>Ga0181612_148465_pt1 | contig 13626 bp, 7 predicted proteins | sample HoacroProtozoa21_FD_119630 | JGI IMG/M metagenome (GOLD analysis project Ga0181612, IMG submission 119630) | Hoatzin crop microbial communities from Cojedes, Venezuel. Combined Assembly of Gp0051906, Gp0051904, Gp0051908 | reverse complement strand
TTCTTTTCTTTTCTTTTCTTTTCTTTTCTTTTCTTTTCTTTTCTTTTCTTTTCTTTTCTTTTCTTTTCTTTTCGTTCAATCTAGTGTAGTTTAGTTTTTGCTTCAGGTTCGTCTAGTGCTTTTTCTGACATCTCACACACTCCAAGAGGCTGAGCCATAACAGCACTCCGTATTTGTTGCTAACAGTCACAGCATATGTGCTAACATTTTATGCTTTCAAAGTAGCAGTCCTGTGATCTTTCAAGCAATTCAGTCCAGCCAGTGGCAAAACATTAGTGTTCCCCTTACTTCTTCCTATCCTGATTATAAAGATATATAGCTGCTGACATAGGAAAATGAGAGAAACGGGGAAGTTGCACGTAATCCTCCTCATATACATTTCCTGCCATAAAATATGTATGAGTGACTAGTGAAAATCAGGTACCACTGATGCACAGAAGTATCTCATACAGACACTGCCTGGTCAAGAAGAAATATTGTTCTGTCTTTCCTTACTTCATGTGGAATTTCTAAACCTCTTGGCACAGGGACTACAACAAGCATGGTAGGTACGATGTGTGTGAGAAACAGAAGGTACTACATGAGCAATCTACCTAACCCCGACTGTAAAAAAGTCAAATTTGCCACATGAAAACAAAGGAGCTCTTGACTAAAATGTCACTGCCAGGCTCCTAATCCTGTCATATGTTGAAACCCCAAGTAACCACTGGAGAGGCAAGAGCTCTTGTCATATTCTCTCTTCCCCTTCCTCCTGTTTGCTTTTGTTTAGATCCGTTTGTCTTATGAAGAGGCCTGGCTGCCTGGATATCTTTACAGCAACCCTCAGTGGGACTGAGCAGCAGCACCAGTGCGGGATTCACTGTAGACAAACATTCCTTTATGCAATAACTGGGCATGCCATATTAAATGAAAGACCCTTTAAAGAGCAGCGAAGGATCTTCAGCAGCCTGCTTCCATGTTCTTATAACCCTCCAGCATAATTTACAGGGATGAGACAGCAGTGATTTATGCTGGTAAAAGAGCTACTGTCCCTCAAAGCCTCAAGCATATTGAGCTACAACTTGCTCAATAGTCCAGATAAAGAGGAGTTCTTAGCAGGACGCCCTAGAATTATAGCTATAACAAATAAAATGTTCATGATCATTCCGTAGAAAAAGGAAGGTTTTGTACTTGTGTGTTATGTCCCATTTTTAGCATATTAGTACATAAATAACAGATCAAATAAATAAAAGTGATATTACTCAGTCTGCCCAAATCTGACACATGATGGTGGATCTCCCATGCAAATTTTTTCTTTGTATGTAAAGAGAGGAGGGATAACTGGAAGACGTGTTAATTAACAGATGATACAGCAACTCAGAAATTAGTAGGTTAGGCAGTTTCAATACGCTTCCCATTTTTATTTACAGATTAAGATCTAAAACCAGACAGGGGTGCAAGAATAATAATGGTTAATCTCTGATACTTCATTTCCTTTTGTTGAATCACAAAGAGAAGATTAAGTCCATTATATATAGATATACAGATAGGTATGTATTTTAAGCAAAAAACATAATCTCTGTCAAAAACACAGTAGCTAATACAATATACAACAAAGCTGACTTCTTTTTTTTGGTATGCTGTCACCAGTTCTGGCAGGTACAAATAGATGTTTAGGGTAAAAAACATGTTTACTAGTTCTGTGCTGCTAAAATGTTCGTAAGGTAAAGGTCAAAGAATATTTCATTCCCTGCTGAGCAAATGGTCAGGAAGCACATTTGTCTGCATTTCCTGTCATAACAGGAAGAGTGTAACTTCTTCCTCTCCACAATGGCTTCAGTTCTGCTTCCCACCTCCAGCTCTTTCTCCCCCAGGGCCTTCCAAACCATTCCTTGCAAGACAGCGAGGCTGCGCCTGTGTCTGCACTGGTATTCAGCTCTGCTGTGTTGGCAGATGCCTCACTCACTACTGCACGCTCTTTACTTAGGCTTCTTGCTCACACTTCAAATTAGAAGTAATTTGACCTAAATATTTACCTTATGCTAATTCACTCTAAATTATGCTCAGAACATAGATTTGTAACACAAGCACACTTAACCTTAAATATAATACATTCTAGAAATTCACGGTTTAGTTCCGCAGCTCTCTTGAAACTTTACTTCTCAGGTAGTCTGGCATAAAGTGAAAAGTGCTGCCAGCATTGTACAGATCACTACAATTTAGGAGTCTCGAAAACTTGGGGTGTATTATTTGCTTACAGAAACCTAACTTTACTTCCGAAAAAGTCAGGACCAAGGCCTAACTGTAATGCTATATTCCAAGCGTATGTCTTATTGGGTGCAATTTAATGTAAGCAAGAGAAGGAATTCAAATAGATAAAAGATAAAAAGCATGTGATGTTGAAGACAAAGGTTCATGTCTTGAACAGAATGATGCTTAGTCGCATAGCTAAGCGGTTATGCTTTCATTATGAAAACATTTCCCTGGGGGAAAATATCATAAAATCTCAGATCTCAGATAAAATAAAGACACCTCATGAGAGAAGACAGAAAATATTAGGGAACTGGTGGGAAAAAAAGTTATCTAACTTATGCTTATGTTAGCAGTCATATGTGAGGCTCTTCTCTCTTTCTACACGGGAGTTTCTGATTCAGCCGATAGTCTCTTACTCTTTGCTCTTAAATAGAGCTGAAACACAGACAAAAATAGACACACGAGCCTGAAATTAGTTCTGAAACTAGCAGCATTAGGTATCGAAGTCAGTGGAACAAATCTAGGTCTTCCTGCAAACGGTCATTTCCCTCCAGGATATTCTTCCCCTGCCCCATAACCTCACTTTACTTATCTGCTTTAATTTGTTCCCTATTGAGCTGATAACTGCAGTAAGTCTTGGTTTGTAGCTGTATAGATTTGCTGGAATCAAAGAATGATAAAAAGTCTATGTGTGAAGAAGTTAAAACAGCAAGTGTTTGTTACTGCCGTACCCCAAAGAATTACACAGGCATGATACTTTGAAAATGGTGTCTTACTGTTTCAGCACCTTAATATTGAAGCATACACTTTGTACGTTATTTAATAACACTTAAGCTCCCAGCAGCTCATTACAAACTGAAAGAGATATTTTAAACATTATGCAGAATCATTAGCTAAGCTCAACTCAGTTTTAACTGTGACTCTGACAACAGCATGCTTCACAAGCAGCAAAACAAAATGCAGAACTAATGAACAGGACGATCAGGGGGACAAAGAATGGTGGGTCGCCATATAAGACTAGGTATTTCTTCATACTAGCTAGAATAACCAGTGAATTAAAAGCAAAACGGTGTTCCAGACCTGATACCAGAATGTCATTGGGTCAATATGCCCTCTTTCCTGGGTCAATGTACCTCTGGATTTAGCTCACAGACCATGGATTTAATGAGATATTTTGTAAGTGACCTTGTATAACAGTAATACAATATCATTTACGTCACTGCACCTATTTATTTTAGGCCTGGGCAGGCCTGCCTGGACTGCTGCAAAGCGAGTCTCAGATTGTCCCACTCTACAGCAGACCATAAAAGGCCCTCATTAAAACTAACTAAATATTTCAAACTGATAGAAAACAAGTAGAAAAAATACAAGGACTTTTCTGAGGTGGGTGAATGCAATTTTTCCTTCATGTGTTGACCATGACAGAGCTAGCTGAGTCGTTTCTCTCAGTTAAGACAACACATGAAAATAAAGTTCACTCACGTTTTCGCAACTGCCCTTCCTCTTTTCTTTTTTTTTTTTTTTAAAACAACCCAGAATTCTTCACAGCAGCCTTCTCCAATCTGCCCAATGGAAATTTCTGCACCCAGAACCTGTAGCAGTCAGGAGCTTGCGACATTGGATGTCAGTGCTAATATTTTTGGCTATCGGTTCTGTCGGTGGTGCAACCGATATCGCGTATGTATTCTGCTTGAATGGGCTGCTGACAAGGCTACCACAACCTCGCGAGCAACACTACCAGAGATCCACTCCACATTTATGAAGACTGCATCATCCAGTGTCGCTACAATAAAAAGAAAGTCTCTGGTCACATTGGCTGCTTGTAACAGGATTCTCTTGAGAGTTTTCAATTCCATTTCTTATCATGATGGTAACTAAACTACACAAATAAATACACACTTACTTTAGCCCTGGAATTTATTCATACTCCTTCTCCCTGTGGCCAAAAGCAGAGTTGAAGGGAATTTTTCAGGTGGGCTTTTCTGAAACTTTCACAACCGAAGAGAATTTGTGATCACTCACAGATGATTCAAGCATCCTTGACACCTTTGCCACCACACGGTAACTATGAGGGCTGGCAAAACACAGCCAACCAGCAGCCCACATGAAACAACATTAAATTAATAGCTCCTCCTAGTTAAAATCCTGGATTCTGCACTCACTGAAGTCAATGACAGAGCTCTTATGCAGTCCAGGGTAAAATGACTGGGCCTCTAATATCTAGGTTGCAGTAGTTTTCTTTGAATTTACCCCAAATGTCAAAGTTTCAAATGATTTTGGGGAAAGTGCAGATCATATCCTTATATTGCACATTTCTATGAGATCTGCAGCCAGATGTCTGACTCTGGACAGTTTCAGCTCACATTTGTTAACAGCATGGCCATTAAAACACAGTGAGCAAGTCCAACCAAGTGGACTTGCTGAGAAGAAGTCCTCTGGAAGGAAGGTCAGCACTGCTTTCGGCCTTCCCAATCCACTCATACAAGCACTTTGAACAGCAGGGGAGTCTGCTACCACAGCAGACAATACAGTGGAAGAAAACAGCTGTCAGACTGATAGAACAAGTACTCCACTCAATGGTTAACATAAACAGCTAATCAGAACACCGGGCAAATAAATGGAAAAGCAAGGACAGAAATCACCTTCCACAGGTGTTGTAACAGCTTAAACCCCTTTGCAAAAACTCAGTAATCCAAACAGATTCACCCTTGCGCTGGGAGAGGGCAGAATTAAACTGTTGCATATCCCCTCGTTCGATATGTGTTCCACCTATTTTCTCCTGCATGTGCTGTCCTGCAGAGAATTTATGGGCTTGAAAACAGCTGAGGATGCACTACTCATGTATATCATATTCCCATCCAACATGCCTTCTGTTGTGAAACCATACTGAGTTTGAATCTAAGCAACAACAAGGCAGTTTCAACTCAACAGATTTGCTGCTGTTCTTGCAAACATCATGAGATAGTAAGAAAGAAAAGAAAACAGTCTCCGTCCATCCCATGGTAAACGGAGCAGCAAATAAGCTTCGTGGAATCATGCTTCAGCTAGTACCTTGATTTTGTTAACTGAAAACTTATAACCTTCTTTTTTGCCGGTGCAACATTTTAATATTTTCTGTGCATTCAAATGTGTTTATATCATCAAATAAAAAAATATTACTGCAATAGAAACCAGTTACTATTTTAAGATCACAGGAAGTGTGTAAATTAGAAAACAAATAAACTGATGCAGCTTCACTGAAGCAGCAATAGCTCACGGAAAGGCTTGTGAAAGAGTACATCTTGTACAAAAGCTTTAAAGATCAATCAGCTATTAGTGAAACTCCAGTTGTATTTGATCACATATATATCACTACAGCTAAAAAGCTTGATCCCATGGTCCAAGTGAATCAATGGAAATCTTTTCATTGGCTTCCCTGAGCTTTAAATCAGGGCACTAAATGCAAAGGGGATGAAACCAGAAGAATCACTTTCTAAATTATGCTTCAATATGTTAGTGGAGATGAGAAGCAGAATCATACCAACTATACCATGTGGAGGGTAAAGTAATGTAATACTATACCTTCAGCCTTTCAGCAACTAAAGCAACATGATGGATATTATCAAATGCTAGCAAGATAAACACTTTCTGCACTAACCCTACAGTTGTTAGTATTCTAGTGCTGTAGTTTTATTCGTAATTAAAGCTGGTGCTGGAAGTCTTGAAATTCTACTGTGAATGACTCAAAAGACTACCTGTCTTCATTTTTTTCAAGTAAATTTAGCCTCTTCAACAAACTGAGGATTAAGTTCTCCATAAACCCTATATTTGAGTAAGCAAGCTGACAATGAAGATATTGTATGAACTAATGTTACTAGTGGCAACATATTGTAGTATGATTTACAAAATAATTCAAATTCACTTCAAAAACAAACCTTAGTAATATGGGAAAGTTCCAAACAACCAGTGTCTTAATGTTTAATGAGAAATTCAGTTCAGTATTTCAAATCCAATTTCAATTCCAAGCTATTAACCAATTAAAATAAATATGGTGATGGTTTTATATTGATAGAGTTACTGCTTTTTGGCTTGGCCCACAGCAATAGGAATCCTTTAGGAAAAACACAAAATGTATCCATCATAACATAATTTTGCTTTCATACATGATTTTCTGCCATGGAGAACACAAGTGACTACTAACACTACAAATTTTAAAAATTCTTGGAAAGCATTTTTAAAGATTATCATTTGTTATGCCTAGGCTGAGTTTTTAATGGCTTTTTAAAGTCCTTGAAGACTAACAACATAACTTCTTAAAAAACAACCTGGACGTATGAAGAAATTTATAGATCCAATGAATAGAACTCATATATTAAAAGTAAGGCAGTATCAAGTTCTTAAAAAACAGCTACCGAAGATTACTCTGAAGTTGCAGCCACATGTATGAAGAACACCAATGACAGTGTTAAATAATTTTATGGAGATTTTCTCATACTTGTGAGTCTCCAGTTTCAACAAAACATCCATCCATTTATATCGAATATAAACAGCAGCAGCTTTTAATTGATTTTACTTTAAGATGCCAATTGTTGAATTTTATTTTTCTGAAAGTAGGAAAGCAGTTTCTCTAATTTTTGACCGTATTTTAACTAGCAGAGATAGTGTTGATAATACGTGACGGCTACTCAGCCATTTTGTCTAAAGTAGTGGTAATGATTAACCAGCCATGCTGGATCTATTTAGCCATAGCATCAGTAATGGAGACTTTCTTTTCATAACTACAACATGCCAGTATTATTGTATGTGGGTTTTAGGATGAGTTAGGCTACTGGAATTCTTTTTAGAATTCAGATGGGAAAAGATGAAATTTTTTTTTAAGTGCTGTCATTTTTTAAATGAAAGAGGTAAAAAAGCAAGTGTAGAGGGGGCCCAAAGTAGAGCATACACATCAATCTTTGTAGAATTAAGGTCTCAAGTAATAAATTCCTTACTATGCTTGTTACTAAACTTGAAAAAACTGTATGTGAGGTTTCTGGTTGTTTGCAAAAGTACTTTTTCTTTGATAGTCTTCCATACATTGCATATATATGTACTTATATGTAGGTATATGTCTATGTACAAAAAGTTAGCAAATTTTTAATCACCTGTGAGAATAAGTCACCTTAGAAATATAACACAATGTTCAAATATGATATTTTTGCTACTCACCTGTCTGTTACGTTCATCCATAATCCTTGTAATCTGAATCTTTTTTCTCCCCATAGTCCCCGTTTTTTTTTCTCTCCTTCTTCCTTAAAATTATGTATTTTTCCCTTCTCTTTTCTTCCTCTTTCCCGTTTCCTCAAAACAAACCTCCTTCTTCAGCACTTCCACTACTCAGTTCACAGTCCCCTGCATCCGTTCCTGCTAAACACAGAAAGGAAATCAAATGTCATTACAAAATTGATAACTAGATAGAAGTTATTATATGGAGCTGACAAAGCATCCTCATTATAATCTAGTGCACAAATAAATTACAATAAAAATTTAATGCATCTATAAAATAAGTAATGTGTAGACTAACAGTAATTTAACTCACAGGCTTCTTTTCATAAACAAGAACCCCAATACACCAAGAAATGAAGAAAAGGACTGAAATACACATTGCCAAAACTTTAACGGAATGAGGTGTCTCTTGTTTTAAATATCACTCACTGCACTAATATGAAAAATTACCTAAATCAGAGAGTTAATGAACCTTTCTGTACCTATGTATGCTAAGTAGGCCAGCTAATTCATTTCTGAAGGGAAAACAATCTTGTGTTTTGACAGCAGAGGTGATAATGTTCCTCATTATGCAGATAGGATGGACCTTTATTAAAGTGTTACTTGATATATGAGCGATTTCAGCTACTTTAAATCCAAAATTTTTAACCTTATTCTTTAAGAATGCAGACTAGTGCCAGTATTACTCAAGATACTTGAACAAAACAGTAGCGCATTTTCCCTCATTTCGTTTCAATGTAAACTCTAAAACATTCTGACAAATGATTTATAACTAGCAAAGAGTTGTATCTTTCCTTATAAAAATTCTTGCACCAAAAGACAAGCTATATAGCATGGCATAATAGGGACAGATGATAATTTAAGAATGATTTCAAAAATGTTTTCACAGTTCTAGTAATGCACTAATACTAGCTCTTTGAACTTTACAATACTGATTCCATCACAAAACTAAGGACAGTTAGATACAATATATAAAAACACGTACTACAGTACACATTCCATATTTCATAACATGTCATAAATCACAAAATTAATTTCTATCATATGCAACGTATTTTTAGGAATAAAAGGCTCAGTAGAAAAAGAAGAAGATACAGAAATGATCAGTCTAGTACTAAAAGATGCAACTTTTTTCCCTTTTTAACCTTTTCTAACTGTGTTTTTATATTTACATACTTTGAACAGAACAGCACTGAGGTCTTTTAAATGCAGAGGAGAAAAAAAATCTGAACAAGATTAATTTAAAATGATCTTTTAAAGTTTTTACGTTAGATCCAAAGTATATTAAAACAATTGCCGTGGAAACAAACATTTAGTAATTTTAAAACAGAGGCTGGTGTTCCCTTATTTATTTTAAGCTCGTAGTCTCGCAGCCAACCTGATAAATTCTTACAATATGTTACGTAACACTAAGCCGATGTCCTGGCCATTTAATCCATTATTTGGCTCTCATTCAAAGCTACTGAGGTAGAAAAGCTAGACCTCACTCCTTCTGATCTGCAATTCTCTCTTGATTTTTCTGTGCATACTTTAAATTTCAAGATGCCCAATTGTTTTATCACTCTAAGAAGGAAAGAAGTTAACAAATAAGCAGTCAGCCTGACTCTTCTAACTAGCCACTATGATGTAACTAATCTGCTGGGTGAAACAAATTTTCCAAGTATAATACTTATTATCTTTCTGTACATAAATGCTTTTCTATATTATCTGCTAGGCATATGTATATATGCCTGAATCATTGCTGTAACGCAGAACACAGAACAATTCATATTGCCAATATCAGAAAGTGTAAAGGCCGCAAAATTTTTTTGCTGCTTTTTACTTGTTTGAAAACAGTTCAGCTTCTCACTGCTTAAAAAGACAGAAAGGCGCTTCATCATGTTTACAACAAAAAACAGAAGTCCAAAACTTTGAAATAAGTTGATTAAATGTATTTACAAAACTTTTTTTCCAAATAAAGCCAGGAGACAGTCTTATCTGATATGCAGTGTTGACAAACAAACCCAGCCTATTTTTAGAAACGGTTTTAAATTTCCTCGGACTGTGTTTCTTTCCTGTTTTTCCTATAGTCTTACCTCTGATACAAAGAGCAAGTTAGACTGATGTTTCCCATGCACATGCAGCACCCGAAGGAGTCTAACAGGCTTTCTCTGTAACAGTAAGCCAACACGCTAATCCACAGCGAACGCATAGGGAACAATTTCCTTCCCTTTCATTCAGCTGAAGCCAGAGGCACTATCGCCTGCCTAAGCTCTTATTCACGGCAAGGTGGAAGGTCAGGGTGGACGGGTCAGAGCAGCGGAGACAGGTTAGCAAGGGTGAGAGCTGCTCTGCAGACCAAGATGCTGATGCCGAGAGAGCTCAGAAGAATCACTGGATACTGAGAATATCTACCAGGAAGGACAAAAGTCTTAGTGGAGGAGCAGTGTGTTGAGTCCCTCCCACACACTTGTCTGTTCCACATTTAAGACCAGTCTTCAAACAGCAAAACCTTTTACAGCCAGTTTAAAGTCAGAACACTTAACATTCCTACGATCCACACAAAATTGTCTTAAAGTAATTCAGGCAACACTTGGTGAGCAGAATTTTGTTCTTTGTTCCTGCAGTAATCCACTAAGTACACTATTTTTAAGAGGAAAAAGAGATGTGCAGGAAAATAAAGTTAAAGGGGAGCATGGATTATTTGGTCATTAAATATTATCATATAGTCTAAGATAACATGAAGGAGAAGACAGAACATGTTAGGTCATAGGTATCCAACATACAATTTGCAGAGAAACCTAATTTTGCTTCAACGAGCAATATGTTAGATTTTCTTGCATTGACAAAAATTAAACTTCTCGTGTTTGCTCTTTGCTTGCTAGTCTAAGTACAAACAACAGCTTTATAGATATAGCAAACGTATTTCCTTTTTAAAAAATAATTTCTGCTACTTTTACTGCTACTAGAAACAAATTTGGAATGCTGTGGTAATCCCTGTACCTATCTTACTCTTTTACACATCTATACATATCAACACATACCGCCTCACTTGTTATTCTTACTATGTGTTTGCCTATATTCTGTTCATTTCATTAGTATATACATTTGCACTTGTACACATATAAAGCAGATAGCTGGACTGATTCCAAATCAATTAGATTCAGATGAGTAAATCAAGACATCTGATTCAAGGGCTATGAGCTTCAAAGGCTGGTCACTTCTGAGCCAAACAGAATGTAAAGAACCCTGGAGACCAACAAATCCCCATGGCTGCTTTAGGACTTCACCAGTGTTCTCACTACCTTTGGAAAGTTCTTGCAGCATTAAGGATTGCATACCACGTATTGAAAGTTCATGCTAACCGGTAAATTGTATTTCCCTAGCACTAATATGGCACACTAGCTAGAAATGTTGAAGGTACTACAAAACTGAAATAGTACTGCAGGCTTTCATTATGCAAGAGAACCTAAAAAGAAACTTAAAATAATTCCAGAATCTTTGTTGAAGTAACTCTCCACATAAAAGAAACCTTCCAACTTAATGACATGGTTACATGCAAACAAATTGCACTTAAAGAAACACATAGTTACACGCTATGGTGTTACAGCCTTCAGCATTTTTTCTTTTTGCAAACCCAAACACTAAAAAAAAAAAAAAATTCAGACTGCTTACAAAAAGAGGAACTTCATTTTTGGCGGGCTTCTGTTCACTATATGATTTGGCAGAGGCAGCGGTAGCTGACAGAAGATTGATCTGAGCCTTGAGGAGGGAAAAGAGCTAGTGGACAAACGCAGCAGATCGCCTGACCGCTCCTGCCGCTCTCTGCACATTCCTACCGGAGAGGCACACGCGTGAGCGCGCACACACACACACACACACCCACTATCCCTCCTCTGCAACAGAGAAGAATCTTGATATAATGGCAGGAAACACGCACAGAGCGGTCAGGGAAGGATGTGATGTCAGCAACCACGAACAATAAAAGGTGTAAAGGTGCTTCCTTCCCTAAACTGTTCCAGAAGTGCAAAATGGGAACCAAAACTCTCCACTTCCTTCTCCGAGCAGAACTGTCTGAATCTGCTCTGCTGCAACACCCCAGACAGAGAGTTCTTTGAACAGTCACACCAGGGGCAATAAGGAGTATCAAAACAGCAGAGTCAAAATATTTAATTTATAAACAAGAAGGCAGCCAGAAAAAAACCCCACTAAGTTAAAATGTGCTAGGGTTTAGCATTTTCATGGTTGCTTTACAAATGAAACAAACTTGCCATAAAGATGCCCCTGTTCCATTAAGCAGCTTGCATTCCGAGTGGATTCTTAGGTTAAAATGAAGGAACCAAACCAAATTTTTTTTATTATCCTAATGTAAGGAAGCAAACAAAAAATGCTGTCCCTGTTTTCTGGCCATTCTTATCTTGATAAATAAAAGTAACTTCAAAGATCTATGAAATCTTTTTATGCAAGTCTTTCTGTTTACTCAAAAGGGTTTTGAACCAGACTCCAAATAAAAATCTGACCGTACTGAGTAAGAATACATTAACTACTTTCCTGGTGAAAAATCAGCTGCAAAAACTTCAACATAACCATAAAAATCGCAGTGGGGAACACATACTCACATAAAATGGTCACCCAAATGCTTTCTGTAAAAGCCCTAGCTGACTATGTTCCACATACAGACAAAGACAGCCACACCGTGAAGAAACAGCTGGGCATACAGCATCAAATAAAAACACTGATCATTTTGGTTCTGTCACCTTGAGCTGGGTAAAGCTGAAAGAAATATGGAAAAGGGGGACAGTAACGATCGCCTCTCCTGTTACCCGACTGAGATCAGCTGGCATTAAAGAAAGAAGTGGTCCTTCACGTTCAGTGTGGTTTGGTTGCATGGTCAGGGCAGAAGACACAGTTTGGGCCATTAACAGAAAAGTTATGGTAAAACTATATATGTCATCACCACGGCCATACATCAGTAAAGAAGAAATGGCACGGTCTACTGTATGGTTACCCAGGCAGAGAGCCATGCAACAAATGAATCTGAGTCATCTTAAGGTTTCAAACATCTGTCCACAACACCCTGATTCAGAAATTAAACATAACCTACATTTATGTGTTTTGATCTTATGGCCAGGCTGCCACATGAAAAGGTTGGAAGGGAGCTCATTTTAATCTACTAAATTTAACTCTCAAGAGATCATGCATTTCGCTACAGGAAGTATAAAACAAATAATGGGTATAACGTAACAGATTAAATACTACAGACTACTAGAGAGAGAGTTTCAGTCAAACTGAAAAAAATTGTACATAAAGAAAATATTTGTAATCTTTAACTACCAAAGCTTATTCACCTTTTCATTCATCTAACCTGATTCCTGATTTATGGCATGACTTTAATTTACAGCAGAGAACAATTCAAGGGCAATGGAGTTCTGCATCAAGGCAGGAATAAAATGTTCAGAAACTTGCAAACTGCAAAATCATTCCCTATATATAAGCTGTTAATTAAAACTTTTAGTGAAAACTTGAATCATTTGATCTGAATTCATACTTCATTGATTTTGCTACTCATTTGGAAAGCATTTGCTGTATTTACTCTCCAACTGGTACTCCATTTATTTAGTTATTTATTTGTTTGTTTATTTCTTTGTAAAGTATAGCAGATTCTATTTATTCTTAGGTCTGAGCTTCAGGAGATGTACCTTATTTGCTTTTCACATTTAAATTTGGACATATTCCTATTACACTGACAAAGCAGCAAAGAATTGCAGAAAGTTCCTCTTTCAGCTAAGTTACTGTCTTAGAATCAATGCAATTATTTGTAAGCCTGGGAGGAAGAAGCACGAGAATATCTAGCATTGCGAATTTTTTGGAATTTGGAGTTAAAACACTTCTGAAAACTGCTTGTAAGAATGCTTCACTGCCCTTTGATAAGACAGCTGTGGTCTCCGTAGCTTACAGCACAAACACATTACCAAGTTACCTCACAGAGCCAGAGCTTTGCAGCGTGGGTGGAAGAGTTTCACTTGCTGTTGTTCTGCAAAGTTCCCCTGAAATGATTTTTTGGGCAAACTAAGCATCGCTGCCAAAATACTGGAGAAGATGGCACTTCCTAATAGTATTCACAGAATCACAGAATCACAGAATGTTAGGGGCTGGAAGGGACCTCCGTGG
>Ga0181612_140727_pt1 | contig 13626 bp, 12 predicted proteins | sample HoacroProtozoa21_FD_119630 | JGI IMG/M metagenome (GOLD analysis project Ga0181612, IMG submission 119630) | Hoatzin crop microbial communities from Cojedes, Venezuel. Combined Assembly of Gp0051906, Gp0051904, Gp0051908 | reverse complement strand
TCATGACGCCATGCATCCACCTTGGCATGATCTCCGGATAATAAAATAGAAGGAACGGCTTTTTCATGCCATATTTCCGGGCGGGAATACTGGGGATATTCCAACAATCCGTCCGTAAAAGATTCATCCTGACTGGAGGCATCGTTATGAAGCACACCCGGTACCAAACGAGAAATAGCATCCACCAACACCATAGCCGGAAGTTCTCCCCCTGTGAGAACATAATCCCCGATGGAAATCTCACAGGTAACAATCTCTTCCAGCACCCGCTCATCAATGCCCTCGTAATGTCCGCAAAGCAAAATAATATCCTCTTCTTTTGTCAGAGACTCCGCCCTTCCCTGGGAAAAGGTTTCTCCCTGAGGTGACATATAGATACAGGGACAGGGATGTCCTATTTTCTCCATAGCGTGAACATAGGCCTGAAACACCGGCTCCGCCTGCATCACCATACCGGCTCCGCCACCGTAAGGATAATCATCCACACTATTATGTTTATTAAATGCAAAATCCCGGATGTTAATTACCTCAAAGGAAATCAGTTCCTTATCCCGGGCTCGGCCCAAAATACTTTGGGACAGTCCGTGGGTAATCATGTCCGGGAACAATGTCAAAATATAAAATCGCATATTAAAGCTCCGATAAACCCGGCAACAGGTGAACCGTAATGCGGCCCTCCTCCGGGGAAATATCCAAAACACATTCCTTAATCACCGGAATCAGCAAATCCTTCCGGCCTTCTTTGGATACAACGTAAACATCGTTGGCTCCGGTGGGAAGCACTTCTTTTAAGGTGCCCAGTTCCGTGCCGTCCTCTTCCACAACAGAAAGCCCCAGAAGATCCGCCACATAATACTCTCCCTCTTCCAGAGGAATTGCATGTGCCCGGTCCACATAAAGCTCGTCCTTTAAATAAAGGCGCGCCTGATCCATATCATTGATTCCGTCCAGTTTTAGAATCACCATGTTTTTAAAAAAGCGAACGGAAGAAACAGAAATTTCCCGGTAACGGTCCTCATGAAGAAGAAAAACAGATTTCAACTTCTTAAACCGTCCCGGGTCCTCTGTGGTAGGATAAACTTTCACTTCACCTCGTACGCCGTGGGTTGAGGCGATTACACCGATTCTGAAATAATCCTCCATGTAATCCTCTTAGTCCTCAATATCCACAACAACCTTGCGGTTGTCTTTTAACGCAGCGGCCTTTACAACGGAACGAATAGACTTGGCAATCCGTCCCTGCTTACCAATGACTTTTCCCATATCGGAAGGTGCCACATGAAGAGAAAGAACCAATAAATCATCCTTCTGCTTCTCGGTAACTGTAACTTCCTCCGGATGCTCAACCAAAGCCTTGGCAATTACTTCAACTAATTCTTTCATGTTAATTTCCCAGCCTTTCCGGTGCGAAAATTACTATTTCTCGATTCCACATTCCTTGAAGATGCGGCTAACAGTCTCGGTGGGCTTTGCACCGTTGTTTAACCACTTCTTGGCAAGCTCCTTGTCTACATTGTAAACGCTGGGCTCATGGTTGGGATCATAGGTACCGATCTCCTCGATGAAACGACCGTCTCTGGGGGATCTGGAATCTGCAACGATAATTCTGTAGAACGGATTCTTCTTCTTTCCCATTCTTCTTAATCTGATTTTTACTGCCATAATAGACCTCCTGAAAAATATAAAATAATTCTTTATGTTAAAAAGGGAGTTTGAATTTGCCCTTCTTACCACCAAACTGTTTCATGAGCTTTCGTGATTGCTCAAACTGTTTAATGAAGCGGTTTACCTCCGCAATATCCACACCGGCGCCCTTTGCAATACGGTGCTTTCTGGAAGGATTCATAAGTTTTGGATTGGCCCGCTCCTCAGCGGTCATAGAAAGCACAATTGCTTCCGTCCGGGCCATTTTTTTCTCATCAATGGCTCCTTCCAGCTGAGCCATTTGCTTGGAATTTACTCCCGGGAGTCCCGGCATCATTCCCAATATAGAAGAAAGACCTCCCATGTTACGCATCTGCTCCATGGAAGTCAGATAATCATTAAAATCAAACTCGGCCTTTTTTAATTTCTGGCCAAGTTCCTGTGCCTTTTCCTGATCTACGGCAGCCTCTGCCTTCTCAATCAATGTCAGCACATCTCCCATTCCCAAAATACGGCTGGCCATACGGTCGGGATAAAACTGCTCCAGGTCGGATAATTTCTCACCCATACCGCAGTATAAAATAGGCTTCCCTGTAACGGCCCGAATGGAAAGAGCCGCACCGCCTCGGGTATCACCATCCAACTTGGTAAGGATAACTCCGTCAATGCCGATTTTCTCATTGAAGGTACCGGCAACATTTACCGCATCCTGACCCGTCATGGCATCTACCACCAAAATGGTGGAATGTACATCCACGGTATCCTTAATCTTAACAAGCTCTGCCATCATATCCTCATCAATATGAAGACGTCCGGCGGTATCAATCAAAACAACATTATTGCCGTTAGACTTAGCGTGTTCCAACGCAGCCTTTGCAATATCCGCAGGCTTTTGATCGGTTCCCATTTCAAAAACAGGAACCTGCTGCTTTTCGCCGTTGACCTTTAACTGCTCAATGGCTGCGGGACGATATATATCACAGGCCACAAGCAAAGGACGCTTGCCCTTGTTTTTCATTTGACCTGCCAACTTGGCAACGGTAGTTGTTTTACCGGCACCCTGGAGACCTACCATCATAAAAACAGTGATTTCCTGGCCGGGGCGATAAGTAAGCTCCGTGGTCTCGGACCCCATAAGATTGGTCAACTCTTCGTTTACAATCTTAATAACCATCTGCGCTGGATTTAAGCCGTTTAAGACATCCTCTCCCACGGCACGCTCTGTAACAGACTTGGTGAATTCTTTTACCACCTTAAAGTTAACATCCGCTTCCAAAAGAGCCAGACGAACTTCTTTTAAGGCAGCCTTTACATCCTCTTCCGAAAGACGACCCTTTCCCCGAAGGCCCTTGAAAACGTTTTGAAGTTTTTCGGTAAGGCTATCAAATGCCATAACTTCCTCCGGATTAAATCTCATCAATAACCAGATTGGTCAGTCGTAATATCTCATCCAATCGGGAATCGGACTTCTGATCTTCTTCCTTTATTTGCTGTGCCAGAGTTTGAATTTCTTCTGCAGTGGCCTTGGCCTTTAAGAAACGCTCCATTAAATGAAGCCGCTGCTCATAATCCTCCAAAGTCTTACTGCAGCGCTTAATCAAATCAAAAACGCTTTGCCGGGATACCCCCTGTTCTTCTGCAATCTCTCCAAAGGAAAGATCCTGATAAACATAAGCTTCGTAAATTTCTTTCTGGTGCTCGTTTAATAGCTCCCCGTAGAAATCAAACAAAAATCCTCTGCGGATTCGATCATCCATTTTTGATATGTCATGCTGTGTCATATATACCACCCGGCTTCTATCGCACTTTGAACAGTATATAAAAAAGAAAAAGGACTGTCAAGTATTTTTTCTTGACAGTCCTTTAATTTATCAAATATAGAATACGCATTACTTTAGTTGTTCCAGTATATCCGCACGTTCTTCCATGATTTCCCGGAGAATCTGCACTCCGGAATCGTCTCCCAGGGAATCGGGGTGATATTTTTTGACCAGGACCCGATACTCCCGCTTCAGCACACGAAGGCTCTTTCTGGCTTCCGCGGAAAAATACTTGTAAGAACCAAAGGGACGACTTGCTGATGCACCTTCCGAAGTATTCCCGGAAGAAGTTTCTCCATCCCCAAAGGCTTCATTATAAGCCTGCCAGGTCTCTTCTTCATAAGCCGCCCGGGCCGCTCTCTCCTCTTTCCTGCGACGGGCCTCTTCTTCTCTTGCTTTCTGGGCACGGATATATTCGGGATTGTCGTAGGTCTTATTCAGATGAAGAATGTCAACGGCCCCCTCATCAAATCCAACATCTCCCTGTTTTAAGGATTTGGCGATAATTTTTCCATCCATCCATTCCACATAGGAAAGATCTAACTTCATGTCGGAGGGAGCCAGAAAATAAAAATCTTCATAGCAATAGATGCGCCACCCCATCACCGTATCTGCCAGGGCATGATACACCGAGTCGGAATCCATATACATATGAAGCAAAAAATTACCGAAGGGATGGGCTACCTCAATCAGTTTCTTCGCTAGCATTCTGGCTTCCACAATGGCGTCATGGGACATGCGCAAAAGTTCCCCGGAAATCTCCCGGCGCATGGAAGTAAGTTCCGTAATTCTTCGCTTGTATTCCTCGCTGTCATTTTTTTCGTAGAGACTCTTATTAATCTCCAGCAGATTATCCAGCTTCTCAATGCTTCGAAGTAAAGGCTTTGCCACAGGAGACGTATGCAAAAACACACTATAATTTAACTCGTCATCATCATACAGAACCGAGGACAAAAACAAGAAATCGAAAACTTCCCGGATATCTCCTTCTCCCTGAAACACCGGATGAAATCCACCGTAATACTCTTCCTGTAATAAGGAAAGACTGCGGGTTCTGTCCCGCATAATTAAAGAATAATGAAGAGGCGTAAGACCCACGCTGTCCGTATACCCCTTCTCCCGAAGAGTAAACTCCTCTCCGGAAATAATCTTCTCGTAGATGGAAACCATCTGCTCGTTCTTATAACAGCAGGCAAAACTTTGAATCTGCCAGAAAGTCTCCCCGTCCAGATCGTCCCGAATTACAGAAAGAAGTTCCCGGCAGAAATTCTCGTCATTCATTAAGATAGACAAAAAGCACAAGATCACGCACTGAGTCACGCTGAGGCGGTCCATGCCTTTTAATCTGGAATAAGCCGGAATCATGGCATTGGCAAAATACACCGAGGTGGAAGAAGAAAGATCTGCCACATAATCCTTAAAATACATGGCATCGGGATCCATTAACTTCTGATATAAGCCCCGTGAAATCTTCGGGCGAACAGACTCAATATATTTAAAATACGCCGTAAGATCACAGAGACGGTACAGCTGACATCCCCGAAGCATGGCCGCCGTAGGAATCAGTACCTCATCCGCCTCAACCATTTGAAGCAGTTTCTCATGGCGGGATGTTAAAAGTCCGTAATCATGAAACCCGGAAGAAACCACATCCAAAATCCAGCCCACAACCCGCTCATACTGCCGGCGGTATGTATCCCGATACTGCATCTGGGCCCGCTGTAAATGGTGCAGAAGCTGTACCAGTTCCTCTCCCGTGGTATCCATAGGGGCCACAGTACTTCCAAAGATACAAATATCCTGCTCCCGGGACAATAAATGCACAGAATCCTTGGGATGCTCCTGAAAAACCACAAATTGACAAATGGAATCCAAATCGATACGGTTATCTCTTCCCCAGTCTGAATGGGAAGGATGAAAGTAAACAGCTTTATCGGTAATAATGGTGCCGTTTCCTTCCAAAGAAAAAGAAGAAAATCCTCTTTGATATGCATAAATCAGCAAAGTTTCCCCGGTGCGAATCTCATAATTTTCTATATATTCATCGCAGTTATGAAATTCATTCACCCCGAAGATCAGGCTCTTATAACCCTCTCTTCCGGTGGTAAGAAGCTTACCATAATCACCCATGAATATCCCCCGGGAAACATTTCCTATAACAACCTTTTCAATTATACCGCAAAAAAAGAAGAAGGTAAAAACCTTCTTCCTGTTTTAAAAAAAGTAGTGGACCAGACGGGGGTCGAACCCGTGTCCAAAGACCTCTCCCCTGTTCTTCTACGAGCGTAGTCTGTTAGTTAAAATTCCCGGTTTGGAAAGGAAACAGACATCCCAAACCAAATCGGTAGCTTCATGAGTATCCCACCTGCGCAAAGCTTAGCAGGCTTCGTTTCCTACTGAGATGAAGCCCGGATCCGAACGTGTAGGTGCGCCCGGGCGGACTGCTGCTCTTAGGCAGCTAATGCAAAATTATCTTCTGCGTTTATATTTAGGTTTGCCATTTAACGCATTGCATACGGCTCGCTTCACCAGCTTTAAAATCCCTGTCGAAACCGGAACTGGCCCATGTGAAACTATTAGAAATATATCATAAAACCTATGCCCGGGCAATAAACTCCCGGGTTAGTTTTTAAGAACATCATACCAAAATGAGACCATCACCGAAGACTCATTTTATAATCCCTCTCTGCCTCCCGACGCTGATCCTTGGCTGCAATGTCCCGGCGCTTGTCGTAAAGTTTCTTACCTTTGGCCAGAGCAATTTCCACCTTAACCCGTCCGTTTTTAAAATAGACTTCCACCGGAACAATGGTATATCCCTGCTGAGCCATTTTTCCTTCCAGTCTGCGGATCTCCTCCTTATGAAGAAGAAGCTTCCGGACCCGAAGAGGATCCCGGTTAAAAATATTTCCTTTCTCATAGGGAGATATATGCATCTGAAAAATAAACATCTCTCCCTTTTCTATCCGGACATAGGCCTCTTTAATGGAACACTTTCCCATACGAAGAGACTTTACTTCCGTACCCACCAGAGAAATCCCTGCTTCGAAGGTTTCCTCCAAAAAATAATCATGACGGGCTTTTTTGTTGTTTGCAATTAATTTTCTCGGTTCTTTAGCCACGTTTCTTTCCTTTCGCAGAAGTTTTTGTCGTATCCTGCTCCAGTGGCATGCTTTCCACTACAAAGTCAATGGTTCGGGAAGCCACATCAACGGCCGCCACCTGAACATGGATGGAATCACCCAACCGGAAGTGACGATTCTTAAATCGTCCCACCAGTTCATAAGTCTCCTCAGAGTAATTGTACTCATCATCTGTAAGTGATGCGATACCAACCAAACCTTCCACGGTAGAAGGAAGTTCCACAAAGATGCCCCACTTGGTAACCCCGGAAATAATTCCCGTATAAACATCACCCAGATGCTTACTCATAAACTCAGCCTTTTTTAATTTTTCAACTTCCCGCTCCACGTCCACTGCCAGACGCTCCCGCTTGCTGCTTTGCTCGCAGACATTGGGAAGGATGGATTCGTAATGCGCCAGATGTTTTTTCTTTAAAGTATGACGTAAGTCTTCCTTAATAATCCGGTGAATCTGTAAATCCGGATACCGGCGAATAGGGGAAGTAAAATGACAATAAAACTCGTCCGCTAACCCGAAATGCCCCCGGCACTCCGTATGATATTTTGCCTGCTGCATGGATCGTAAAGTCAGCCGCATAATAAAGGGCTCGTAACTTTCTCCGGAAATCTGTTTTAACATTTTCTGGACTTCCTTGGGAGAAATCTTGTCCTTCTTTTGCTGTACCGTTACACCGAATTCCTGCAGCGTTGTTTTCAGTTCACCGATTTTCTCCGCATCGGGATCTTCATGAATACGATACACAAAGGGAATATGACGATTACAGTATTCAAAGGCCACCGTCTCATTTGCAAGAAGCATAAACTCCTCAATCATGCGATTGGAAAGCCCCCTGTCATATTGGACAATATCCGTGGTCTCACCCTTTTCATTTAAAATCAAATGGGCTTCCGGAAGTTCAAAATCAATGGAGCCCCGACGGTTTCTCCGGCGGTTTAATAACCGGGCCACCTTCTCCATCATCAATAGATCTTCATAGACATCCTGGTACTTTGCAATCTCCTTGGCGTCCTTTTTCTCCAGCATGCGATTTACGGAAGGATAAGTCATGCGGTGATTAGACCGGATCACCGATTCACAGATACGGTAATCAATGACTTTTCCCTTGGGATTTATGGTCATAATACAGCTTAAGGCCAGACGGTCCACCCCTTCATTTAAGGAACAAATACCGTTGCTTAATTTTTCAGGAAGCATGGGAATTACACGGTCCACAAAATAAATACTGGTGCCCCGCTTTAAGGCTTCCACATCCAAAGGACTTCCTTCCTTAACGTAGGCTGTTACATCTGCTATATGAACCCCCAGGATATAATTTTCTCCTTCCATATGAATGGAAATGGCATCATCAAAATCCTTGGAATCCTCTCCGTCAATAGTAATGGTCATTTCATCCCGAAGGTCCACACGATTCTTCCGGTCCTTTGCATATACCTTGGATGGAATCTGCTCTGTCTCAAGCAAAACGTCCTCCGGAAATTCCGTATCAATGCCGTAGGCCTTAATAATGGCAAGAATATCCACTCCCACATCATTTTTATGACCTAAAATTTCCGTAATATGCCCTTCCAATCCCCGGACATCGTTGGGGTACTGGGTAATGGTACAAATCACCTTATCCCCTTCCTTGGCACCCTTTCGCTTTCCTTTGGGAATTTCCACAGTCTCCTTCATCTTGGTATCCAGAGATTCCACAAAGGCGCCTTCCTCTGTCTTATGGAAGGTTCCAACCACCTCTATAAGTGCCCGCTCCAGAATCCGGTCAATCTGAGCCTCCGTGCGGCTTCCTCTGGAATCTTTCAAAGGAAGAATCTCTACCAAATCGCCGTTTAAGGCATGATAGGTATACTTCTTAGGAATAAAGAAATCCTCTTCGAATCCTTCCACCGTCACAAAGCCAAAACCTCGGGCATTGGAAATAAACCGTCCCTCTAAACGTCCGGCAGGCTTTTTCCCATTCTTGCGATTTACAGCAGGTTTTCTTCCGCTTCTGGTGTTTTCCGCAGACCGCTTCCCGCTTCTACTGCTTTTCCCAGAGCGTTTTCCGCCTCTTGGACCTCCTTCTTGTTCACTATGTCTTTTCTTTTTTTTGGAGAAAAATTTTGCAAAATAATTTTTCGACTTCTTCTTAGCCATACACACTCCTGTAGAAAACAAAAAAGCCACCGCATTGCGATGGCTTAAAATAACCTCTTTAGAAGGATCCGATATTCAGCACCGCTGCAAGTACAAAAAATACAACAACAAGTGCACTGGTCAAACGAACCAGCAGACCTTCCTTGGAACGCTTTTTATTCTTGCTCCAGTAGGACTCCAAATTCTGTCCGGAAAGAGAACCAAGTCCTGCACTCTTACCTTCCTGGAAAAGAATAATAATGGTCAAAGCCACACTCACTATAATAAAAAGAATCATAAGTACTGTCTTTAATACGTCCATGATAAACCTCCTGTGTCACGTAGTCGTGCAACTTGTAAATAATAGCATATGCCCCTTCCCCCGTCAAGGATGAAATCCGTTTACTCCCTAAACAAATATTCATACTCCCGCTCATACCGGGCGTACATTTCTTCAAGCTGCTTAGGGGGAAGTTTGGGATTTCGACTGCGGTCCATATTGTGAGTAAGATCCTGAAGTTTTACTTCCCGGGCAACGGGGTCCTTCTTTATCACAGAAAAATAAATTTCCTCCACATAATGTTCATCCTTGGTAAGTTTCTGTACCGCATCCACCAGATCCGCATCAATGCCGGTGGAAATTAAATCCTCTGCCGTAACAGGTGTATCTTCCAGCACATCATGCAAATAGGCAACAATTTTTGCCTCCAAATGAATGCAGTTTTTAGAAACCGTTTCCGGATGATGAATATACTCCCGTCCACCCTTATCCACCTGTCCCTTGTGAGCTTTGGTGGCTATGTCTTTTGCAAGTGCAAGCTGCTTTTCGTAACGACTTCGAAGGCGGGACATATCTTCCTGCGAAACTTCGATCCAAAAATTCGGATCATTTACAAGAGTTTCATGAGAACACGCTTCGGAAAAAAGCCGAACGAATCCCTTGTTATGGAAATCCTCCCCGGAATATCCTTCAACAAATTCATAGCCGTCTTCTGTCAGAAGAATGGGTTTTCCCTGAAACAAAGTTCTCATATTGACCGCATGCTCCTTTTAGTCGTTTTGTCCGTAGCCGTAAAAAGCAATTTCAGAAATACAGGTAGTTCCGTTTTCATGCCCGGACCTGGCAGAATCAATTCGAAGAGTTACGGTGCCGTCACTTACCATAGGAGTATCAAAGGTCACGGTATTAATTTCTTTTTCATCCCAGGTCTCAACGCCTTCCAGGCGGATACTCTGGGTATACTCACCGGTGCTAATGGTAATTAATGTGGGAGCACTGTAGTTTTCAAAAGAATCCTCATCCTTCCACCAACCGGCTGCAATCGACATTTGCGTAATGGTAGTTCCTTCAGAGATGGAAAAACTAATTGTGGATCCTTCGCCATTTCCATCGACTCCTTCAGCCCAGGCCGTTTCATAACTTTGATCCATAATGTTTTCGGCTGCAAAGGAATCATTTTCCTCAGAGGAAGCCGTAATCTCGGAAACAGATAAATGATAAACCAAGGTACCGTTTTCCTCATAGGGCTCGTCAGAGATTACCTCATCCTCGTCCAGGGCATCTTCATCATCCCCATAAGTAATAATGTCATCGTATACATCGGGATTATCTTCGAAATAATCCTCAATCTCATCCGCAATATTATCTTCTGTTGCGCTGTCTGTAATAGATTCTAAAATGGCAACCCAGCTAAGTCCCACCGTTAATATTAAAATCAGGCTGATTACAATAAAGAAAATACTAACTCCCAAGCCTGCCTTGGCAAAGGTATGTTTCTCTCTTGTATCCTTTTTGCAAAGATCCACAATTGCAAGAATCAAACCCACAATAGGGATAAAAAAGGAAAGTACAAAAGCTGCTATACCAAGACCTGACTGCGGCTGCTTATAAGGCTGCTGGTACTGACCATAGGGCTGCTGGTATGAACCGTTTTGCTGCTGCGTCTGATTATAGGTCTGATATCCCTGTTGATAATTCGCCTGCTGATTTCCGGTACTATCCTCCGGATCATAGCGATAATTCTGCTGCGCAGCATCTCCCTCTGCTTTCGTTCCGCACTTGGGACAAAAGTTTCCTTCAAATTCAAAACCACACTTTCTGCAAAACATGTTTTCTTCCTCCTTAACATTGAAAGATTTGATTCCTCAAATCTTATATCCTTGTTCGAACTCTCTCGGCTTTTAAGTATACCACACTTTTTTCTCCAATAAAAAACCGACAAAGGACAAGTTGAGGTAAATCCCCAACATGTCTCTGCCGATTTTCAAGAGTTCTTATATATTTGGATAAATCTTAGTAAGAAATACCCTGAGCCAGCATTGCGTCGCAAACCTTCTCGAAACCTGCAATGTTAGCACCGGCAACCAGGTTGCCCTCCATGCCATACTTCTTGGAAGCATCATCACATGCATGGAAAATATTTACCATAATACCCTGAAGTTTTGCATCAACCTCATCAAAGGTCCAGGAATATCTCTGGGAGTTCTGGCTCATCTCAAGAGCGGAGGTAGCAACACCACCGGCGTTGGAAGCCTTTGCAGGAGCAAAGAGAACGCCAGCCTCCTGGAATGCAAGAACAGCCTCGGGAGTAGAAGGCATGTTTGCACCTTCTGCTACAGCCATAACGCCGTTTGCAATCAAAGTCTTAGCCTCATCACCGTTTAACTCGTTCTGAGTTGCACAGGGAAGAGCGATATCGCACTTAACAGACCAGATGTTTCTGCAGCCCTCGGTGTAAGTGGAACCGCTGACACGATCTGCGTACTCCTTAATACGTCCTCTTTCAACTTCCTTAATCTGCTTAACAACATCCAGATTAATTCCATTGGGATCATAGATATATCCGTTGGAATCGGACATAGCAACAACCTTACCGCCAAGCTGAGTAGCCTTCTGGTTTGCATAGATTGCCACATTACCGGAACCGGAAATAACAACGGTCTTACCCTTGAAGGAATCATTCTTCATACACTTTAACATTTCTTCGGTATAGTAGCAGAGACCATAACCGGTAGCCTCGGTACGAGCCAAAGATCCGCCATAGGATAATCCCTTACCCGTAAGAACGCCTACAAACTCATTGCGAAGACGCTTATACTGACCATAAAGGAAACCAATCTCACGACCGCCTACACCAATATCACCGGCAGGAACGTCTGTATCTGCACCGATATGCTTGGAAAGCTCGGTCATGAAGCTCTGGCAGAACTTCATAACTTCTCTGTCGGACTTACCCTTGGGATCAAAATCAGAACCACCCTTGCCGCCGCCAATGGGAAGACCGGTTAAGCTGTTCTTGAAGATCTGCTCAAAACCTAAAAACTTAATTACGGAAAGAGTTACGGTAGGATGGAAACGAAGTCCTCCTTTGTAAGGTCCGATTGCGGAGTTAAACTGTACACGATAACCACGGTTCACCTGAACCTTGCCATTGTCATCCACCCAGGGTACACGGAACATAATCACACGCTCAGGCTCAACCATACGCTCGATAATGCCCTCTTCCTCAATTTTAGGATTCTTAGCAACAACTGGCTCCAAAGACTCCAATACTTCGTATACAGCCTGAAGGAACTCCTTCTGCTCCGGGTTGCGGCTCTCAAGTCCATCATAGATACCCTGCAAATAACTGCTCTGTAATGCCATCTTCTTTCTCCTTCCCGAATTTTAAAAATGAATAAACTTGTAGGCAAACTTGCATATTATGCAAAAAGCCCGAGGTTTATTATACAAAACCTTGGGCTTTAACGCAACTAAAATGCAAGTTTTAAATATGAAAATTTCATGACTTTTACACGTTAATCTCAGCACGCATGCCAATCATTTCCTTATTTGCCTCTAATACCGGGCGAACCACTTCGGATAAATATTTATCTACCTGATAAGGCGCACGTCCCACATAACGGGAAGGATCCATGGTCTCTTTTAAATCCTCCAGAGACAGACCGAAACGGTCATCTTCAGCAATGAGTTCCAGAAGATTATTGTCACCGCCCTCTTCCTTTACGTGAGCACCGGCCTTCATGGAAAGCTGACGAATCTCTTCGTGAAGTTCCTGACGGTTGCCGCCGTTTTTCACTGCGTCCATCATAATGTTTTCTGTAGCCATAAAGGGAAGTTCGCTCATAAGACGCTTCTTAATTACCTTGGGATAAACCACCAGACCGTCTACCACATTCATACAAAGATCCAGCACACCGTCGGTTGCCAAAAATCCCTCGGCAATGGAAAGACGCTTGTTGGCAGAATCATCCAGGGTACGCTCAAACCACTGAGTGGCAGAGGTAATGGCAGGATTTAATGCATCAATCATGACGTAGCGGGACAAAGAAGCAATACGCTCGGAACGCATGGGATTTCTCTTATATGCCATGGCAGAGGATCCAATCTGATTTTTCTCAAAAGGCTCTTCCACTTCTTTTAAATGCTGAAGAAGACGAATATCGTTACTCATCTTATGGGCGGAGGCTGCAATGCCTGCAAGAACATTTGCCACCCGGGTATCCAGTTTCCGGGAATAGGTCTGACCGGATACGGGAACGCAAGCCTCAAATCCCATTTTCTTTGCAATCATAGGATCAATCTTATCGATGGTTTCCTGGTCTCCGTTAAAAAGTTCCAAAAAGCTTGCCTGGGTTCCGGTGGTTCCCTTGGAGCCCAAAAGCTTCATGGTGGAAATCACGTAATCCAGATCCTCCAGATCCATCATAAACTCATTGATCCAAAGGGTGGCACGCTTTCCCACGGTGGTAGGCTGTGCCGGCTGAAAATGAGTAAATGCCAGTGTGGGGAGGTCCTTATTTTTCTCGGCAAAATCTGCCAGTTCGGAAATAACATTGACTAATTTCTTACGAAGAAGCAAAAGTCCTTCCCGCATAATAATCACATCGGTATTATCTCCCACAT
>Ga0181612_123154_pt1 | contig 13626 bp, 5 predicted proteins | sample HoacroProtozoa21_FD_119630 | JGI IMG/M metagenome (GOLD analysis project Ga0181612, IMG submission 119630) | Hoatzin crop microbial communities from Cojedes, Venezuel. Combined Assembly of Gp0051906, Gp0051904, Gp0051908 | reverse complement strand
GGGTTGGACTAGATGACCCACAGAGTTCCCTTCCAACCTCTACCATTCTGTGATTCTGTGATTCATTTTCTCTGATCGCTTGACCTGGCTTTGTCATCCTACCTGTTGGAGCAGAGATAGCCGACTTCCTCATAACCCTTCTGGCTTCACACCATCGTCCCCTGTTGCACATACCTTGGTGAGCCCCAGACGAAAGCAGCTAAAGAGCCTGTAGCTCTGCTCTGTGAGAAGACTGCTGCAGTTCACTGGGGTATGCATTAGTTCAAATAACACTTCTCCCCCCCCCCGGTGCTTTGTTCTTTCTTGAGCTGGGAAAAGACAGTTGAGGCAACATATTGTCCACTGTTTTTTTCTATTGCACATAAGCAGCCATAGTGTGCTGCGATTTGTTTAGACCTACCATCTGACTGCATGCATCTCTTCTTGCAGGGTGGTTTCCACCAGAAATTTTTTGATGCTAACATAGTCTGTGATCAATGATGGCTAGACTTGTATAGACCCTTGTGAGGGATTTTAAACAGGTCATTTACTGCTGTGACACACTTAGTTTACTTTTTTTTTGTTCATCTGTCTGGTGATGAAAGAACTAATGATTAAATTGGGTTTGTTGCAGAGGTATTGACTTGTCTCTTGCCACTGGAACACCCTTCACGAGGACTACAGATAGCAGCTGTAGATTTTCTGCGAGGCCATGTGTAAATCCCGCAGTGCAACAAGCCCGGTGTACAGTTGAAGTTTGTTTGGTGGCCAGTAGCCTGGTATGCATTCACATCATCTCCCTTCCTTCCCTGGAGAACTGTGGTGAATGATGTTTTCAGACCCAGGCTCCAGAGCAGACAGTTTTTCTTTGGTTGTGGCAATAGTGACAGACAGCTTTTTAAATAACTGCCTTGCCGAAGTTCGATTGCTAATCACAGAGAGGTGAGACAGAGCACCGGCTTTGCTTTTCGCCGTTTGGAAAGTCTTTCTCAGACGTGTCTGCTGCTCTCAATAAAGACGGTATTTGCTGATTCAGGTTTGCTGGGAGCGGGCTAGGTTCACCGGCGCGTTCCAGCTGCTTTGCAGCGCTCTGGCAATGCAAACCAGCTGCAGGTCTGGTTTAGCTCAAGCCGGGTTTATGGCTGGGTTGCATCACTGGAGCGGTGCAAAGTACCTGAAGCATGCCAGCTAATCTGGCCTTTTGGTGAACCGTTATAAATGACTTGTTTTTCTTCATGTTCTTTAGATGTAACTTTATTTACAGTTAAAGTCCGTAGAAACTGACTAAGATTGCATCACTAAAAGACAGATTCAGTGTTCCAAACAAAAGTCTATAAAATTAGAGGTTTTTTTAAGCCAGAGCTTTTTCTTCTTGACTGAAATAAAATTATCAAATTACATGTTGCTGTTCTGCACTTCTCTGTTATAGATTTCTTTTAAGTTACAGTAAGATTACAGTTGCCTGTTCTTATTATAAGATGAAATAATGATTAGTCTGAGATCTAAGAGCAGATTTTATAAGTTTTATTTTGCAAAATGTGGCCTCAGCTTTTATTCTAAATGCAGTAATTTTCCTCTAGTTTACTGACAATGTATACAATATTTGTGTCATTATCAATGTTGTCTGTAATTTACTGACTGAAATTATTTTGGAGATTTTGAGAGACGAAAGACATCAGCCAACTGATTTTTCTTCTATTTATAGTAAAATATATAACTGAAATCATAATTACTTACCTTGGATAGCATGATGAATGTTCGAAACATACCACAAATATTAATCATGAATTAGATCAGTCCGTGTATAGTATTTTTTCATAATCTAGCTCTTCCTCTGAGGCTCTTAGTGTTGAATGTGTGATGTATGTTTTTAAACAGTACTATACAATAGAAGAATGACAGAAGTGTCATTACAGCTACTGTGATCTACACTTTCTTCAGAACTCAGAATTTTTACTCTTTGCCTAGAAATATTTTTGTATAAAGATTGTGGTGTGATTTTTTTTTTTCTTTAAATCTTTTTGGCTAAATATATTGGCATTTAAGTCAGAAATTGTATACCTCTGATCAGCTGTATATTGGAAGAAAACATGACAGAATTTGCAAAGTTTTTCTAGACTTTGTGCAAAAACACTGAAGAATTAATTACTGCCTCATATTAATTAAGATAACAGTGCAAAACCCTTCATTAGAAGCATAGGAAAAGTTCTCCCTTGGTCCTTGGAGAGAATATTATATGCAAGCCCTGTTGTGTGGGTTGCAAGGTGTCACTGGAATTTATATGCATTACTTGTCTAATTGCAGTAAATGTAGCATGTCCAGATAGGTTTAAAAGTTGGATGGCTGTTTGTTACTTGCTGGAAATCACTTGAAACCTTGCTACTCCGAGGCAGCTGTTCACAGGTCCTTCACCTCTCCCCAGAGATAGCTGGAAGACTCTGTTGTTGGACCCTGTCTTTTATGGCAGAAGCAGTAAACATGACAGGTTGTTTGGGAGCCATCTGTTTTAAAATGGTTGCTGCTTTGTATGCAGTAATGAACTTGAGATCAGTTTTCTGTCTGTCTTCATGGTAACAGCCTTGTTTGGTGTCACAACAGGTGGAAGCTGATGGGATGAAACTAAATGTGACCAGCGAGTGGAACCTGGCTTCACCCTTGTTGTCTGTCACCATTGATGGCACTCGGAGGACCATACAGGTAAGCTCACCAATGCTTCGGCTGTAGAGCTGCAATAACCAGAAGCCTTTGGGCATACAAATAGTGCGGGGTCTAAACTTGCTACATCATAAAAATTATCTTACATTGTTCCAATAATATAATATTTCTACTTTAACTACATCCAGAGCTTCAGTGGAGTGAACTTGTCACTCCAAGTTTTGAGCATCTTTCATTTAAGGAGAAGATGCTTATTTTAGGCAGAAATTCACCCCAGTTTCTAGGATCTCTTTACTTAATGGCGGTGAGGAGATACAGTTTCTTAATTACCTAATAAATAAGGAACTAATTACTATTTACAAAAAGGTGGGGTTCTGCAGTAAAATCGATCTCTTCCTCATGTTTAAATTGCGTGGTTTTTCCACTTTTGGGCCTTTGCAGACTGAAAGTCACAGGACAGCGCATCTCCCATGTGACATGTTTTTATATATACTTCTGTGAAATATGATAAGTTCCATGACTTGAAAAGAAAAATGTAGAAAACATCCCAAACCTATGTGTTTCTAAGAAAAGAGGTCTAAAAAGATTAATGTACATTGTTCTTTCTGGCCACTAATGTGTTTGAAAATCACCCCTAACAGAAGGGTGTGCCTTTAACTGCCATGCAAATTTTCTGAAGGCAACACCAGTCAGGATTTATGTATTTGTTGAGAAGTCATTTGTTTATAGATATCTATTGATCCTGGAAGTAGTGAAAGGAAACAAAAAAAAAAAACACCCAACCATTGGAGTATTTAAGATTATTGTTCTACATACAGCATTAACTGCTTATTTTGTATACATTTATCGATGCTACAATGGTCAGATATCTGATGATTTACAGTGAAATATGTGAATTTATTTTCTTCATTTTCACCCCTGGTAAATTACCCAAATGGAAATGTGATTTTTCCTATGACTGAATTTAAAAGACTGCAGCCTGAGGATTAAAAAATACTGTGTCTTTCAAGGATGGTATTGACTGAGAGTAAAATTTTTGTAACATGCCCAAGTAAATTCTGCGCTTAAGTTTTGTAGATTTCTCAGAAGGTTAATGCCACCTTCAGGGCTTGCGTATTTCTAAAATAATTTTGTATTCTAAAGTGTATTTTTAAATTTTAATACTGGTCCATTTTGCTGCTGTTTTATAAAGGAAATGCCTAATTTTGGGTAGGAAACTATACCAATGTATGAACATACAAAATCTGTCTAGAAGAAAAGTGTTACATTTAGAACAGGTAACTGTATTTAGAATGCCTCACTGCAAACATAGAACAACTGTATGGCTGGATACAGGTCTCCATATACTAGTAGTAGTAAGACTGATTAACTAGAAGTGTAATAATTGAACTGGAACATGAAGTTAGTTTCAAAATTAATGATTGTGAGATGTGATCATGCTTTCTTCTAGGAGCTGAGCCAGCAGTAGTGTTACTTGCACTCTCCAAGTATGACCAAACTGTATGAAACACTGCAGGGCTAGCCACAGCAACAAGCGATGAGCTGGCTGTATGGTATCTATCCAGCAGAATGCAGAATAAGCCCATATGTTGTTTCTTTCTCAGATCTTATCTATTAGTCTTCGCTTTTAGCAAAGAAACCCAGTAGCTTGAAAAGTTATTAATCTTTTAGCGTATGTATGTAAATTTATGAGAACCTTAAACTTGACCTCTGGTATCCGCTCACTGGAATCTAAATTGGTTTTTTGGTTATATGTTTCTGTAGACTTGCCCCGCTGCAAGAACCAAATTAGACAAGTGTATTCCTGTAGGTCAATTTGTCTCCAAAAGCAATTGACCCCTGATTCTTGAAGTATCTTCTTTCAGCAAGACTTAGCCCTAGAGCCATTTAAGCAACAAATATGGATGAATCGAATAATTCCAGCTGTGCTTTATTAATTTTCAGCCAATCTAATTTCTCTTCATAGTTGGTTTCATTCTTCTAAATTCGCTCAACCAAATACAGTCTTTGTGAACATTATATTTCTTTGAAGGTTTGATTTATGCACCTTCGGCTCGATCCTGCAGCCTGGCCCCAATCCAGCAAAGCACTTAAGCACAGAAGCAGGAAATAAATAATTTTTAAATGTTTTGGTTTAAAATGTATTTATGTAAATTATAGTCTAGACATTCAAATTGTTGCATATCTGTCGCACATTTAAAAATCAGTAATTAAGCATGCTCCTGAATTTCCAGTCCTCTGCTGAAGGCTCAATGTGTATTGGAGCGAAGCAGAGCACGGGCTCTGCCCCAGAGTTAAGACGGCCTATGAGTTAAAAGACAGGTTTTCTGAGACCGTTTCTAGAGGACAGGACTCGGGAGTACATCTGCGCACCTGAGAAGAGATACATGCCCTGGTCACAGTCTGTCTAGGGCATATCAGGGCACAGCTCCGATGTGCGGCGGCCCCCTCCCTCCCGCTTTTGTCTCCTGTGCGAGGAAGCCCATCTGCGTGCAGCAGATGGGCGCTGCGGAGCGCCTGGCCGGGTCCCCAGGTGATAGAGGGACTGAAACCCTGGGGTACACTGCAGGTACGTTTGGCTGCAGCGTGAGGGCTCTGAAATCTTTGTGCGGCTTCGGGGTGACTGTGACATCCGTAGGATGCTCTAGAAGGTGATGAGCTGGTGAAAACTTGGGATCATTTGAGCAAGGGATTTCTGTGATACAGTCTCTGGGAATGAGGGGTTGGCAAACCCCATGGCATTTCTTGAAATACACAGATTCCATCATGTTTTTTGTTGTTGTTTTCACTAATTCCTCAGCTGATCTCTGTTTCTCAGCATTTTCTCCACTTATGATTAGACTCTGCCTCTCATTTGGAGAGGCTGAATTTAACGCCTTTTGAAGTGTAAGGTATTGTTTGCCAAGCAAATGAAATTTTTGTGCCCAGAACTACTTGGCCAAAATGGTTTCCCCTATCTGTTTCCAAAGATGTTAGTGGCTCAGAATCTTACTTATGCCTAGCTACTGTGAATCCAGAGTCTGCCTTTGCTGAAAATCAGAGAACTATAGGTATGTGGTTACAATATGTCTTCCTGAGGATTCAGGTTTGAAGAGATTGGCTGTTATTTAATTGAAAATACATATTTAAAATACATTTATATATAAACAAGATTTGAATATGATACAGCATTTCAGGCAACATTTAGAGTAAAAATAAACAAATGGATGAGGTGCTTAATGATTCCTGTGAAGAGCAAGTGGAAAAGAGGAGGCTGAGTGAGTTGTGGGAAAGAACCGCAAGAACTCCAGTGGAAACTGGAAGGGCGAATGGTGGTTCAGAATGGTGTCCTGGAAAGTAAGAACAGTTGGAAGAAGGTCAGCAGGCATATTTTGGGACAATGAGGGCATTTTTATCCCTCTCCCTCTGCTCCCATGTACAAGCAAGCTGGATTTTGGTGAGCCCTGTGCCTGCAGAAGTCGTCGTCTGTGACCTTTTCTTTCTCCCCATGCATGTGAACTGGGTACTGGGTGGAAGGAGAGAAGGGAATAAGCTGCCTCTTCCATAGAGCTGGACATCTTCTTTTATTCCCTCATGTGAACCAAAATCCAAGGCGCCCTCAAGGTAAATCAGTGAATCTATGAAGTCCAGCAGATGGACTTGATCCCAACTGTAGGTCTGTCCTTACTACAGTCAGGCTGCAAGTAGGTGCCTTCTGTTGGGACACAGTGCAGGAAGATCAGGTGTCTGCAGAGAGAGCAGGTTGCCGGACAGAAGAACATATGTAGGAGATCCTCAAGCCCTCTTTGCTTTGGCAATGCTTGTGTTTGGGCGAGTTCTCAAAAACCACCCCACCGACCATTCAGATTCTGAGGCTGCTCTAAGGCAACACCGCATGGACAAGTGTTACAAGTGATGTTAAATGCTCTGCTTAGCAATGTTGAATGCTCTGCTTTCATTGATCCCGTCATCAAACACTCAACCCATGCTTACATACCGTTTACTTGCAGACAGTTCCCTATAGCAAAAGGATTCTGAGGCAGAATAAACGATTTGTCACCATCTTTTGCCAACAGTTTTGTACCTTTTTGTCGTATCATATGCACCCCGCCCTCCCACTGGCATATTGTGGGCCCACACTGGTTTCACAGCTCTGCTAGCTTGCTGTAATGAAACCTCCCACCCTCTAAAGGTAGTGCAGGCATTCTGCTTGGAGCCTGGGAAACTCCTAGTGGCTTTTGGCAGCTTCAGCAAAGCAATATTAGGATGGTACTGGTGATGCCTTCTCTTGGTATTTCCTGGCTTTCGGAGGATTGATCTCTGCTCAGCTGAAGCTCTGTAGGACGTAGACAGAACTCGACTGGACGAGGTCCTGAGCAGCTCTATATTACTTTGACATTAGCCTTGCTTTGAACAGGGAATATGACTGCCTGATTTCCAGAGGTCCCTTCCAGCCTAAATGTTCTTAGACTCTGTTGGACATCCCAAACTGTCTGGTGAAAAGGTCTTTATAGTCACAGCATAATGTAATTAAGAGAGTAATGGAGTTACTAAACAAGAACATGTTCCTGTAAAGCTGAAATCATCAGTCTCAGGCTTCAAGTGTTTTTGTGAATGAAAGAGATGAAGATTTATCAGTGGAGTTTTCTTTACTTACAGTGTTACAGGGAATTTGGTGATGGCATCACTTACTATTTTTTAATTGAATTTATCTATTGCATCAACAGTTGCAGCAGGAGGAGTATATTCTGCATCCTGGGATATGACAGATTTAAGTGCTTCTCTGATACAATGTTTCTTTTGATTATTATTTTGGTTTATAGAAACAGAAGAAACGAAAATGGTGTAGGTTATGAAGCCTTTGTTCCTGGGAAACGTCTGACATTCTGGGAAATGTCTGACAGGAGAACAAAGCCTATGCCCAAGTGTTCATTTCCTTCAGCCCTGTGGAGACTTCTTTCAAACATATGTGTAATTTTTTTTTTAGGAAAATTACCTATATATATTTTTGTTACTTTTTGAGAGCTCAGATGTAATCTGTGATAATGATATATTATATAGGTTTCAAGTCTAAAGTACGATTACTTCAGCACATTCATTTTCTTAAACCTTGCAAATGATTTTGGGAAGCTTTAGTGAGCAGTGTCCACGAAGACAGCTCAACAGTCCGTTCTTTAGTGCTGTGCAATTACTGCACGCGCTCCACTGTTGTCATTTACCCACGATTTCAGAATTATTTTCGCTAGGTTGTCTCTAGAAGAGGGACACACAAGGATTTGCAAACAGGGGCAGACATTTGGGTAGACTATATCCAAACTGCTGTACCTTTGGGTAAAGAAAAGCCAGAGTGTGAGCCCCAGCACTGGATTCCTGTTAGCCCGTATTGACTAATTGGTAGCTCACTCGCTGGCTTTGTTTCAGCCTGTTCCAGTTACGGCTGACCTAGACAAATCTGGTGTGGATTTACGCCATGCTGTGTAGACCTAAGCAGTGGGACTGAGATAGTCATTGCCATTTGGCTTTCGGACCAGGCATCAGTCGATGGCCCTCCTTTATTTAGCAGTGTAGAAAGACAGGCTGCCCGTGTTTTCCTGTTTGCTCATCCAGCCCCAGTCATCTGAGAAAATGGAGCTCAGCCTTGAAATTCCAGAAATGATGAGTGGATATGATACAGAGTAACTGATTTTTTTATTGCCTCACTTGACACACTCTTGGCATTTGAGACAAGTACAAACAAGGACTCAAATATCCCAAGTAGAAGACAAATACAAAAGCCTATTGCGTGCAGTGTAGTATGCCTTGCTGTGTTTCAGGCTTTCAAGTTTTTTTGGAAAGTATTAAAATCTGTTGGTCAGGGCACTGTTATTGTTGTTACTTCTTTCCCTGCAGTTGCACAAAGAGAACCATAGATTTTGGTAAGTTGCTTGTTGCAGCCTTATCATTGCCTAGTAATTGCTGTGGCAGTGTCCATTAGCTTCGAGGTCCTCCTAGCTCCTGTGTTGGAAGAGACCGTGAGCAGCTGATCCTTACCCACTGTGTCCATGCTGCTTGTGTCCTCACTCAATTGCCTCTCTCCAGCGCTGCTGAGACGTTCCTTGCAGAGAAGCCTGTCTTTACGTTTATGTTGCTCTGAACATCTCCCATTTCTGTTTTCTCCTTTCTGGGCTGTGGGGACCAGAACTGTGCTCAGTGTTAAAAGCATAGGCAAAACTTAGACTTCTACCGTAACTTAATGGTGTTACCTGTTCTTGTTAATAATGCCAAATGTTTCCTTTGGCTTTTTTGACCAAAACCAAGCATGGAGCTGATGTTCCTATTGAATTACCACTTCTGGTTGGTAATGGCTGGGAGGGGAGGGAAACTATATGGGCAAGGAAAAAAATGATAAACTTTCGGCAAGAAGGCTTTACCAGGAAACTATGAAGCTGTGACGTGTTCTGGAGCACAGATGCTGAGGTCCTGGTGTCACCCTTGGCAAATAATGTAGATGTTCTTGTGGGTGGAGATGGATCCTTCCCAAAGGACCAGACTCAGAAGCAGAGAGGAGGCGTAGTTAGAAGGAATTCTGAAACTTCATCAGCGTCCATGATTCAGTGCGTACCTCCTATGTGTACTTGGAAAGACCCAAGTGATCTGCTTTAGGTAATTATTAGATAATTCTGCTTGCTGAGTTTGTGAAAGTTTCTGTACAAGAAAATTAGTAATTGTGCCACTTAAGTTTCATCATTTGATCATGGGGATCTAAGAAAGGACTAAGACTTCCTTTATTTCCAAGGGTTGTAGGGAAGGGGAAGGTGTTTAAAAGCTGACTTTTTCGCTGCTTCTTGCTATGATCTTCAGTAATGCACGCTAAAAAGAAATTGCTGTTATTGCTTCGTTGACATGGGTGTTTGTTAAAATTTTTAAAAGTACTACTTTTTAAAGTGATGCTTGAATACACGTATGCCTATATGACAGCAGTATGCTCAGCTCCTGAGTCATGAAACCTTTAAAAATATCAGATATCCTTTACTGTCATACCAGAGTATTTGTATTAATGTCTACTTTAAATAGAGAGTACTCAAATCTCATGAGTGTTCTGCAGTCTGTGTGAAGTCCGTTTAACTCAAGGCTGACTCTGTGCTTCTGTCCATGGTTTGAATGGAGAATGTCTGGAGGGAAGAGGGAAATTCAAGGAAATAAAAGACGATGAATTTATACATTATTACGGCCTTTATTTTAATTGAGCAGCAGAATCAAAAAGCACGTACTACCACCACCCTTACTGATTCTTCATGAAAATGATTTTATTTTTTCAGCTGTGAAGGAAATGAGTGATCAGCTGCTCTGCCCAATCAATCCCTCTGGAATTTATTTACTCAAGGGGTTAATCAAATAACGTTAGTTGTCACAGTATCTTATGCCATATTTTTTTCCAAAAGAGCTATAAATTTTAATGACAGACGATATTTGGGATGAAGAACTATAAGGATTCTGTATGTGTCCAAAGACCAAAGCATTGTATTCAGTTGTTGATAGACATGGTAATTTTGTGATACCTAAACCCTGAAAGACAAGGAGTGGTTCTCTTGAATACGGTAGCACATTCAGAAAGCAAAGGGGAAAGAAGAGGAGGGACATCAAAGAGTGAGAAAGGACTGTGGATCTTGCAAAGAATGTTTCAGGGCAGTCATAAACATTACCAGATCACGTGGCAGCATATTACCTGCACTCTGTCCCCCTGTAAGAGCAGAACATATTACAGCATGCCAAAACAAGGGTAAAGTTTCTAAAACTCGTAGTCATTTTGTGATTTAATGTAATAACAGCAAAAATTTAGAAGTTCGCAGAGAGCATTAGACTCTTCATTATTGTAAATAATTGTAAATAGCTGGAAATACTGGGCTGGAGTAAATGTCTTTTAGATTAATTCTTTACCAACACAAAGTAAACAGTCTTTTCTGTGGGGTTGTTTTGGTGTTTTTGTTGTTTTAAAGGAGCACATGGGCATTCTTGGAAGGTGCTCTATCTGTATAAAACAGCAATACTGCAGTGGTATTAATATTAAACATAAGCATCTCTGAAGCTTGTCAAAAAGAAGTAACAGGTGATGTTAACATTGGATATCACGTAAAGAAATATTGGGAAGGATCTGTGTTTCCATTTTTGTGTTTATGGGGGGATGGAAATTTGTAAGCTGTCTACTGTAATTAAATCCCAGGCATTCAGAGAACGGTGATTCTTTTAAAAGTGGTAATGTGGTGCCTCAGCCTCTTATAAAGGTGCAGGTGCAGTTTCTCTGTGTGGATTGATGCCCTGTGAGCCATTCACGCTGTGTTTAACATCCGTGCTTGTACTGTTTGGGAACAGATTTCGTTTAGTCCCTGGGAAAGGACGGAGAGAGCTTGCAACAGGTGCCAGGGGAGGCCAGTATCTCAGCATCCTGGCAGAATCCCTTTTAGAGGGAAAGACTACTTTGGCTTGGTACCACTTATGCAAGTCTTGGACATTTTTCGCATGTCAAAGTGCTTCATACACAGCCGGAGGCGGAATTTTTAAGAATTTATAGATACTGGTCAGCAAGTGGATAGCATTCTCCATTTAGAATTCATGGCATAAGATGTTCAGAATTTCTGGTACCGAGCAGTTGAGAGAAAGCAATAGGGGCTGCAAGAACTTCTGCATTCTGAAAAACAGCACCATGCTGGGAAACCACACCGTGTTTCACTCAAAATTTGATCTATAGTCTTCTGTAATGATTTTAGATACTTATCAGCAGGTTTTCTGGGCTTAGGTTTTTTTTTATGTGGATTTTTTTCTTTTTTTTTTTTTTGTTCTGTATAGCCTGATACATGTTGTCCTACTGTTAATGTAGTCATGCCATGGCTTGAAAAAGTTGCAAAAAACATTGGCCAAGTGACAATCTGTACATTTTCTGTAACAAATGGTCTCCAGCTTTTACTTTCAGCAAATAAGGGTGATATATATTAGTTCATGATAAATGTGTTTGGGAAACTTTCGTACATGATCTCCTTTGCCAATTCATACCCTTTTTGACTTAACATGTTTTGTTTTCATTTGTAAGCAAAGCAAAAAAATTGCTTTTGGTCCGTTGGAGTTTCTTTGTTTTGATATCATTCCTTTCCTGCAACTGCTCCCCTCTAGTAGCTTGGAGAGCCCAAAGTACCAGAAGATTGGTGGAAAATACTCTGAGATCTTGTTGTAGTCTAATAATGCCTATGTCGGTTTAGACTCTCTTTCAGTAATACAGGTTTTATGTTTGGCTGAGCTTCTTTATCCTGCTTCATGTAAAGGTTGTTGTCATTTTTATCTGCGAGTGCTCATCCACTGCAGGCTTAATGCAAAGCTGATTGTAACCCTACTGCCTCTTATGATGAATAGATCATTGATACCCAACTAAGTGGAAATAATTTTCTATGGCAAAGCAGAAGAATTTAAAGTCGTATCACACTAACCTCTGGTGATTTACTGGGATTTACAGATTAAAATGATTATTTGCAAAATGACTGTGGTATAGCATACACTTAAGATAGAGGAGGAATATCAAACACGTTTTGTGTGATTGTATACACTTGTCTATTTTTACATGTGTGCATAAGCATTTTGTTTGGATATACGTAGCATATGCAGTATAGCATACTGTAAACCTGTGTGTGTAAAAATACCTATAATATTTATGTAACACACTCATTTGACAGCTTTGAGACTGCAGATGGATTTTTTGCAGTTGTGATTTCTTTTTTTTGAGATTCGTTTTAGCTTGTTACTTTCTCGTAAGGAAAAAAATTATACTTTTGCCTCATATTACACTAAAGTCTGAATCTTTATCAGCTGAATCAACCAGAAGAGCTTTGGTTATGTCTAAGATCATGTAATTGACGCCAACAATGTAATTTTACTGTATCGGTAGGTAAACACACAGTGGTGTTTTGTATTTTTTCAAATGATAGATTTCCCTTGCTTTTCAGTGTAAACCTAGTAAATAATTTGCAATTCGTTAGGAAAACTATGACAATGCATATAATTAGCTATTCTCTTTTGTTACCTCTATTTGATTACTTTCCTGCTATCACATGCAATATGAAACCATCTATTATGAGGTATAGAGTATGTAAATATCTAACTTTACTAGAGAAACTGGAGACTGGTCCTTTTTCTAAAGAGGTGGAAAATAAAAGAATAATTGTTAACCGTGTCCTTTCATTTTCTTGAAAACATCAATTACATTTACAAATCCCAGAAACACAAGCCCACCAGTGGAACAGAAATAACTCCTTTCAATATGCTTCAAAAAATCTAATCACATCTAACAGCTGACATTTATTTACAACTGTAATTTGAAACATTAATTATGATAATGTGCTGACTTCTTTTGTAACATGGTTCTCAGAAGCCTGTCACTTCTCTTTTTGGTCTTGATGTAACATATGTTTTGTGACTGGAGATTTTCTCTACCTTTCTTTCTTGTTTTTGTTTTCTGAAATATACCCAGAAGGGATATTTCTTTTTTTCCTCTGTTTGTTAACTATTTTCCTCACCTTCCCCATTATTATTCCCCCTCCCCCCGGGCTGTTAATTCAAGAGAAGGGTTTTAGTGCTGACGCTGACTCTTGATGCTGTCAACAATTGAATGTAATGCTTTGTGTTTTGGACACAGCAAACAGTAGCAGTGAGAATTTTATACTGTGATACCAACGCGCTTCAGCAGTGTCAGAGCAGGAAAAAAGCTGCTTATATCTTAGTTTGTCTTCAGACCATGGTTTTAGAAGGTGCCTTCTTGGTGTGTGTAGATATTTGGCTTTATTAAATTGGTGATTAAATTGTTTTGAAAGGGCTGAGTTGTTGCTGTGCTAGCTTATTTAGTCGTGAGTAAAGAGAATCTGCGCAAGGAAATACTTTCATGATGTGGTTTTCACTTGTGAAAAACAAGTCAAGTTGTCAAGATACCTGACTTTACTGTGAAAGCCTTTAAAGAAAATGACAAAAGGCTCTATTTCTTGTTTTGTTTTGTTT
>Ga0181612_107096_pt1 | contig 13626 bp, 10 predicted proteins | sample HoacroProtozoa21_FD_119630 | JGI IMG/M metagenome (GOLD analysis project Ga0181612, IMG submission 119630) | Hoatzin crop microbial communities from Cojedes, Venezuel. Combined Assembly of Gp0051906, Gp0051904, Gp0051908 | reverse complement strand
TTGTCCAGGCGGGTCTTGAATATCTCCAGAGGAGACTCCACAACCCCTCTGAGCAGCCTGTGCCAGGGCTCCATCACCCTCAGAGGGAAGAAGTTCTTCCTTGTGTTCAGCTGGAACTTCCTCTGCTTCAGATTGTGCCCATTGCCCCTTGTTCTCTTTGCACGCTCATTCTGAAATACTACAAAATCGGTAACCTACAGCACCTACTTTGTCTGGGGGAGAAACCAAAGCAGCTTCACAATGACTTCCAAAGCACGACGCACCTGGTCCTCTGGTCATCGCTCCTCCGCACCCCCCTGCAGCATGGCCTTCCACACGACATGTGGGTGCAACAGGCAGGGTGAGCTACATCAGCACAGTGCCCTGACACCCTGCCCTCCCCGCAGCACCTTCCTCCCTTTCCCCCACACACATACGTCAAAAGAGCTCACAAATTTGGGGACGCTGGATTTCCCTTTCCCCACAAATCGGTTAATACAGTGCGATGAAAAGAACAAGTGCTTCCGATTGATCCAATCGATAGTTTTATTTCCACGTTAAAAGAACTGCTTGCCTACCAGCAGAGTCCAACATAGATGGGACAGACAGACGTGAATACAATTAAATACAGGAAAAATTGAACTATATACAACAAGACATACATTTACATAATGAAAAAATCTTTATATTATCTATCATCACTTCTTGCCAATGTGAAACATCACTGGAACTCAAATATTTTGGGGTTTATGGTTGTGGGTGTTCCCCCTAAAAAAACAAACCTGCGTAACACAATTTAGTATTTTTCCATGTACTGAGAGCTGAAAATTCATTTTGAGATGCACAAAATTTGTGGTACTTCACAGGGTACACAAAAGCTAAAAACTTCTTTTGTTAAATATTTTATAGTTTGTGGTATCTAAATTTCAGGTAGATCTGTTTATTGACACAAACTATAAAGCGATATTTACATGGAGGGAGCTGTGCAAAGTCATTTTAGGCTGTGGCTGGCATACCGGGAAAGACGCAGGGGCCCGGGAGTCACCCTCATCCCCCGGGGTAACCCCTCACACCCTCCCCTGATCACCCCTCTCATGCAGTAGCCACCCAAGGGAAACTGGCCACAATTATTTTATTCTTTGTTAAGCTGCTGGGAGCAAGCTATTTCTGCAGCCCTTAAATATCCGGACAGTGCTGGGCTGCTTCTCTCCATGCAATGAATGCTTGAAGCCATCTTTCGCACTGTTTCATCGTTTCTACAGCCAGCTGGTGTTGTCACTGCACTGTCCTACGGCTGCTGTAGTCCTTGCTCGTAGTTTATATTACCAGTGGGAGCACACAGTAACTACAGGTGTGTAACTTCTCAGAAACTGCATATTCCCGCTACCAGGGCTGAACCAACGCCGTTCCAAACCAGGCTGGGGGAGGGACCGCGCTTCTTCAGCTAGCCTTAATGGCACAGACTCTCTACATCCAGAAACCTCCCTAAGCATCCTAATAAAACCCCTTTGCTTCTGGGTTGCAATCTTCAATGCAGAACTTGAGCCAGCTAATTAGAAGAGCTGCTTTAATTCAAGGCTTCCTACAGATCCCTAGAGTGGGTTAGCAAAGACACAGCAGACACCAACGTGAAATAAATGCATTCTACAACTGTGCTGCACCAGAGCACAGAACGGTGCTTCTAACAGTCTATCGCCATCAACCAACTGCCAAAAGGTGCCCGAGTTTAATTTGGGAATTTTTTTTTTCCTAGACTGAATTTCAACCTTCATAGATGCAGCTACTGCATATGTCGATCATAAAATACTGATTTTAATCATCTCATCTGCATTTAATTACTATAATGCTGTTTGTATCAGCTCCTCTGGGATTCCACATCATCTTGCAGATTTTGACTGTAACAGATTTAAAGCAGACATTTATAACTCAGTCCTGGAAACGAAAAAAGTGACTGGCTAACAGTGCATAAACCTGTGTATTGCTGTCATGTATCTGACATCTCTTCTTTTTTAAAAATGCACACTGAAAGCAAGCTGGACAACCCAGAGGGCAAAGGGAGATGAAACTTCTCTCTTGAAAAGCTGCCAAGTCAGGCTTGCTACCAAACATCTTTTGAATCCTCTGCTTCCTAAACCCACGGCAATACAACTACTGAATTTTTAATCCTACGCACCGGGCTGAGACCAGCCAGGTGTCAGCATCACAGCTGAGGAGAACAGCGAAGGGAACGTGCTGAACTAAGCATTGCGCTGCGCACACTTGATACAGTAAGAAGATCTGTAGGTGGTTTGGTATTCAGCTGACGAGAGGAAAGCATACAATTTGTTCCTTCTTCATCACTAGCAAGCCTAGAGACGACTGCATTCCCCTTCGTTGTCAGGAGAGCGCGCTAGAGAACAGCGGTAAACGCAGGAGACCATTTCATTCCGTTAGAAAATAAATTCTGTGTTGCAATTCAAACACAGGAATTCTTGGCAGTTAAAACATTTTCACATTGTACAAGCTGCAATTTGCCTACATACTTCAGATCTCATGGAGTTCATAAAGACATCTACGAGTTCAAGCCTTCTGCTTAAAACACCTGATTGCTGGTTAACAGCAGGTTATTTTATTGCATTACTCTGGCTGTCTATTTAATATTGATTTATGATAAAACAAGCCATCGTTCCAGCACTTAGTCTACCTGGGCAAGGATGGTACAGCAGAAAGCAACAGAGTCATGAGCTTCTTACAGGATAAAAACAAAAGTGGAATGACACGGCAAATTGCTCCTCTGTATTTCGAAAGGTAACTATTCCCTATCTGTATGCGAAGGCGGGAATAATTTAAAGAGTAAGAAATAATAAAATATTCAGACCCCTCTTATTTAAGCATTACAAAAGTAGAAGGAAATGGATTAGCTGCTTCCTTTTGGATATAGGCTGCTGGTCTAGTTTAGAGACGGTCACAAAGTCAACATCCTAACCAGGGACATAACAAGAAGCAGCTTGGACCATAAAAAAGCTGTCTATATATGTACAAGTTACTCTCCCCCCCAAAAAATCAGTTTTATTTGGATGGCTGCACAACCTCCTGCTCTTTAAATCTTCAGAGCACTGAAAACATGACATTTCCCCCCAAAATCCAGTTGAGTCTGTCCTGAGAAATACAAGTACTCATATATAAATGGGATGATATTGTCTGTGAGTGAGTTTCTTCCTGCAGGTCGGGCAAGAGTTGGCATTCCTAAGGGAATCACGGAGGCACTGACTGCAGAAGACATGGCCGCATTTGGTAGACACAATCAGTCGTCCGCTTTGCACAATCTGGAAGAAAAGAAACCACAACAGGTATCTGGAATAAAGAACTCAGCTCTGCTGGCCTATCGGCACCACCTGGAATCAGCACATTACTGCTTTCCTAACAGGGAACCCAAGGATCATTCAGTGCCACCTTGAAAAGTCTTTCTCCCTCTACGTACACCACTAAGACATGATTCTGAGCTACGAGCTCGTTCCACCTTCAGACCAAGGGCTGCCCTTCAAGCCAGCTGTCTGCAGCGTCTCACATAACACAGCAGAATTGCCCAGCTCACTCTCTGCCCCTTCTCTCTCCGACAAAAAAGAAACGATGACAACACATGGATCCTTACCTCTGAGTAGCCATCCATGCAAATCGGGCAGCTGACGGTACCAGACGGCCTTGTGGGAGAGAGAACAAAACCAGAAAGAACACGCACCCGTTAATTTCACCGTGCACCAAGGGTTACCGACACATAAAACGCCACGTCATCGCCTGCCTGCACACAGGCTAGCCAGGAGGCATTGCATCTGAAGAGCCCTGCCTACCTCTGACTCTCAGTTTGTTGTGTTTAAGCAGCAATTTGGGTCTCCCTTACCTGCAGGAAGCAGGACCTTGGTTCTCATCAGCAGGAGGATGCAGTTAGGCACCCTGCTCTATTCTTACAAGTAGCAGCAGTCTCTGGCACTGTGCAGCATACATATGGCAGTATTAATCTTCAACAGGTCATAAATATAGAGTTTTGTAACAACACCATCTACCTGTCCTTTGGAAAGTATTTGTTCTAGAAGTCAAAGTGGTTGTCAGAAATTAAAATATCCCTTATTCTAATTTAGTAACATCCCAGCCCAGTAACATCTTCGTACCAAGAACTCCCGCCTTATAAAATGTAGGGCAGGAACACACCAATGAGAGGAAACAGTGAAAAACAAGTTTCTAGTTCAGAGAAGGACAGACTGACTCAGTGGCTGTTCCCAAGCTGTGGTTACAAATGTATCTCTCTGCCCTCAGCCTCCAGGAGAGCTGTATCGCACATGCACTTACCAACAGTCATACCTACTCTGCGTAAGCAATGTGCCCTAAGTGCTGAATAATATTCTCTATCAGAAAGAGTTTCCTGCCACTTTCATTTACAGATTAATCTCTATTTTAAACAATTACAGTAAGCTGCTTTCATAAGTCTTTACCGTAAACACTTGGCTTTATTATGTCACTGCCCATGCTAAGGAACAGTTTGTAATTTATTAATTAAACACAAATAGAAAGCATGAGATATCCTTTATCCTGTAATCTTAAATTCAAGCAGTAAGCACTACTAATGTCTACCCCTAGTTTCACATACATAATTTACCTCCATTCATTCTCCTATTTTTACTAAAATTCTTTATGCCGCAGCTGTAACACCACCTCAGTAATTAACTAAAATTGATGACAACCTTCATATCAGCAAGAGTAGTCCAACACTACAGATTAACATTGTAGATGGCTCTGTGGCAATCTCCAGCATCAGCACCTTTATGTAAACATTAAATGCTGTATAGCACCGAGTTGTTTTAGCCTTACCTAAACAGCAGGAAGGCACATTCTTTAACAGAGAATCTTGAGACTGAAGGAACATCAATTTTCTATTAACTAATTAGTGGGATTTTTTCACATACATACCAAAATTAAAAGAAATCTACAAATGCATTGGCAAAATGCAGTATGTTTTAGAATACTGTAAGCCCTTTAGGTGGCATATTTAAGACTTGACACCCAAAATTTCCATACTCAAGTTCTCTCCTACAATGCCTTCCAGTAATCTAAAAGGCTCAAAGCATAGCAGTGTTATTAAAGCCTGTATTCCCCCCCCTTTACAAAATTTTTACACCACAGTTCTCACGTTCTTCCTCTTCCCTAGTCACATGGACATCTGATTTCTTTTAGTCTAACACATTGCACCTTTCTTAGTATAATGGAGTATTCCCACAGCAGCAGTTTACTGCCTCTCCACAGCATGGGGCCTTTACTGTGCAGGCACCTGACCTGAACAGCAAGATCGCTACCTCACGTGTAAATGGATCAGAGCTCCATGGCATACAACATGGGACAGAGCAAAAACAGGCCATAACAGTAATACCTCCACAAGCACCCTGCAAGTGTACCTTAGGAAGAACAGTTACCGCTCAGAGAGAAAAAGGCAGTCAATTGGCGCAGTGGGTAAAAAAGCAGTGAATGAACATGACTTTTTACTGGAATTTGCCAGGCTGCTGCCTGCTGGTCTCGTGATACCAAGCCTCATCTACACCAGTGAAAATACTTCCATACCTAACATCACTACTAGAGCTTTGCATGAAAGGTAAGTGCAATACACCATGAGCTATGGCCCGAGACTAATCCTCCTTCCTTGCCATATCCTCACGTTCATCTTTAAGGCTGTATGTGAACTAGTACATTAGTCTTGGGCTGGCTTTTAATCCTAAAGTGCAAACGGTATCATTTAGCTGTCATGCAAAACGCGATTTGTACTCCTTGAAAGAGGGAACTAACCAGAACAAGCTAAGGCTTGAAAGATAAGCCAGGCTACAGCAATATAACTTAGTCCTGCATAAGAAAAGCAACATTCAAAATCTGGTAGGTCGTAAGGCATACATACTTTGAACTTGCAGTTTCATCTTCCAGTGGTCCCAGTTCTCGAGACACTTTGTCTGTCACATACACGTCACTATCTCTTGTTTCATCTTCATCATCGCTGCTCAGAACGCAGCTGTCCGACTGTCGCTGGCTTCTTAGTCTGAGATTTCTCCTTTGCCGTTGATTTTCTGTAATTTAATTTTGGTAAGTTAGACACATTATAATATATATAGATATATCTCCCTGCAACTATCCTTGAAATGCATGATTATACATAGTCTGTAATGGTTCATCTTTTAAATGGACCATATTCAGCTGGGCTGAAAGCAACCTTAAACAAACAAGCTTCCTAAACACTAAGGCTGAACATTTCCAGACATTGTGAATCTTCTGTTACAGATAGACACAAAACTGCTCTGTTCAGCTTACAGTCAGCTAAAACGTGATCTTAAAGATTCTCTGTGTTCTAGGTTTCATACAGTTACACTACCTGTGAATAAGTCTCCCCTACGCAGGGAAGATATCTCTCCAGGTTCTTCCTAACAGAGAACATTAGCATACTATGCTCAGGAATTGCGACAATTGCTGTGTGATAGGAGGCAGAGAGGACTGAAGTTCAGCTTCCAAGGCACACGGCGAGGTAGCGCATACACAACAACAAGGTCTGCTAAAACACAGAGTGCACTTTGTTCAGGAGGTTTCAGAAGTGATGGAAGAGATGCTTAAATCTAAGTATGTAAATTACGGAGCTGCTGTGGGTTCTCACTGCTCTACCCAGGCACAATGATAAAGCATTCCATGCTTTGCCTGTGTTAAATAAAACCTCCCCACTCAAAGGCAGTTTCTATAAAATGAGTCTTTTTAAGAACAGTACTTGGACATTGTAAAAATACTTTAAGCAGTGTCTCCTTAGACATTTTTCATCATCTTCCTCCTGAGTTACGGTAACTTCAAAATGGAGTTATATTGCCCAAGGTAAAAGGAGATTAAAAAAATTGCCTGGTCTGTAACATCCGAAGGTTAAAGAACTGCTGTTTGCTTTTTAGCAATTAGAAATCGCATGCAATAATTCTCTCTGCAACTCCAGTGTATATGTAACAACAACCAAGCACTAATCAGTTAAAATTACATAAATAGCTGCATAAGTATTCAGCTACAACTTTTATTGCAAGTATTTTTTTCCTGATCTTCATTCAGAGCATCGAACAGATTACACCCTAAATAAGCAGCTAACAACATACTAACACATCTCAGAAATTCTACTCAGAACAAGGTCTGGAGGGTGTAAAGTATTAACTTCTTGATACCTATAACTATTGTAACACCTAAAGTAGAAAAAAAAATCCACACTTGTTAATATTCCTTGGTACTAAATTTGACGCATCAGACTAGATAATGACAGTGAATACTATGACCACAAATAACATCCTTTAGTTCCTTCAGTGCAATACAGGCTGAACAAGCCTTTTGACATTTTCTTATTCAAAGCAGATATTCCAGTGCTAATTAAAATTATTATCAACTTAAGGCTTACAGAACATCTGTATTTGGAAAATAAGAAAATGTATTTTGAGCTGCCTTGATGCATTTTATTTCAGATACTTTCCACAAGCTCCAATGGCAACTATCAAACACAGACTGGATCCATTCTCCAAGACACTGGTCAGGTACTTTAGCACTGTCCTTTGCCTTTTGGTAAATGCAGTTTCAATCCATGCTGCTCAAGTTCGTTGCAAAAGAAAAAAGTTTATGGCAATTCCATTATCAATTGTAGAACATCAACTCACCTTCAACAATCTTGCATCAATATATATGGGAAGGGAGAGAAAAGAAAAATACAATTAGACTTTGGTGCACACCCCCAAAGTCACATACAAACCTCAGCTAAGCTAAGCAATTACAACAAAACAAGCTAAGAACGGTAGGATATCACTCTTATTTTAATTATGTTAAACATAGTAGCAAATTAGCTGCTGCTCTGAAAACAAGTGGTTGCTTCTGGTTCTGCTCACACTACTGTAAAGGGATATAAATGTAGGCAGCTTACGAACCATCTGAGCACCCTCCTCCCTGCTCCCCAGTTTCAGCACCCTAATTTGATTTAGGCTGGAGGAGATTCTTTCCCTCTTTCTCCCTCAAACAGGCAAATTCAGGTGAGACATCCATGAACACTTCATATTAGGTTAACAGCTGCTGAAGAAAAAAAACCCAAACCTGCCATTGCATTTGGTAGAGCCAGAGCTGGGGCAATGCAGACTACGCTGTAAAGTTCCAGACCTTTCCTTTGCAAAGGCTCAGGAGCAATCCCAGCAGAAGACACCCCCACGCTATTCCTGCTGCTTGTTTCTGGTTCCGCACGGCAGCAGTGGCATCCCAAAGCTGAGGTTACAGACTACACTGTGGACTGAACCGAATACTATTCTACCTTTAAAAATAGCAGTAATATGAAAAAGTGGATTTTAAGACTTCTTGGAATAATGAACTGACCTAGTTTGTACCATGGTCAGCTACAGTTGTGCTTGGCAGCTGTGACAGGAGAACCTCTAACCGATGTTACAGCTAAACACTTCATATATGTGAAGTCAAAGACTAACTGCTATCTCCTTCACTTTTTATTTACATCATTGGCCTATACCTGTGATATATCTGGAATAACTTCACCTTTAAATTGTATCTCCTCATGTTACATTATCCATGACTGATGTCTATTGTCCCCAAGTTCTGGAGCAAAAAGCTATTCTAGATTACCCTCTAACTGTACACAAGTGCACCTCCGGAGCAGCTTCGGTGTTGACCTGTAACTCGTGGCTTTCATGCACTGAACAAGACAACCTTTAACTTAAAACTCAGCCTTAAAGCCAGATTCTATCAGGGAGCACAACACAAAACTAATTTGACCACAAGATATAGATAACTGTGCCATTCACTACTTACCACAACAGAATCATTGTGAGTTAGATCAACGACTACAGGTTCAGAAGATTCACATGTGAGATCTACTACTTCTTCACCAGCTTCAAAACACAATGTTAGAATCAAGGTCAGGGATCGCAGAGGAATAAAATTGCCTGCCACTTGTACCAGGCTGATGTATGATTCAGCCCGGTCCCTCCTCCCTTCAGGAACGTATCCAACATTTCACTCAAGCTTTGCCCTCAACAGTCCACAAAGAGCATCACTGCTGCTGTCTTCTGCAAGTTGCAGTGCAAGAGGAACAGCAGCTGAGCTCCTCCCACAGTCCTGCTGTACAACAGCAGCTTGTGGAAGCACACAACAACAGCTTAGTCACCTAACATAGGAGAACAAAATGCGAATCCTACAGGACGTAATAATTTTACAGCTCTATGCTGTAAATGTTCCCTTTAGGGACGGGGCACAACTAATGACAAACTTTTAATTATCTCCTTAAAACTCAAAGGGTTCCCAAACTTAGTTTGCCATTATCTGCAGCCGCAGGTGCAGTGACTCCCAGCTCAGACGACTAGACATTCAGATCTTTGAGCAGCGTTTGAGCAGCTCTCTTAGACAGCTCAGCCATCACCAGTGGTGAATGTATCGCACCCCAGTAACAAGCTACAACAGTTATCAGTAGGCTTGTTGTATAGATGCCATACTACACTCTTTCTAAAATCAGAGATTTCCCTTCCTCCCCAGTAAAGGGCCTAGAAACTGGCAAAAATGCACTTTAAGAGGGATCCCAACCCTCCAGAAGCAGTTTATGTTCTCACCATGCTAAAAAGAAAGCTTACCACTTTCTTCAAGTTCTATCGGCTCTGCTTCTGAAGCCATTTCTGCAGTAGAAGTCATTAGCCTGTTCCTTTTCCGAGCTTGCCTAGAATTAACTGCTCCTCCACGGCGCTTTCGTTGAGTCTAATAGAGAACAAAGCCTTAGCATTTTCTTTTGGAGTAACATTAACGTGGCCCTTATCTTGGCAGCACCAACGAAAGCGCCCAGGGATACACAAAACACGCCCCGGAATGGCTGTAATACGCATCAAGTGGTGACATGGGTCATTCCTACATGGACGCATCACATCAAGGGAAAGGCATCACCCCAGACCTCTTACCACTTGAGTCGCAAAAAAAAAACCCCGCATCATGATGGCTTGCAAGTGAGAAGACTAGTGCACAATTATACCAGATGTTAGCTTCCAGCCAGCCCCTGGAATCAGTCTGACCTACTCACAGTATAAGCATTTCTGAACTATTGCTAGCACCTGAAGAGATTAAAAATCTTAACTATCACAGAACATGAAGTTACACGAAGATTTAATATGCTTATGTTCCAGTGTATTTACTGCAAACTTTTACAAACATTTATAGAGGTACCATAAACAACACATTTTTAAGAATCAGGTTTCCACTGAGGAGTAAAATACTTACTGTGCTCATGGCGTTTCTTGATCTAAAACCACAGAAAAAGCAAGAGGTACAAATACCAAACAATTAATTGCCAGGAAGCTACAAGTATCAATTCCTTATATTCCTTCAGGTAGCACACTGTTAAAAAGTCCAGATTTCTCAAGGTCTGAGAACAATGCTCTTCCAAAGCTGTAAGAAAAGAAGAGAGAACATTACCTGTCTGTAATGCCTGTTCTCTTAAATGGACCCCTCTCCACGCTTCCTGTTCCCAAGTCACCAATTTCTGTCCAAAGCTGGAGCGGAAGTCCCAGGGTCTGGTATTTGAGCCCCAGACACCCACAGCTGGGCCTGCAGCCTCAGCCATTCTGACCCATTTCCTAACCTAAACACCAGAATGAGCCAGTTTGTTAGTTAACTAGAAAAATACTGAGGGATCTCAATTACTGAAAGCAACTGATCAACTTTTGTGGCCATAAACCACTAGGAATTGTGTCATAAGCAGCCATCTTCAGAGAACAGAAAACTCCAGACAAGCAGTTCTCTTCTCCAACCCATCTCCAGATTTCAACAGGTAGGAGCTGAAACAGTTTGAGAGGAACCTAAAGCAAGAGGAGCAGAAAAATTTCGGTCTCGAAATACTCATGGACCTGCAAGAGAATAGAAGTGTACAGTAGCTGCTCTGTGCTAACTGCAGGTGCGCATGTCCCTATAGCCACCAGACAGCGAACTGCTAAGTGGGAAGAGGTACAAGGCAAGCACGAAGGTGGTTCCGAGTAGCTGACATGGTTCTGAAGTTCACATTTTCAAGCTTGCTCATGGTACAATTATGCTGTATCCAACACACAATGAGGAGCTGGGTGCAGGAGACCCATGGAGGGATCAGGAATAAACCAATTACATAAAACAAGAATTGCAGAAATGCCTTCCCAATACTGACCTTGATCTATGCTGCAAAGACCAGCACACAGGCTGTTAAACCATTCTCAGATCAAGAAACACCAAGGTCATGCAGTGGGATGGAACGGCACTGGTAGTCAATCATAACCTTGAGTTAAAGGAAGCCGGACAGATTTTTTTTTTTCTCTTTAACCTCTCTGTATCACTTCAATCACTTACCTTCAGAGACCCATTAACACTGAATTGTGGCATTATTAAAACAAAGCATGCTTGAGAAAAATCCTTATACTATATTTGGTACTTTTACTAAGCCCAAAGATATATATATGCGCACAGTTTTTAGCACACAAGATGCCACTCATCTATTTTCTCCCATTTTTTCATTTGAAAACTGGCACTGGACTGCAAAAGCTAAAATGAAAGTCAACGTGCCTTTTTTTCCCCCCCACTTAGATTACTTGTTATATGCCAGACTTCGCAATCAGCGAGCCCACAGGCAGATTCTGGTCACAAGCAGATGAAATTCTCAGAAGTCTTATGCGTAACTCCCTCTCTCAGTATAAACCGAATCATATTTGACAGCTTTAACATTTTTTAAGATGTTTTTTAAAAATCTAAACTTGCATTTATAGTTTTTCAAGAGTTTTTCTCACAAAGGTAAGCAATAGCCCTATGTTCTCAGCTGGGATGTTGAAAACTAAGGCTCAGAGTTTGCAGTTGGAGAAAGCTGTGAAATGACTTTCAGCCTCCTGCTTCCTCAGTACAGGACTTGCCCACGCCACCATTTTCATAACATTCTGTGCCCAGGTAACACGAGTTTTCTTCGTACAGTTCACCCCACTGTTCTTCAGGTCTAGATTTCATTTCACCTGTTAAAGAAGAAAGCTGTTCTGTCGGCCTTACCAACATTCTTGGGAAGATCCTATTTTACTCACTTCACTGAGTTTTTGGAATAACACACAAGCTTTTAAAACAAGACCACAGATAATTCTGCACTCATACAAAACAAACCAGACAGACTGTTCTGTGAGTACATTTTCTAGGTGCTATAGGAGTTCCCCTCTCCATATGATTATTATTCATAGGCCTGGAGCTTTTCAGAGACAAGGGGAAGAAGGAGGTGAAGCAAGGAGGATACTCAGCACGAGGGACGGGGGAAAGGGAGAGAATCATCCCTAAAGCTAGCACATCTGCTCTTTCAAACTAGATGCTCAAAGACAAGCTATCGTATTTTCATCTACCAGCTACAACTGAAACTGAAAATAACTTACGCAAAGCAGTTTTCCACACACAGGAGGAGGATGAACAAGACTGAGCAACATAGGAAGTCTATTAAAAAGTTATACCATTAGATTCTTCGTAAGTTTATTTAATCAAGAAAGCCAAGAGACATTTTCCTTGATTCTCCTCAGATACAGAATTGGAAAAAATACTTGGGACATTAAAAAGCTAGGAAATGGTGGTACACACATCTGAGGATTATAAAGAAATAAGCTTTATATAAGCTTACTTTAAATTACAAGTTAGAATTGTTTTTAAATAGAACCTGTTAGAGCAATCTGATACACTGACATATCTGCACTGCTGAAAGACAGCAAAAACCAAGTCTGATTTATTCACAGGACAGCAATTTTGGATGAAAAACACCCAGAAGTTTTAATAATACTCAGTGCGTTTTGTATTTAACACTGAATACAACCCAGTGCAATGGTATGTTGCTTGAGTATCTTTAGAAAGGGTTAAAAAATACAGGGGGAGGAAGCACCTGGAATTACTCCAAATATGAAGTGCTGCACAGATTCTCTTTGACCACAAGTGGCTTAAGTGCCAAAGAAGGAAAAAAAAAACCCTACTCGCCCCCAGCAAACAAAAAACAACCAAACTTAAAAATGAAAATTAGGGTGAAAAGAAAAACAAAAGTAATACACAATAGAAGACCTGTCATGCTAAGACCACCTCATCCATGTTAAATACTCACATACTTCTTCACAGAAATACCAAGGAACAGAATATTTATAGGATTACTACTACATGTCTCAGAGGATCTAACATCAGACCTCAAAGGCAACACACAATAGAGCCACTTCTTGAACTAAGTGACAAAGAGCACCACTGCTATTTAGATGATTTAATTTTTCAGAACATTACATCAGCAGCAGGCTTTCTTTATCCTTAATACAGAGAGTATACATAAGGCACAAATGTTCTAGCTGCTAATGGCTCAAATCTTAACTTCTTCTGAAGAAAGTTGGTAATGGATACGCACAGGGAAGTTCTTCACTGTAAAACCACCTTAAAATAAATCATCATAGGCAGGTTCATCAGTGTCAACATGACCCAGCTCAGGAGAGTTGCATTTATAAAGAAAATCAGACTGCTGCAATTTATTAAGACTATGGGAGGAGTCTCATAGAATCCTAGAATGGTTTATGTTGGAAAAGACCTTATAGATCATCTCATTCCAACCCCCCTGCCACGGGCAGGGACACCTTCCAC
>Ga0181612_125305_pt1 | contig 13627 bp, 8 predicted proteins | sample HoacroProtozoa21_FD_119630 | JGI IMG/M metagenome (GOLD analysis project Ga0181612, IMG submission 119630) | Hoatzin crop microbial communities from Cojedes, Venezuel. Combined Assembly of Gp0051906, Gp0051904, Gp0051908 | reverse complement strand
TACTCTTTCTTTTACATATATAAAGAGTTCCTACACTTCCACTACATGTTTGTGTTTGCTAAATTTCTTTCTCCTCCTTCAGAAGTCATTTCTCAGCCTTTGTACAGCACAGCCATGATAAACAGCATGTGTCACTCCTCAAGGACACAAGAAGAGCAAGTCCCATTCTTTTCCGAATGCTTCAAAATCCTGTTGCCAAGTAAAGCCTGCAGCTTCAGAGCCAGCAGCATGCAGCTCCTGGATTAGCAGTTAACTAGCTCCCAGCCACTGGCAGACAGTTTTGTGCACATACATCCCTCGATCCTTTCCTCAGCCATACAGCAAGTTCACAGCACTTGCCAACTTGTGTATTGTTAATTATTTCTCCTTCCTCCCTATATTCTTCTCATTCTATGATCCAACTAGCTCAACTCTTCAAGAATGAGTAATTCGCAGAACGATCCAAAATAAAAATGTTAAAACCAATTACTGGCTATGTCCAGTAACATCACGACCACGTTAGAGCTTTCTTAGCTGAGTTTCTTTTCCTGCATATTGTTCAGACATCCACATCTTCTTGTACTCCTTTGGACTAAAGTCAAATGGTACAATACAAAGCACGAGCCCCTGGACACACCTGTAACACTCTGGCATGGCCTCACATAAAGATTTTCCACAGGATCAATCATAGTAGTTCCAGTTGCCTCCGCATAAATCTCAGATACACATGCTTGATGCTTCAATTCAGAAAAACAGACCTCAGACATCAAAATTCACCCTAGAGATTTTATTATGATGAAAAAAAATAGTTTCCTGTTCCAAATCAAACAAAATTCTGGAATAGTTTCAATAGTCAAACACCTGAAAAAGCTCAAAACCACTATCTCCTGTGTGGACATAGCTTTCACTCACACACCCCTCATATGCAAATAATTTAAGAGACCATTTAGGTGCAGCAAGAGGAAGGAACAACGAGCTGTGCTGGGTCAGCTACAGTGACAGAGAAAGCAAGCGGAGAGAAATGCAGGTCCCTGCCTGATGGATTTACAACTGCACATGAGCTGAGAAAAAAAAAATTAAACTACTGACTTTTCTGAATCAAGTATAATTGTCCTACTTCTGTGCTGGGTTTCCTGGGTGTCTGTATAATATACATGCATGCATGCATATAGATGTATGTTTGTGAGGCGTGTGTCTATATACGTATGTTACTGCTGCATACACCATTGAAAACACTACAGAGAAGATGATTTTCCTGGTTTCCTACCCAATCACCTTAAACCCTTACTGAAGGGTCTTACAAGTCCCAGCAAACCAAAAGGCACCCAAAATGACTTTTTCTTCCTGATTTCCAAAATGTTAATGCAAAAAAGTGAGTTCTACTCATAGCCCATTTAAACCTCAACCAATAGATCTAGCAATTGTACAAGTGCCACGACGAGAGACAGGATCACTCATTTCTTAGTAACATTGAGGCTGCCTGGAATTGAGCTCTGCAGCAATGTATTTCAACTGATGTTTTATTGCCACAGCGAGCTATTTAAAGGTTTTGACAGTTACAAATTTTGCAGTAATTTTTCCCTGCAGTATTTTCTGATATTTTCCGCATTCCTTTGCCTTCCTTCCCACCCACCTCCTCTGAACATCCCAGCAGCTGAACAGCAAGCGTATCACAAAGCCACATTCATCTTAAACCTACCTAATAGACTGGCGTGCAAGTTACTAAGAACAATGAGTGGCTCAAAAGCAATACCCTTCAGCAATGTAAAGTAGCAGTGTTTATGCAACAGTGCTCCCTCCTCGAGCATTACATAAACACAGTGTTCACACGCCCTCTGCATTGTGCCTGTCAGAAAAGTGAGGCATCAGCAGCTCTTAACTCCCCAATCCAACACATCTATAAACTAATTTGACACCCAAGACTGTTCAAATCAATAGTTATGACACATGTGACAACACACACTAGTGTTCCAGCACTGCCTCTGATACAATTTAAACCTTATGAAATTCTAATTTTCAGATGCACCTTGAAGACATGCACCAATTCAGACCCAAGCCTACGTGACTGCAAAGAAACTATTAGGAGTATGAAATTGGCCCGGTTAATCAGGCCTACGCAGATAAAACATTTTCGTAAAACACACGTCCTAAAAACATACTCCCATTTACAACATACTTGCATAACAATCTGATATTAAGAAAAAAGATAAATCATTCCCTCAACATCTTAACTTGTCAGACTGTTTCATAGCTTTTTTCCAGCAAGGGAGTAAATTGCCAGTTTTGTAGCTACATCTGTAGTGTTCTTTGTTAGAAACGCTCCTCCAGTACCTCAGAAAAACAGCAAATACTATGAGACACACAGGAGGCAGATGTTGGCAAAAACAAATTTAAGAAAAGCACACAAAGAAATCCAAACCATGCAAAGTCTGGCAAATCTTACATTTTATACACCGATACTTTATCATGCTTGCTTAATGATGGTTGTTCAAGAAGAGGGGAGGGATGGGAGTATGAAAAACAATAGAAGCCTGGCCTACAAGGAGCATGACTGAAGTCTAAAAGGAGAAGCAAGCTACAAGATAATCCAGATGTGGCCTTGCTAGAAAGAACCAACAGATGCTTAACTACCACCCTTCATCATCTATTTGTTAAAAATATGGGCCAGATCCAGAACTCTTAAAAATGACTGGAATCGCTCCAATTAAATTCAATAGGCTTTGGATCAGATCTTTAATTGGGCTAAGGGCAAACTCACCATTTGTTGATCAAAATTACAGCTCAACAAGAGCTTTCAAAATATGTACTTTTCTTGGTAAGGGCAGACAATTTCTAAATCTCTTCGGAGTTCCTACTGGAGAAGCAACAACTAAAGCATATTGTTGGCTGACTCACTGGTGTCCCCTAACTACAGCTTGAGAACACACACACAAAAAAAGTCTGTGTATCTTTAAGGGTATTTATTGTAGCACTGTCATTAAATTGAACCGATAAATAAACACTTAATACAAATAATTTCTGAAAACCTAAAATTGTAAAAATCCTTTTTAATTAGTAACATATTTGGATTATCCCAATGAAATATTTCTCCAAGTAGTAACTTGGACAAAAGACTCCACTTTCTACATAGTATGGTTTTTTCATTTGTTTAGAAAGCTTTACAACTACGGTCTGTTGGAGATCTTGAAAAAACAGCCTCCCCATAATGCACCTATTCACTCAATTTACAGTCCTACTAAAGCAGGGCCTTTTTCCGCAAACACATTCTTTGTGCTCCCATATCTAACTAATAGGGTATTACTGTAAATCATGCATGCCCTAGGAAGCAACTGTTCCATTTCCATCACGAACTGAAATGCCAAAGACTACACAAAATATCCTCCCAAAAAAGAAAATACTGTTTAGCTTCCATAAGAACGCACAGTGAACTGTGCACAGCAGACTGGCTGGCACAGAGGTGTATGATCTCAGTGATACTAACACAACATCTTTAGCATGAAAATAAAGCTATTTCTTCTACTGGATATTAAACAGCAAACTATTCCACCACCTCTAGTCCTTCCCCTAGAAGAAGATAAATAAATGTTGATGTGAAGTTTCCCTCTACAAAATGTTTTTTCAAAGTACACTTTTTTCAAGAAGTGTGCTGTTAAGCTGTCTTATTTCATAGAATCACAGAACAGTTTGGGCTGGAAGGGACCTTATAGACCATCTAGTTCCAACCTCCCTGCCATGGGCAGGGACACCTTCCACTAGACCAGGTTGCTCAAAGCCCTGTCCAACCTGGCCTTGAACAGTTCCAGGGAGGGGGCAGCCACAGCTTCTCTGGGCTTGAGGATCCTTTTGAAGATACTTTTTTCTACTGGACATGCTTCATATAGAAGACAAATCAAGCTGCCAGTCTGTTTCACCTTGCATCTGTCTATGGAAGAGATCTGACCTATTTTTAACAGCTGCACAAATTGCGCAGGTAAGAAGCTCTCCCTCTTTTTGAGGCTGTCTGAATATTTTGTCCATGGGAACAAGAGCTCTATAGCAAGAGCTGTTTCTCTTGTAGATTATGCCAGTCTACTTTTGCCAACTTTTGAGGGGGATTATTTCACTAAAACCAGAATCAAATCCTTTCCACACTTATGCTGTTGAATAGCAATGCAAAATAAGACAGATCATTCCTTTGCCTTTGATCAAGCCCTTTACTAGGGATACACTGGAAAGAAGTAAAGAAAACAACATGATGTTCCTTTTTTTTGTGACTGAGGAATTCTTTTGTTGTTTCTCTAGACAAAAGGGTTACAATAAAGGGTCCAAATTTAGTCATGAACCTGTATAAAATTGTCCAATTGCCTCCTAATAAGGCAAATTCACAAGTGGAGAGAAAAGACGAGTTTTTCTTTGGTCCACAACACTTTCAGTAACTTAAGGGGAAAAAAAAGTTGCATCAGTTAACCTATAGAGCAGAAATAAGCTAGAGAAGGAGCAGGGGACTGTAGGGTCTGTAAGCCACAACCCTTCCAAGTTTAGCTTTTTCTCGGTTTCAAAATATTCCAGTACTCCAGGGTTTTCACTGGAAAAACTTCATATTTCTTCATTTCAAATGAAGAATAGCATTCTAGCATTTTTATGGTCACACCTGCACACACATTTAGGAGGTCCATTTCCTGCCTTACTGTATACAAGCACAGTGAGGCTCCCGATTTTTTTATTGCTCTCCAGACAATATTTTTACACTGATGGAGAAATAAGATGTACAAAATTATTTAAAAAAAACCAAAAACAACAAAAACAAAATAAAAGAAAAAACTCAAAGTTATAAATTACCCTAAATGCCAGTAGTTCAGGAAATGTCTATGATTTACAGTTAGGTAGCACAAACACTTAATGTGAAGAGTGCCATCTTTGCCAAGAGTTAATTTTATAATCAAACTGCCTGAAGCTTAGACATTACAGGACCTGCAGCATTAAAAAAAGTGGCAGTCATCCAAAGTACTACACAGCACCCAACAGATCTTCTCTTTCAGACGTATGTAAGCATCTTTTGCTTAATTCCTCCAGCCACTCAAGATTCCCGAAGAGAAAACTGGCCAGGGAAAACACTGGTTGCAATCCTCCGCTGCGCTCCACTGCAGACTCTGCCTGGCAGACTCACACGCAAAGAAAGAGCCTTCCTCCTCCTTATGGAAGAAGTGCAGCAGAGGAGCTGGACATCGCCTTATGGCTGGAAGAAAGGGGAGGAGATGTTGGCTTCTTTTACATCCTCTTCATAGGAAAAGGGATTTTCCCATAGATAGGAACGCATGAAACAGCTTGGCAGCTGGGAACAACTGACTGCAAGGAAAAGGGAGACGTTACAGGGGTGGAGACCACTCCCTCAATCACAATGTAGATATACTTTAAATGCAGAGAACTCAACACCAGGTAGACACTACTACTTAGCCTCCAAGCAGTCCCACTGTTGCTGCCTCTCTACCTTTCCAACTATGATTTCTTAGTGCTCCTCCACTTGTAACAAAAATAGCCTTTTAAATACGCCAAATGTGCACGTCAAACCTATTTGGCTTCTACATTTCATTTCATAAGCAAAAAATGAGGAAATGGCACTGATGGGCGACAAACAGCAAGACGGTCCGTGTTAGCACGCTTTTTACCTCCTGTGTAAATTTTTTCAGGAAAGGACACTATAGCCATAAGAACTTGGTAACGGATATTCAGGATAGTGTCAACAGAAGCAGATGTTTGACAACAGCAATAAATGAAAGATATCCCCTCATCAAAGCTGTCAGTCTCTTCTGAAAAAGAAAATCATTACAAAGACACAGAAAATTCCACAGCAACACCAGCATCACAGCTCAGCTTTGTGAGACAGTATCATTCTCTTCTCATTCTCTTCCACAAACACAGGACTATCAAGTTGATTGAATTCTATCAGATGTGCCTCTATCCCCGACTACCTGACTACCACACTTTAAACTCAGTTAAGGTAGAGATCTAGTAAGGTTTCTTTAGGGAGATTCAGCCTCCTGCTGCCCAGCTACCCTGCACTCTTCTGGAATCTCAGCACTGGCTTATCAGCAACATGAGATGAAGCCCAGAGTAAAAGACACAGGAAAATATCCTTTGTGGGTGGCCATATGATTGACACGACCATCTCTTCACTTCTTGAAATTCTACGTTTGTCTCGTCTTGTTTTCCTCAAGTTCACAAGCCAGCTTTAAACTGAATTTTATGTCCTTTCCTACTTACACAGGAAATACACACTTCCAGCTGGTTAGTATTAACCAATTTCCCTAGTTATAGCCAAGGGAAATAATTTCAGTAGCATAGCTGCATTCACAGTAAGAAACTAGCACATCTTAATATGGTCTATCCCTTATACTATTCTAAAAAGGTCTTCCCTCCTAACTTAATTACTTGGAAGTGACTCTAAGTCCAACTCCCTCCAGCAAGCCTGAATTTAAAAACACCTCAGTCTGGTCATTCATCAGCTGCATTTCTGGTGCTCTGCAAGGCACAACAGATTTTTTTTATGATTTTTTATTAAGTTAGACGCTTCTTTTAACAGCAGGCAAAAAAGTTTTGTAAATTGAACTGATGTTCAAGACCCAATTAACATCAATATTCAGCAGAAATACATATGAAGCCTATTTATTCTTACCCTTCAATGTTGCTCTGTGCCATGAACAACTTCCCAGCCAAAAAGTAAAACATTCCCACCTCCAAAGCTCAGCAGTTTCCCTTCTGGATTGCCCACAAAGATGTTCACACAATAAAATGAGCCTTTCTGTATGCCAGAGGAAGAGAAATGTGAGCCCTCCCTTCAGCCATTCTACACAAGATTTGATGAAAACTCAGAAAGAACCATACAAACCAAGATAATTATCTAAAATATTGTGGTACACTGTTATTCAATGGAAAAAGCCATGCAACTATTTGTATATCTGGTACAAGCTCAACGATTATTCCAGGCCATGAAATTTTTGCACTACACATTCCTGGAATGAGTTCTTTTAGAAGTAGAGCGTTACCATTTTTTCTTCTAGAAAAGTGACGTCTCTTTTAGCTGAACCACTTCATGACTGCAATAAAACACTCCAGGGTGTGGTGACAAACTGTCTAATAATCACCGCACCTACAAATGAATGAAGTCAGTGTGTCCCAGCACAGATTAGGTGTGGTCAGATTGGACAACATCATAATATCCTGTTATGAATTATTACTTAATAAAAAAAGCATAAAGGGGGGCAGGGAGGGTTAAGCAGTGCTGAACTTTAAAAACAACTCTACATGTACAGCACACAACATAGAAAGGCAAGGAAGCAGACAGAAGGATCCATCTGCATGCTTGCATTTGCATGAGAATGTAAAAAAGTTTCTCAAAAAATCTTTTCTTAAGTGTAGAATCTGCAGACTTTTCCTGCCCTTTTCCTCCTCTTCACCATCAAAAGAGTAGAATAACTTTTCTTTGATGAGATGATTCAACACTAACTGGGCTTCTACATTTCAACAAATAAATTACATCAGGAGGAGGATAGCAAGCAATAAACATGAGAAACTATTCTAAACCCTCCTGAAGTCAAGGCAATGCTTAGTTTAGTTCAGTTTAGTATTGGAGGTCATCATGATGTTGACCAAATCTAGTTCTGTTTTTTTTTGCTGAAGCAAAACCAGGTTTTTAAGTTTGTATGAAATTTGTATTAAGACCAAGCTCCAGACATGCAGGAGTAATTTACTATCGAAAGCGTGACTTGGCATCTTACAGAATATTGTGCTTCATTCTGAAAGTTTTCTTTCCATGAAAACAAAAGCAAATCTTGAAACTGTCAAAGTTGTCCCATGGTAGAACTATCCTTCCCTGACTGTTCATCTAGCTAGAGTTCAAACAATCAAAATTAGAACTCTCTATCCATATTTATACAGAGAAAAGAAACAGGACTCCTACAAGAGCAAGCATGATTTAAAACTTGTGACTTTCACAACAGACATTCTTAGTCTAAATGTTCTTTTTCAATGTCATAACATTTTTCATATGTTTACACTCGAATCAATGAAATAGCATCAATTTTAAGTGTCAACTTTGAAACCTTGCTTAGAGCAATAATTCTATTTCAAAATAAATGGTCCAAACATTTCCTTCTGTCCTTTGGGGAATTACCACGCTTTAAGCACATGGTCTGTTGCTCACGCAACTAGGAGACATAGAGGCGACAGCCATCAGCACAGACAGAAACCCACGATTCTCATAATGCAAACCAACAAACAACAGGATATACAGAAACCTAAATATCAGGCAATTTAATTTCTTGTCTTCCCAAATTCTTTTGTGCAATAGAAGAACGAAATTTTGATTACACTATTCCAGACTGCAACAGAACCACTTTCCCAGCAGCATGTCCTCCCATTCTACTCCTGTCCCCCCTTCCCACTGCTGCCACCATCCCCCATCTGATTCCTAGAGGAAGAAAGTACTTTTCTTAGTAATTTTCAAAAATCAGAATTTCATCAAAACAAAATTTTTTTCATTTTTTTAACCCCTTTAGCCTTCTCATACACACTACATTTTTAATTCTAAAACTTTTCTCAAGTTCCTTATAAAATTTGGGTAATTATATTTAGGTAAGAATTTATTTATCGTTATCTCACAGCATGAGACACATACAGTTTGGCCTTTTTTGTTAATCCTTAGTTAAAAACACTAGAGGAAAAAAGATATCTTAAATCTGTGCAGTAGGACTTTTAGGACACAATATCCTCCTTGCTTTATTGTGCTATAAAAGCATGGTGATTACTCCTTCCCCTGCTTCCATCAGGGACTGATTTATTCAGTTGATAAATAGCTTTGCATGCAAGAGTTTGAAATCCCAGTTATTTCTGTCCCAAATAGTTGCAATGCTTGTAATTATTTCAAAGAATAATAATTACTTTCACCCAATCCATTTGAAGGTATAAAAAAAGCCATTTTTTAACTCAAATCCATAAAACCACAACTTATAAAGTCATAAAGGACTGCAAAAGAGTCAAACTTGTGAAATATTAAACATTCATGGAGAATGCAAGGAGGCCTAAGGTTTTGCTATTAAAAATATAAGACTTAAATTTATGATACCGATTACTGCTTAATACATCATACAATCCCCTTTTTTAGAAGCAAGCCATTGAACCATCCAACTTAGTCTTGCAGAAATGTGACCACAAACTGAAACCCATAATTCTATTTGTAAAAATAGGCTGTGCACTAGATTAGCAGACTTTACCGTAATTCCTGGGGAAGCAAGCATTTTTCCTAATATTTCTGTAGGCAGTAACATCTCGTTTGCTCCGAGATCCACTGTGATGATTTTGACAATAAAGAGGAAAAATGCACTGAAACAACCCAGATTAACCCAAGGCAACCCAAATTGCTTAATAACCTTTAAGTTTTTCCACTTTACAGATACTATATTGGATTTCTCACCTTTCTCAAACTAATAATTGACTGAGAGCAAAAAAGCCAGCCCCAAGCCCAGCTCTTGTTTTCGCAACTTGACACTGAATGTTCATATTCATCATCACATTTTTAAAATATATTAAAGTGACAGCCCTGGCATAAAGGCAAGTGCTCAGAAAATTGGACTGCTGGAGTAAAACAGTCCATGAATCTTTAAAGTCACTTGCATGTAACAAGAGGGCCAAATTTAATATCTTCATTGCCTGTATTCCCTAACAGACTGCTGCTACTTTCAGCATGCTCGCTGAGCAGGTAGCTGTTAAGTATTTCTTCTCACTGTACCCAGTCAACGTGTGGCCTCAGGCCATATTTGCTGCATGTTATGCACATTCTGTACTCAGTATAGAATTGTTCTCCTTCTGGGATGTTCTGTTATAATTAACTTCATATGAACATTTTGCTAACATTAGCCTTTATCATTGTAAGACCCTAGGAGTTGTTAGAATCTCTCCATCAGTCTGATTTTGCAGATGGGAACCCAAAATGTTGCGTGTCCCCCAGAACCTGACTTCTCAGGGACCTTGGCATTTTGCAGTCAGTGAAAGCTACAGTGCAAACATAACACGAAGCTGACAGCGCTCAGAGCTAAAAGTCCCCAGTATATTACACTGTTCTTCAAAAAACAAAGCCTGCAATCACCACAAGTCAATCTGAAACCAGCTAACCAGCTACCTTCAGGCTTTTCACCTTCCCCTGCCTTGCTCCCTGATTGCCCACCACAGAAGCATGGAGGAAACACATGAGGAAATGCTTCTGCTCTCATTTCTAATGGTAGCAAGACCCAAAGCCTGGGTGAAAAGCCCCACATGAGAAGTGCCCTCGCGGCCCCGTGTCTCCTCCACAGCATGCAGAAGTGCCTCCTCAGGACAGGGTGAAGCATTAGCAGGCTGTAGTGGTCAGTCACTGAACACAAACCCCACTGCTCTTTGTGGAGATATTAAACTTGGCCAAGTTTAGGAAGATCTTCACAAGGACAGAAAAAAGCCTAGCACAAAAGCCAACCTCTTGTCCTGTTTCAAGCCCCTAATGTTTACTCTCCCTGAACTTGAAGTTTCCAACAGGCAAAACATTTTTTAATATCATTCTGGTTTAGCCTAAGCACACACAAAATCGCTCAGAGTGAAGCATATTTCTTGACCCAAATGGGTAGTTTCATAGAATTAAGAACTAGGGTCTTGTAATGGAAGTGTTGTGGATAATTATGATTAAGGTACTTTGTCACCACAACCTGTAATTTAAATGACAAAACAGTGATTCCATGCACAAGAGAGGCTGAGGGCATAGTTTCACAGCAGCTTTATGCCAACACCAGTGCCAACTGCAGAGAGAGCAGTCCAACCCTCTTCGCTGCTGGTTACATAGAAAACCATCAGGGAAATGCATCTGGATGAAAACCAGCACCACTTTGCCACAGGAAGACTAGGGCTGGCACACAAACGAACAGCAAAGCAGGCATGGTACCTTTTCCAGAAGCAGTAGAGCTTCTGCCAATCATTAAACAATGTCCAACAACTGCTGCAGTTTAGTAATTTCAGTCCTTGCTTCTGTCTTCACCACACTCAGGCTGGTATCCGTTCCACTGCCTGAAGTCTTGCTTTGTTGTGTTTTTCCTCCTATTCACACACTATCCAGAGTGGGCAGGAAAGATTAGCAGAATATATTTTCTTCATTCGATTTCCCTTCTTCTGGAAGCTTTTCACACAGAAGAAAGGAAAGTAAGTGTAAGAGAGAGGAAAGACTGACTTGAGAAGCATCTGAAAGTACTTGCTTTTAACAGGACTACATCACAGTAATTTTTTTATTCCAGCAGTCAAAAGCTGGGCAGCTTTCTACTTCTAATGCAAGCCTTGGTGAAAACATGGAAAGCTCCAATTTGGAGAGATGATCTGCTCGACTTTGACATAGCAAAATAGAGACACTAAAAACAGTAAAAAGAGACATTAAAGCATACCTTGGAGCTCCTGTCTCTTCTCATGAGTTACGAATGTCAGATGGAAGGGCTCCCCCTCCAAAAGTATCCATTTAAATAGTAGTATGTAGAACAAATAGTGGCTTCCTACAGCTTTAGTCATCTCATTTCCAGACAAGCTTGCTACTCAAATGGAGGAATGAACAGCAGAAAATTAAAGTGTCACTTCACGCCATTGTTGTTCTCTGAGCCCCAGCTGGAGCTCTGTATTCTGCTCCCCCGTGCCTGCGTGCCAGGCCCAGGCGTCGCAGTCTGAGGGCCTGCCAAACGAAGCTGCTTTGTAGGACACACTGGCAATTGGCTAAGTCCTACCCAAACCAGCGAGTGAGGAGCCAAGGCTTTACAAAAGTTGCAAGCTCTTTACTTTAATTTAAAACATGCAGATCAATAGTCACTATTCTAGATATACATGGCATTAGCTTAATTAAACCAGTTGGTTCTTTTCTTTCCAGAGCAATTAATGAAAACCATTTTCGTCAATTAACCCAACAGCATCCTGGCTCTTAAGATTTTAGTGTAACACTGAAGCACTGAGCAAGCAAGGCAGTATACATGGGAGAAGAAAAACTCCATGTTTTCCATCCATGGAGAGCAATTATTTAATTTGAAGTCCTACTTGCTTTCCAAACAAGGCCCTGCTGAAAATAACTATGGGCCATAATATTTCTTTTTGTTTGTTTTCAAAAGAACGCTTGGCACAAGAGCTTATCAAGGCCAAGTACTTACTCCCTTTCACCACAAAGCAGATACAAGAACAGACAAACTTCCAGCCAAGTGAGTCGCATTTTTCATTAAGAATGTCACTTTTTGAGGATGTGCATTTTCAAATTTTGTAACTAGAATATAAAAATCATGCAGTACACACTAGGGATTGAAGAAACTGCAGATTACAACACGGAAATCCCCAGGCCTGGTCTCCATCCATACTAGCACCCTCTAAAGAAGATCAGCTGTACACACAACCAGAGGAATGAGACTGGTAATCACTATAGTGCAGTTTATCAGTTAGTTTTCCTTGTGGTACTATAGATGCAAGAAAACAGGCCAAATATTTAAAAAAAATTGTTATGTACACATATGCTGTTCAGTGATGGATCTAGTATGCAAAAAATCCATATTGCAATTAGATCTCTTCTTTGCATTAAACACCGTGACAACTTCAGTCCTTTGCACTATTTCCTCATTCAAGACTTCATAATTCTTTCAGGATGACACAAAAACACATCAATTCCACTAAAATTCCAAATACTCCTTTGCACTACTTTAAATCAATAAAATTGCTTGTGTAGGGAAAGAATTTAAGTCAGCAACAGATGCATCAGTGTCACTTAATTTTTCTAATGTGTTTTAAAACAGCTAATAGAGGACAGGATTTTTATATAGCTTGGCACATGTGTAAAAAAAAGTTTAAGCCTTAGGATCTGAATTTTGATTAGCCTCTTCTTTCGGACCTCTGACATAGTCCACCTGTCTCTGGTCACTCTGGATCATATTTCTCCCCAGAAACAACACAGGATGCAACAGGATAGGCGTGCTCTCTTGTTGTCTGAGGACTTCAAAGAAAGGTCTCTCAGGAATCATTCCTGGGGAGTAAAATCTGCCTGCCAGCCCCCTGAGCCCCTTTCTGAAATTGCCAATGCTAAATGAAGACCCAGAACAGTGATCAAAGCATTCAGATTCACCGTACCTCTCGCTCCTCCTCCCTCCTATGCAGGTTTGTCTGATAGGCCAGTAAAACCAACTGGTGTGACGAGCAGTGCTCGGTAGCTCATTAAAAGAGCACAGATTAAATACCCAGTCACTTTTCCCAAAAAAGTGTTCATTTGGGGTTCACCTGCTTAAGCGAAATCAACGTAAGTGAAAAGTAGGGATAGTCCAGTGCACTCCAGAACGAGGTAACAGCCTTGTACATTGCCAGGTGCTCAAAAAAGGCCAGAAGCCTGAAGTGGAACTTGGTAAACAAGGGTCATGTCTAGCTGCTTCTAGAAGCTGCAATTTCTGCTTCTAACAGCAAAAGTTTCAGGTGCCTGTGAGTCATCCCTATGCAATACTACCCTCCCTTTCAGCAGGCGGTGCAGGGTGCCCAACCATCCGGCTGTGCCTCGGAGAAGCTGCTGCTCTCTGAGCAATTTCAGCATGTGTCCTGGGTGTGGCCAGGACAGGGTTAATTTTCACCGGACTCCAGGAAGGGGCACAGC
>Ga0181612_168108_pt1 | contig 13628 bp, 6 predicted proteins | sample HoacroProtozoa21_FD_119630 | JGI IMG/M metagenome (GOLD analysis project Ga0181612, IMG submission 119630) | Hoatzin crop microbial communities from Cojedes, Venezuel. Combined Assembly of Gp0051906, Gp0051904, Gp0051908 | reverse complement strand
CCCAAACCGGAACCCAGCATGACGGCACATGGTATGGAATACCCTGCTTTTTTTGGCCAGGTTGGGTCAGCCCGCCTGGCTGTGTTCCCCCTGGCTCCTGGTGAAAATTAACCCTGTCCTGGCTGAACCCAGGACAACTTGTTACACTCTGATTGGTTTATCGAGTTCTACTCTTAGCTTAGAAGTATACACCTTCCTTACTTCACTATGCATGCTCACAAGGTGGGGCACTTGCAGTCTTTTTGGTTCTGAATTAAGTCGGTGGTAGTGATCTCCCCCTGACGCCTTTACCTTTTTCCTACTTACCCTAGATCTTTGTTAACTACATGCTTCTTTGGCATTCATCCAGCTTTCTGTAGCTTCTGAGCTGGATGTTCCCCTTTTATCAGTCCGTTAGCTCCTCTTCAAGGGCGTAATATTTAGTAAGGCATACATTGTTTATACAAAGCATTTAGGCCTAAATTAAACAATGTCACTATGACCTAGGCCTTTCTGCCCTGCGTAGTTACAACCTGAGCATCACTGTGCTCTGCATATTTCTGTCCAATATCAACATGGCTTCACTAAGGACAAATCATGCCTGACAAATTTGTTGACCTTCTGTAATGGGGTTACATCATTGATAGATAAGGGAAGAGCAACTGTTGTTACCTACCTGCACTTGTGCAAATATTTGACATTGTCCAACATGACATCTTAGTCTCCTAATTGGAGAGACGTGGATTTGATGGATGACACACTTGGTGAATAAGAAATTGGCTGGGTGGTCGAACCCAGAGTTGCAGTCAACATCTCGATGTCGAAGTGGAGACCAGTGACCAGTGGGATACAGTGCACTCTCAGCAAGTTTGCCGATGGCACCAAGCTCTGTGGTGTGGTTGGCACCATGGAGGGAAGGGATGCCATCCAGAATGACCTGGACAGGCTTGAGAGGTGGACCTGTGTAAACCTCATGAAGTCCAACAAGGTCAAGTGCAAGATCCAGCACATGGTTCAGGGCAATCCCAAGCACAAATACAGGTTGGGTGGAGAATGGATTGAGAGCAGTCCTGAGGAGAAGGGCTTGGGGGTGCTGGTTGACAAGAAGCCCAACATGACCCAGAAATGTGCGCTCGTATCCCAGAAGGTCAACAGTATCCTGGGCTCCATCAAAAGGAGCACGGCCAGCAGGTGGAGGGAGGTGATTCTGCCCCTCTACTCTGCTCTGGTGAAACCCCACCTGGGATACTTTGTTCACCTCTGAGGCCCCAACATAAGAAGGACATGGACCTGTATAATAAATCCAAGTCCAGAGGAGGGCCACAAAGATGAGCCGAGGGTTTGAGTACCTCTCCTATGAAGACAGGCTGAGAGAGTTGAGGTTGTTCAGCCTGGAGAAGAGAAGGCTGAGGGGAGATCTTCTAGCAGCCTTCCAGTACCTGAAGGGGGTCTACAAGAAAGATGGAGAGGGACTTTTTAGAAGGGCCTGTATTGACAGGACAAGGGGTAATAGTTTCAAATTAAAAGAGGGTAGATTTAGATTATATATAAGGAAGAAATTCTTTACTATGAGGGTGGTGAGGCACTGGAACAGGTAGAAGTTGTGGATGCCCCCTCCCTGGAAGTGTTCAAGACCAGACTGGATGGGGCTTTGAGCAACCTGATCTAGTGGAAGGTGTCCCTTCCCATGGCAGGGCGGTTGGAACTAGGTGATGTTCAAGGTCTCTTCCAACCCAAATAATTCTATGATTCTATGATTCTATGAATAGTTCTAAAAAAGGTGGATTCTTATAATGAGATAAGATACACAAACTAAGTGTTTTTGTGAACACATGGTAGAGATTCTTACAGCTTCACCACAGGTTGACTACAGACCTAAGGCTGCTTGGTTGTTTCGTGTAAAAGTGGGCTGTAATTATTTCTCAGATTTGTAATGCTCTGTTAAAGAATTTAGCAACATATCACTTTTGCTTCAGTAAATATAAGGCCTTTCTAGTCCATTATTTTATTAGGCAGAAAGCAGCAAGCCGCCAGTGAAGTGTATCTATATTGGCCTGAGACAAAGGAGCTCAGTGTTGCTAACAGCTCAGAGGAAAGTGGGTCTGAAAGGACAGAAGCTACTGAGATCCTCTTCTCTCCCTGTCTGGTGTACGATACCATGACACTAGAGCTGCTGGGACCAGGTTTACAGTTGATCAATTTACTGTTTTCAGATTGCCACTTGCACTTGGGTTTTCTTCAGGACAGCAAAACTGAACAGTGAAGATGCGATGAGATTCTCGGAAGTCTTTCTGTCGATTTTATGTGCTAGTACACATATATGTGTTTTTCTGCATCTGCCTGCACATATCATTTCCATTCCACGCATATGTGCTATGCATATTTACTGAAATGCATTTCATTTGGCCACAAATATAACAGTATGCTTATATAAGTGGAAAAAGACCTTAAAATACAGATGGTACTTATTTTAATACCAGCAGCAACTTTACATTGTTAAAGTCTCACATTTGTAGTTTTAAGTGGATTCATTTTTAAGTGTATTCTTTCCTATTCTTTTAAGAACTGTTTGTAGTTAATAGACTGAAAGTTATTCAATGGAGCTAGTTCTGCCCTTCCAGAGCACATGCATAGCCAGAAAGACAGGAAGACTTCCACTGTCTATAAAACTCATCTTTACCTACTGGCTATCTAATTGATCAGATAAAATGTGCAGACTTAGAAAGGAAGGGGTAATTCACAGTAAAGATAACTGTGTTCTACTTCTGTAATGTGTCTCTAGCGAGGCCTGTTTCTTCAGGTAATAAGAACAGACAGTAGCATATGCACATAGATTTCCTCCACACACATGACCAGTATCATATTTCAGGTGTTTAAACAGGATTTTTCCCCCCCCAGCATTTCTTAGAATGCTCACTAAAGACACGAGAGGCCACCTGCCTCATGCAACTGCTCAACAGTTCCGTCACGGAGACCCTGAATTCCTCAGGCAAAAACCCTTTTACACTTAGTATGTCAGCTGGGCTTGGTTGCTAAGTCTGTTGCTGCAATGCCTCTGCATCTTTCTCTAAATGTGTTTGAGTTTATAAAATTCCTTGACTCCAGACCCCATCAGAAGACAGTGTCTTCCTGCTCTGGGTGATGAAATCACTCCAGATGTAGAGGATGGCTAATGTGCAGCACTCACAGTCGTCATCTCACAGAATTAACACTTGAAGGTATACAGTGCTGTGTTTAGGGTCAGGCAGCCTGAGGGTGTCAAGCCCTATGTCTTGCTCTTGGGGGCCATTACGTGATATTACACATCTCTGGATCTTCTTAGGCACAAATACAGAGAGGTTCGAAAAAAAATGAACTAGACTTTTAATTCTGTGCTAAGATAGTAGGCAAGGAAGAGGTGGGGGAAGGGAAAAACAGGGAACGATAGGTAAATCTATTGATTTGAGTATTCAGTGACAAGGTAAACAACATGTGGGTAGTGTCTTTTTCATAGGATCCTGTGTGCTTTATTTAATGCTCTCTTCCATGGGGATGTAAATGTGTGGAATAAAATCATTTGCAAATAGTGTGAACAAAACAGCTGATTATTTTGCAAAGTGCAGGACAGATACTCCAGAAAAACTGAGAGATTTTGTGGCACACTGAAAGGTAGGTCATTGCAAGCTGAAAGGGAAGGCTCAACCAGTTACAGATAAAATGAAACTCAACTGGAATTTAGGCTGAAATGAAGTGAGAATTCCTAACACGGTCAGTAAAATACTTGTTAAAGAGGATCACACAGTAGCACAGAGAGAAGTAATATATTATTTAGCGTTTTCAGAAAACAGTCTCATTTTCTGTGTATTTCAACTGGCTGAATCTTCCATGGGACCCAATTCAACTGGCCTCATAACAAAACCAGAAAGCATCAGTTGCTCTTGATGTTTTTAGCCCATGTATTTGGCACCCTATCTTTTGGATGTTATGGGACCTTGTGTAAAGCTTTAGCTGGTGTTTAAGTATATTTATATGCAGAACATAATATCAAACCTACCCTCTTACAAAAATGAAAACCCATTGAAGTTTGCAATAAAGTCTGAGTAATATTCTTCTTTCTTTAGCTGGAGTGCAACGAGCTTGGCAGCATGTGTCGCTCTGAATAGTAATCTACATGCAAATCAGCAGCAGCCCCATGACCTGAAAAGCCTTCTGTGTGTTAGTAACAGCGTATTATCTGAAGAGGACTGTCTTCAGTCAAAAAATGGGGAGACAATACATATTGATACAATTGTAGACATATTTTTGGTGGTACAAATGCTCACTGGAAAATGAGAGTCTGAGAATCTCTAAGAGAATGTGGCTTAGAGATCTACAGCCAGCACAACATCTCATTAGGTCTGCTCTCTCCAACTCTCTGTGTTCTCAAGTAATGATTTTGAACAGAGTATTATGATTTAAAATAAAATATTCTCACCTCCCATAAGAATAGACTCTTCTGTCTCCTTGTGTAAAGGTTGTTGCTATTGAAGAATTTGTTCTTTTTTTATAGCACATGCTCCACAATTTGTTGCTTTACGCTAATTTTGTCTGTTTATCAAAACAGAGCCAGGTTTTAGGTTTATGGAGAGGTTGTGGGTGGGTTTCTTTTAAGTTTTATAAGACAGAGGGCAAGTTTTGCTTTGAAGTTTATGAGCTTGACTGAACTGTACACTTTGTTAGTTTCTTCCAGTTGATGTACCGCTTTATCAAGAAAGTACAATTTACCTGTTGATAGAAAAAAGTAATTTTCCATTTTTCAGTAGGGAGTATTTTTATGATGTTATTTTTTCTTTGCATTGCAGCTCTGCAGTTAACAATTCTTTTACTGTGGAATAACATTGACACATTCTTGTTACTCACCACAGGGGATATTCACAACTGTCTGCTTCAGGCATATAAATTAGGCATCTTCAGTTTCTCAGAGTTGTCTCCCTGATTGTGTTGACCTAATTTCACAGACTACAAGAAGGATCTTTGGCTTTCACCTTTGGTCCTTTGAGTGGAGCCTACCTTAAATGTCCCAGACAAATGGTTTGAATGTCTGTTCATCCCAACTGAGTTAATTAACATTGCTTGCTACCGAATGTTGTTTATCCTCAGTGAAGTTACACACTGTTCAAACAGTAACCTGTTAGCCACTAATTTCTTGGGGCTTTTCATACAATCATCACCCCACACCTTGCAGTCATTACTTTCAGTGTTTTAAGGGCATCAAATGTTCCCACTGCTGAGTTTGGACTCCAACAGCCCGTGCATGTCAGGACAGAATAGAACAGGAGAGGGCTGCAGAGATCTGCACCATGTGCATAAGCCTGTCGGATCAAGTCTGTGTCTCACCCATCATATGAAGAATCAGCAATGGTGCTACCTAGGACCATTTCATAAACAAATTAAGCTTTGCTTGTGTAAGTATTTTAGAAGTCTAAATTTTATTTTTAGGTTTTTTTCTCCTTACTTCTTAAGGCAGGAGAAGGTTTGTTCAGGTCTGCCTATATCTTAAATGGTTCAAAAATTGTGTGGTAAGTGCTCACACTGAAATCAGAGCGCTTTGGCTAGGCACAAAAAGATTCCTTCCTTTTTAAAAAGTGGTCCCTGGTTTCAGCTTGCGCTCAAACTAACACTTTTTTAGATTTCATCTAATTCTCTGAGAACCATTGTGCCTACTCTTTTTCCCCTTGATAGTGTCTACACTGGGTGAGGTTGGGGAGAAACATCCGAGCTTCTGTGTATCTTGTAGATCCAGGCAACTACTTCTGCATACAAGTTCATGACTGGCAGGCACAGCTTCAAATAAGGAGATGTGGAGTTGACAAGCATGGGGAAGCAGCATGGTTTTCATCCTTAAAAGAGACAAAACAAATCTGCCGCTCTGTTCTTCCCTCTTCATTTGCTCTGCTTAACAGGCCAACATGCCAGGTGGCGGCTTGCAACCCAAATTCTTCTCTACATCCTCATATCATGGATAGGATGTGCAAAAGGTGCACAGTTCTTCCTCCCTGGTATTAATAAATCTGAATGCATTTATAGCTAGACCAAAAGAAACGAAATTTTTATTATCTTTCTTCACAGAAAGGGAGGTCCATTCCCTTATTTATTCTAAGATGTGAAAAAAACAGGTCTCTTATACATCAGATTTCTTTTTTATGTCCTCTCATGAAAATTCCGAGATAACAATTATTTCCTAGGATACCGGAAAGGATATTGCATATCTAAGTACATGCTTAAGATGCTCTCAAAATCATTATCTGTTTAAAGCAAGGAATCTCTAATGCCTCTCACATTAAGATGAATCAAATACCACTTTCTGGAACTCACTGGAGTTAACTTTCTGTGCAACACGAGCAAATGAGATCAGATTAGAAACCAGTTTCTAAGTTACTGGCAAACTGTTGCGATTTTTAATTTCATAATAGCAGAATTATAAATATGCCCTTTACACGTCTGAGGACTTCCACCGTGTCAGTCATGTATGAGAAACATTCAGTCACACAGTTGCAGAAAATATACATATGTGTGGATATGAATAATTTCTAAAAACCTGACAACTTATTATGGTTATGACTAAAAGATGACCTAATCACTGGAAAAAATAGGGTAAATGGAGCCTTTATAAACGTTCAGGGTGACAAGAGTTAGACAGAATTGGTTAGTTTGAATCATTGAGCTAATTATGAGAGGCTTCTGAGATAGTTGATGTTTATAAAATCTTAAAATCAAAACTTGTCTCTTTGTAAAACATGTTTTTAATATTAGGTCTTACAGTTCATTAAGCACTGGATGGTCTGGTGATAGCAGGTATTGTAAGAGAATTTTTAAAAGGGAAGAACTTCAAAGAGAAATTATGCTAAAGCTAAAATATCTGTTCCCTTATGCAGTTGTCACCAGAAGAAAAAAACTGAAAGGTAGATTTTCCATCATAATTTTACATTTAAGACTTTGAGGTCACCAAATGCAGCTTGAGATGGTTAGTGACGGCTGTAAGTACTTTACAAGTGTACTAATTTAAATATATTTCAGGGCAAAGCAGATCTATAATACATTTCTGGATATCTTAAGGCAAAATTAGCTTTCTACCTTTCCCTTTTCTAGATACATATACATATAAAGAGTGAGAGAGATCATACATGTATATAAGTGGACATAATTATCTACATATTTCTGGTGACATGTATTTTAGATACACACGTGTGTATATATGTGCACACAGACACATATTTGGAGAAACAAAAAGGGAGGCAAGAAGGATTCTATTCTGATGTTATAAGTCAACACAAATATTTTAAATGAGTATATTTCCTGTCATTAGAGCTGTCTACCAAACATTATTTTTTTAAAAAAAAACAAGGGAGAGATGGAGGAAAAATAATCTCAAATTTTCTCTAATGGCTTTATTTAGCAGAGACAGCATATTCTTAGGGATACAAGCTGGTGGTAATACAGATCTATTGACATCTACAATTGCTATACTTAGGGTTGTAAACTTAATTCTTATGTGCCTTTGCAGAAGAATCCAGTACAGAATGTTATCACCATCACCAGAGAAATGGTACTGTCAACAATTTCCCTTGTGATTAGACACTTATCTTTTGATGTTCAGTTACCTTCTGCTTGTTAACCTTGTCAAGGAGGGGCACAGAGGAGAGTACCAACCAAATGAAACCTGCAGTAATTACTGTAATTCAGAAAGAAACATATTCACTGGAGGCAGGCAGTTCCACCCTCACAATCAACCTTTCTGCAACTCAAGGAAAACACAAACATGGCCTGGCTCAGACAAATTAGGCATGAACAAATGTTGTACATTAAATGAGTTAAAGGACCTTGCTGAAAATTACAAGGGCTGCTTAGGGAAGCAATGAATTCCATTAAGGCAGGAAAAGGCTTAAAAGAAAGTGGGCTTTGCAGAGAGACTTGCATATACATTTACTGTACTTGGTTATCTTACCCAAGGCAATTCTAGGCACAACACTGCAAATGTATCAAGACGGTAATAGCATAGTGTTGTTTGGGATACATTCGGGGGGAAAAAAAAAGAGATCATCAGCTGCATGCTGCAAATCTACTACTTCTAATAGCAATACCTGGCTTGTCTGTAGCACTTTCCATCAATCTAGTTTGAAGTCTCTTATGAGGGGATTTAGAGAGATAGTTAGATGATTGCAAAAGCTAAGAAGCATTTGAAGTTAACTTGTAAAAAAAATCTTCTTCAAGCTAACACACCGTCTTCAACCTAAAAGTCGCATTCTGTTTTCATTGGCTTTCCCCAAAGTGCATTCCTATTGCACAGTATTTGTAAACATCTACAGCTGAAGAAATGGTATTTTGTTTTGTTCATCAGTACTGCTAAACGATCCTGTCTGCAAGAAGCATTCTGTTTTAATATGCATTAGCCTTTCCTCCCACTACATTTATGAGAGGACTAGTGGAGATCATTTTACTTTAAGCAGTAACGGCACTGGGTTTACTCCATTTCATTTTTTCTTCAGCTTTTATACCAGAGTAATTAATGAAGAACAATGCTAGGACAGGTTTTTTCGTCTTGGTACTTGGTCCATTCTGAAAGAAAAACTAAAAGCAGGAATGCATTAAAACCTGTGTGGTTCCTGTATTGTTTGAAGGTGGAGTCAGCAGGCGAAAAGGCAAAATGCCATATGAATGTATAAAATATGCATATTTGTAAATATGTTTTGAATACAAAGGTTAAAAAGAGGACAAACTGAGCTAAGTCACAAAAGCTTTATGAAAGGATGGTGGAAATATAGATCATAAGGTGCCATGTTCAGCATAAATCATGCGGCATGTTATACATAATAAGGGTTATTCATTGGGAGTTTTGCTGCAGCCTGTAACCTCTCTGCAATCAAGACAACAATAAAGTCTACAAAGTGGGACCAATTTCCATCAGGGTGACGGTGTCCCCTCCCCCTCGTGTTTATTTTTAAATGCATGATGATCACATGCTAATTGTGTAGACTTGTTACTGTGAATGACAAATAACCACTTCCAAAAGGACATTATGGCTAACGGCTCTTTAGGGGTCAATCTTGTTCCCCATCATTAAAATCCCCATTCTGTACAGAATTAGGAAATATAGTCTTGCCACAGTAGATTGTTGTCCAAAGAATAAATAGAGCATGTTGAATTAGGAGTGAGCAAGTTCTGTTGTGAAAATGATCTGCACTGCATGGACTAAAATATAGTGAGAGAAGCTGCTGCTTGGAGGCTTGAAAGAATTTGGGAAGGGAAGAGGAGTGGTTCAGCATGGCCAGCCCATATGCTACAAGGGCATTTTGGGGGTTTATTCCACCTCTGAATCTACTCCGGGTTCACAGTTATGTCTACACTGTTTTTCGCCCTGTGCAGAGCTTGGTCTGCTGGTACTTTTGGACAGCAGAAAGCTGTGTGCTTATGTTACCTTGGTGCTGAGCCTCATCTCATAAGAAGTTCTCAGTGCTCTGCTAGCTGCTCAGAGAGCCAGCAGCTCGGACAGGACAAGACTGCATCTGCTCAGGATACCAGAAGATCTTGTCTGTGTCTGCTGAGAAAAAATATGTGGCTGGTACCCCAGCTTAGGTGATTACACCCTGCTTTGAGCAGTATCTGGAAAATCACAGGAGATGTCTTGGAGCTGCTCAGCACTACACAGGTCCAGTCCCTGGTGGACTACCTCTTTGTTAGGCTCCCTGCTTCTGAGGGATATGTGAGAAATATAAGGAAGGAATAAAACTGACTGAGAAATTAAAAACCAAAGCGGAAGAAAAGGGCAGTTAAATGTCCCATCAGAGCTGAGACTTCAGGCCAGCAGGAGACAGAGTAAGCAAGCCTCAGGCAACTGAGGGTAGCATGTTAGTGGATACTAAAGCACGTTAGGAGATAAAATGTCTTGTCAGCTTTTCTTCAAAGTCAAGAAGCAGACTATGGGAGACTGAAACATGAATATCCCCCCCACCGAGATGTGTTTAAATGGCAAGGTTATCAAAAGATGGTGGAAACAGAAGATGTTTTGTGTCTAAAACTAATCTCACAATTTATATGGACAATGAAGGTGTAGTTTATTACTGAGATCTGCAACAAAATATTCTTAATTTTTTTGATTAACCCATGACAAAGCAATTCGCATTTGCAATTGGGTTGAAGTACCCCAGTCCAGACCGAAGCTTGCAAAGATTGAAAAATTATTTGTCACTTTGAAAGGGGAAGAGGATTCAAAATACGGCATGAAATGGAGCCTTCAGCTGGTGGGTGCAGAGCGCTGAAGGGCACGTTCTGCAGCATGAAGTGGAAGCCAAGGCAGCCCCAACAGAGAAGCTAAAGGAGAAGCAGATTTAAAGACATGCAACTGCAGTGCTGAGCATGACTTTTGAGTTTGTGGAAGGAGGGGGAAGAATACATGTTCAAATTATTAGGTGAGAGCATCTGAACTGAGCAGTCTGAATTAGATGCCTGGTCTATGCCAGTTTGATAGACTCCTTACACAGCTAATGGCAAGAGAGCAGTATCTACAAGAACAATTCACTCTATCCTAGGACACATGATGAATTATGCATTTATTTTTGTTCTATTTCGTCCTATACTGGCCCTCAACATAAAATGCACTGAGGAAATGAACCATTCACAACCTGAGCATCAAGCAGAATTCTGGGGTTTTTTTACTGTAGTTTAGGTCCAACTTTTCAGAGTCAAGGTGCTTGGATAAGGACGTATATTTCTGGATACTTCAAAAATGTACAAAAAGCAGTACTTGACCAATCTACATGGTTAATTTCCTAATACCATTCATGAGAATGAATGCAATGGCAAAACTGCCATTATGGTATTAATTTCATGAAGTAACAGGTAAATTCATCAGGATTAAGCACAAGACAATAGAACAGAAATTGGAATTAAGATGACAATACTACTACTTTATTAATTCTCCAGACTCCTTTTAAATTAGACTAAGCAGTTACTGATCTACTGTTCTGTTGTCTTTGCCAGAGCAACTTACAGTTATAACCGTGTTCTTCTAGGGTTAAATTTTATAAGAGTTTTAAAATCTTGGTTTTTTTTAAACTGAACAGAATTCAATCCCACATGTTTTTCTAAAGTTTAAAATTGCTGCAGCACAGGTCTAGTGACAACATTGAAACTCTTATGTGGCAGTGGATTTGTTGCACTATTTAAAATGAAAAGTAGAGCTGTCTAATGAAGTAAGAATGCAGTCAAAAGTAGACCTTGTCAATCACATAGATTAACAAGGGTGGGAAGAGTGCCTTCAAAATGCTGTAAGTAGTCAAAAAGACAGGATTCTTTTGAACATTTTACTGCTCAGTAAAAGCTGTTTTCCTCACAGGATAAAATATTTCTTTAAAGATTCTTTCACTCCATAACAGGAACGAGTACATCTTTTATTCATATTATCTACAGAGCTTGTCCTATTTGTATCCATATCTTAGGAGCATTGCCTCCTCAACTGAAACAGCCAAAAGTGCTAGCCGGTGTTTTTCAGCTGACATCAGGTCAATAAAACATTGAAAATAGGAAGTGCATATTTATATAATAATAGGTAGTAGACCTGACATGTTAGGGTCACTCTTCACTGTACTGATTTCCCTTACGCTTTCGTTGTTACTGCAGAACTGCTGTGTGCATTCGCCTGCATGAAGTCTCTTGAGAGTGAGCAAGTACAATGTTGTTGCCAGCAGCTTTAACTCTTAAAATAGTTTTCTCCACATTCAGCTACACTTCAGGGTATCTCCCCTTAACACACACTTATGTTCAGTATTTCCTCATGGAGGGAACAGACCTGTACATTTACCGTCTGTATTTCCAATGCTCGATATGAAAGCTGCTGGTTACTTGAGACTCTGCTTCTCTGTCTAGATCCTGACACCCTGATCCCACTGGAAGGATGTAAATATTGAACAACAGTAATAGGCTACAACTAGAGGAGGCTTTCCCAGATAAATCAGGAATGAGGAGTATACACTGCTAGGAAAAGGAAGAGTGTCTGTTCACCTGGTGTTGTACCTTACTTAATTCAATAGCTCTCTAGCAGAAGTAATGTAATCCATTAAAAACAAACAACCAAACAAACAAACACACGCCTTCAAAACAATAAAATTAATTTGGCTTGCCAAAATCTCTATGACAGAAAAAATGAGAGAGGAATGGTGGGAAGGGAAGTTACTAGATTTTTAGCTCAGAATAGGTATTTTTAAGAGTAGAAATAAGGAACATTGTTGTCTTGAAACAATTGGAGGTTATCGGGTATAAAACTGCAGAAAGCCATATTTAAGTCAGTAAATAGACATCAACAAATTAACTTAAATATCAGTATTCAATGTATTTTCCCTGGGACAGAATTCTTTGGTGCACAAGGCCAACAAAACTCCCTATAAAAGAATAAAAAACTGGTAACATACGTGATTCGTGATCTTTTCCAAAATGTTAAACTCCAGGATGAAAGCAAACACAGAATATCTCCTGTCAAAAGATTTCCTTTTAATTAAAAGCTGTATTAGAAAGCAAATCAAACTACAACCTTCAGCTACCTGTAGTAATAATGCAGGAAACTGTCCTTGGGTGGGAAAATGTAAAGCTGTGGCAATGACAAAGGAAAAAATACATGTAACTTTGCATTTCCCCCTTAACTTTGTTTAGAGAATTTCAGTGACACCACATGCTCTTAAAAGTAACAGGCAGCTCATTACCTGTAACATTCCGGGATCTTATAGATGCTTTCAAGAAGGAAGGAAATTGTTATCTGCAAAAGGCAAAGTGTTGTAAATGACCTTATAAACCATTTGGTTTTTCTGTTGTCAGAGAAATCAATAACGTAGCAGTGTGTTTGGATATCAGAAAAATAGCATTCATTCCTGTGATCTCTCAATTCTGTAAAACAAGCTGTTGAGAATAAATTCTCTTGAATGAAGAAATTTAATTGGCTGTTAATTTTTAGCATGGTAATACTTAGAATGCTTTCAGATTTCATACAACACAGAACTGTAATCTAAAATTACACCGTAAAAACAAACATAATTTAGTAACAAGACAGATCATCTGCCTTCTCATCACCAATGACATAATCACAGAACTCACATTTGAAAAAAGAACATTTTGAAGCTGCTATAATCCTTGATTAAGAAGACTTAGTAAATATTTGAAAAAATTTATTTGTTCATTTATGTTGGTTTAAGTATGATTTTAGGTTAATTTAGTGTTGGATCATGGGATTGTCTAGGCTCTTAAGCCTGAATGACTTTCAAAGGTATTTAGACTTTGGGGTGACTTAAGCCTCTTTGAAATCCTTATGCCCATTAATTGATGACATTTGTTTAGTAACACGAATGTAACCTTGGAAGGTTTTTGTCCCACTAATGTAAACTTACCTACTGAAGTCAAATAGGTGCTGCTGGAGGGACGATATCTAGGAGGTGGACATGTGATCTTTACAATCATTAATCTGTTACTTGCCATTACAGAATAGAACTTAAAGAAAAATTGTGCATAAGGTTTTTTCCTTTCTTTCTTTTTTTTTTTTTTATTTTTAAGAGCCAAAGGCGAGTCCGGGGGCTGTTTTGGTGCTAAACAGGTTGTAATGTTCTTGCTTTCCCACAGGCGGCAATTTTTTTCTCAGGACGTCTCCAGTT
>Ga0181612_166950_pt1 | contig 13628 bp, 5 predicted proteins | sample HoacroProtozoa21_FD_119630 | JGI IMG/M metagenome (GOLD analysis project Ga0181612, IMG submission 119630) | Hoatzin crop microbial communities from Cojedes, Venezuel. Combined Assembly of Gp0051906, Gp0051904, Gp0051908 | reverse complement strand
CACCAAGGCAGGGGGGGTCTGAATTTGCTGGCATTCTGAGTCCGAGATGTACAAGGTTTGTGCTCCTTCCTATCCAGAGTCTCTGATATTTTTTTCTGTCTTCATTTGGTGATGTGGTCTGTGTGCTTCTTCAGTCATCCCTTCTTCTTTATCAGCTCTCTGTACTCAAAACTTCTTTTTTGGAATTGTCAGGGAATCTTTTCAGGTTTAGATGGAGTCCCTTGCTTTGCATCTGTTTTTGCTACTTCTGTGCCTCGTCACTGGGCAATGACTCACCTGGCTTGGTGCACAATTCTTTTTTCCTCGGGTGATCATGCGTACGTGGCTTGAAGCTTATAATTTAGTCATTTTTTAAATTGGAGAGGCACAAGTAATTTATCTTCTATATTTCCAGATTTACTACGTGATCTAAAAGACAGAGCTCGAGTATCCACATGAACATAAAAATGGGCAGATCATTTTGCTGTCCCAGTGTTTACTATGGATTATTTTAGGAAGAATATCCCATGCTCTCTTTTACCAAGCCTGACTAGTCTTTGCCTGTTTTCTGCTAAAGGAACTTCAGCCCAATTTGCTTATTCTAAATTTGTTCATTTGATTCTCGTGATGACTGGCAAACACAATAGAGCTTCTTTGCTCCACAATATCCGCCCAAGCTGCCAGCTTTGTTCACACAAATAGAGTGTAGAGCACGTTTCCACCCCCAAAGCATGCACAGTACGTGTCCTTCGCAGTACATCCTGGAGTGGAGACTGCAGAGACACGCTGGCTCGAAGTGTGCTCACAGCCTGATCTCTGTAATCTCGGTGGGAGCCAGACCAGCAAGTGGATTCAGTATACTTTGGCTCTGATACGAGAGTCTCCTCTTCAGAACATGCCACGTTGTTAAAGCAGCAGACTTTTGAGTAATTACTACACAGGGACTCCTCAGCTGCTTGAAATCGTCTGTGGTGAGGGGGAAGCTTGCAGGGACTAAATAGGCTGGTACTTGCTTTGCCAGCTATATTTAATCTAGTGGGGTGGCACTGAGCGGTGTGTTTCTGGAGGGTGAGGCGGAGGACTGCGTGCAGCCCTTCAGCCTCGCGCTCGTCACTCACTGCTGCACACGCATCCCTGACGTGAAACGTGCAGTCTCCGAGGGGACAGGGCCAGCAGCCCAGGGCAACGCGTCCGAGTGCCAACTGGCCGTGGCCCAGAGTTTAGCAAAGGCGGCAATTTGTCCTTCTCCTGACCAGGGGAAAGGGGCTGCGTTTGGGAGGGTCAGGCGAGCAGGGGGAAGGGGGACGAATGCAGGAGGAAAAAAAATAAAAACAGAAGCAAGCCTCCTGAAGCTGGGGCAGCCTAGACATGTTTTTGAAATGATCTGAGAGAGCTTTATGAAATTGATAAGCGCCTGCCCTCTTGTTTTTTTTAGTATTCTTCTCTTCTGCAAAGCCTGTTCTGCACATGAGTCACAGAGCTAGTGTCTTTCAAATGGGAGAAATAAATCAGTATCGCAGGAACCTCTCCCTTGCTCTGTCCTCATTCAGTTCAGTTCTGCTGGCTTCTATATTGCATCTGGCAGCAGTCACGGTGCTGACTTCCCAGCTAATGAAGATGTTTTACATTCAGGGAGGGCTGCATGAAATGAAAACCACATTTACTTTGTGACTGTTGTTGCAGGTTGCCCATCCTTAGCGTACGCAGATTTATCCTTCCGAGGAAAAGGTCACAGAGCCTATTTAGGTGCCTTTCAGCCTGTGGCTGTAGAAGGGTTATATATCCATAAAATTGCCGCCGCCTTCTATTTGTCCCTTAAAGAAGTCCTCCACACCCTTTTTTAATGAGACAGTCTCGTTCCGTGTTCTAGCATCCTTGGTTTGAAAAAGAAACAAAGCAAGCTGTAATATCCCCTTGCTGGCATTAATTTGACACTGTATGCTTTGTTTGCTTTGTTTTGCTTTTAAAAGGCGAGAAGTAAAATATTTCTGCTAGCAGCGTATATAAAAGATTGTTGCTTTTCTGACCTCCTTATTATATTAATAAAAGCTAGGAAGACTTCAGTAGCGGTGGGAGATCATGTGCAGGCAGCCTCCAAAACCCAAAGCACTTACTTGCAGAACTAGCAAACCACAAAGCTTAAGATCTTGAAATGTAAATAGGAAGTTGGAGAGTTTACTTTAGAGCCAGCAGTGGTGAGCCTGTATGATGTTTATTTCTGCTTGCCTCCCAGCCTTTCCTAAAGCTTGGCAGAGATGAAAGGGAGGCTTTCTCAGTAAATGAGTTATTAAAAGTTTTTGTTATGAGCAAGATTCCTTTGTTCCTGGCCTGACATAATTGAAAGCTCAGGTATGCCTTGGTGACTGGGAGAATGCGATGTTCCTATTCAGTGTAGGCCTGGCAGAGAGATCCAAGTTTCACACCCCATCACTTTGCTGGTGATCGACCTGTCCAGGGGAATGCAGCTGAAAGCAATACAATCGCTATTGTACGTAAACTAGATAATGCTTAGTAACACGTCCAGACAACTGTGCAGTCAACTCTCCTTCCCTTTTGTGAACGGATCATTTGAGTTCAAAGACTGAAAGAATAGATGTGGACAGAGCTAATGCTTTGAAAAATGTTCTGCTTGGAGACTATGTGGAGGCTGATATTCTAGAGATGTCTCACCGACATCAGTGAAAACGCTTGCTCTGAAAATTCCAGCAGATGCGGTGGTTTCCATACTGCGGTTAACTGCAAACTATCCTGTGTGACACAGAGCCATGTGTTAGGGTGTCAGATTTATAGCGTTAAACCTTTCTGCAGTGTCTTCTCTTTGGTGATCTTGGGGTTCTTTGCAACAGTGAATGAATGGGGTAAGAGAATAGGAACTGTTATTCCAGTTTTATTAGGTGGGAGACTGAGGTACATCATAGTTTAGTAGGTTTTTGATTGTTATATCCTTACTTTTACAAACTGCACCTATCCAGTGCTTTGGGAGTGTTTGACATCTGAGTTGGAAAATTTGTCTTGTGTGTTGCAAAGTTCTTCCATGTTCTGAAATGACAGCATTTACACACTGCAGCCAATAGTACATCGCACTATATGATGAATAATGTGTAAGCCAGAGATCTGTTTTCTTCCTTCCTTGGATTTTCTATTCTTCTTGATGTAACCACAATGGATGTAAGGGCTTATGTTGAGCTTCTTCCAGGTCTGACTGCTAACAGGGCTCCTCTTCCATTACTCGTTCCTTTTCCTATGTTTTGCTATAGAAAGAGTGAGTAAGAGAGGTGGAGCTTCTTACGTGTGGGTGTGTTGACACTTGGAAGATTTATCTGGTCTGGCGCCGGAAATACTGGGCTGCCTAATTTGGGCCTCTCTGCTTAAAGCACTGCGGGATTGAATGCTACCTGTTAGTAGATCTAGCTCGAGAAGCTCGCACCTTGCACCTTTTTTTCCCAGCTGTAACAGTTGTATATTTTAATAGGGTTTGGGGGATTTTGTTTCTTCTGTTGTAGGAAGGAGGTTGTATTCTGGATTCTCTATCTAGGAAAGTTATAAAATTATCTTCCTTCATTGATATTCAGATAGCATAGCGTCACTCCATTGTAGGGGACAAGATAAAACAATTTAATTTGATTTGTTCTTTATGTATCATTATTCTTGTTTTTGTTCATGAAAGTCCAGCAGCAGCTGCGGCCTTTCGTTGTAACAGAAGATTTTTTTTCTTTCCTTTTCTATATTCTTCAGAGTGATGATATCAGGTTTGACAGGTACAACACGCTCATCAACGCTGCAAACTAACCAATTCTGATTGCTCCTCTCTAGACCCAGAAGAATGTATTAGCCTGAAGCCCACAGTCTTGTGCAAACCCGAGCATCTTCCTGCAGTGTTCTGTTCCAAGGAGAGCTGGATAGGGAATTTCTCCCAGATCACAAGCATATTTTTTATAATGAATGGCCTTTCCAGATCCCATGTTTATCTTGGGTTTGTGGGTAGGCATGAATTTATTGAACAGCCTGCTTATTCTGTGTGTCTGGATCTCATGGTGATCAAAAAGGACTCCTTTACATGCTCCTTTTCTTACAAGAACATAACTGAACTGTAAAAGAATAACTAAAATACAAATGAAATGAAATATGATAAGGGATGTCCTTGGTCATCAGTTAGGTTTTCCCTGGATCCTGAAACAATTAAATAGAATTTTCAAGGGAATACAATAATTGTATGAAAAACAACTTAATGATTTTCTGTTTGTTTTTAAATTTTTGAATTAGCCATATTTGCAATGAGTAGTGTAGAATTTGGGGTCAGAATCCCAGATTTTGTTTAGTGTTGCTGATTTGCTGGATGATTCTGTCAGCTTGTTGCCTTTCCTGAGTTCACCCACTTGCAATATGAGCGTGAAGCTGAAGCTGTGCAGACAGAGACCTTTGTAATGAAAGGTATGATATGTGAGTGCTGGGTATAAGGACTCTATGGTCCAAGGTGGTGTAGATGCAATGGTGTTTCTAAGTATCTTTTAACTTTTCTTAACAGCAACAAAACCTCCAGTCAGGCAAACTTCATCAGTATTTGGGCAGTAGGCTTACTAAGGCTTCTTTTTTTCCTCCATTTCCAATTTTATTCAGCCTCTCATGAATCAGTAGTTCTTCATCTAAGTTTCCTGTTGCTGCTCCAGCTGTGGGTGGGGGAAGATCTTAGATGGGGCGAGTTTTATTAGGGAGAAAGTAAAATGAGGAGAAGCATTAGCTGCTGCTTTTCTCCCAGTGTCAGCTGGGAATCACAGTTTATGCTGAGTTCATTGTTTATAACTGTGGGTGAAGGCCTGAGGTCCTCTCTCAGTGTTTACTCTGTCCTTGGGAGTTTGTCTCAGTAAGTAAGGGCTGAATAAACACCAAGTAAGGTTCTCAGGATTTACCCATGTAGTTCTTCAAATGTTTAAAACTATGTTTAAAGTAGTGTGATAGCATATCCCATGTAATGTAAATCTGCTTGCAGTAACTCAGGGGTATTGCAGAAGAAGATTTATTTTACCTGTAAGTATGATACTATTGTTGGTAGTGGCCTTCACTAATACAGAAGGAATAATTACCTAGTGATTAAAAAGGAAAATAAATCTCTAAAATGAACTATATTATGCAATAAATAAATAAGAAGAGCCTTAAGGTGTGTGGGAAGGACATCCAGAGTAGATAAATGACCAGAACGCATTTGAGAAGATTTTGGTTTTCCTTGGTATTTCCCATTGATTGCAGTAAGAACTACAGGTTTTGAAGAATAAATCTCCCCCATAAATAATAAGGTTAAGAATAATAACTGCATGCAAAAACCTTTGAGTTCCCTGTTTAAAGGCCACATCTGAGATTTCTTTCCCACCCTTGGCCTTGCATTTCTCTCACAGCAGTTACTAAGCTTCAAGTTCTTCAGGACTGGCAACATCTGATACAATGAGTTGACTGGATTGGGGTTTCAAGACTTGGACTACTTAGTGTGCGCATTAGAGGTAACTATGAAAATACGTTCCAAGAGAAGACAGGAATCTTAAAATACAGTCTCCAGGAAAGGGTATGAGACAGGATAGCTCGTATCTTCCTACAATTCACAATTCTGCCATCAGATTTTTGGGAAAAGGTCAGTGCTAGAAACCTCTTATGGAGATGCTCTGTTCCTGTGCTGTCACACTGCTGTCTTCTAGCCACAGTGACAAGGACTGGGCCTGCCTTGGACTGCACAGAGTTTGGCTGGGAGGTTTGGTGGGCTTTTCTGAAGTATCATTTGGAGGTGGAGGTGGTTTTGTATCTGATGAGTGAGGTGCAGCATCCACCAGTATTTGTGACACAGCTGTTCCACGTGCACAGTTCCTAACCTTTCAGGTTGGGAGGAGGTCTCAGTAGTCTCCTAAAATAAGATAGTGCTGCAAGTGGTGTCTGAGGCGTGCTTGTTTAGGAACCAGAACTGAAGTTGAAGGGCTGTGAGCTAAAGGAATAATTCTGAGATACTTAAACTGATCTGCAAGTCAGCGTTATAGTAAATTTCTTTTCTAATGCACAAATGGAGCTTTTTACTGAGAGACTGCTAACGTTCCTGAAAATGTGATTTGTTTGCAATCTCAGACAGTCACTTTTGAAGACTTGGTCTCTTGCGTTGGTTGGAAATAAGAACATAAATTTGCTTGGACCCCAACTGACTGGAGGCTGGGAGAACATTCTTGAGGAGATTTATTGTATGTTTAGCCTGTTCTTATGCTCTTCCCTAAGCTATATTTTACTGGCCACTCTTAGCGACAGGTTAGGAGGCTATATGGATCTTTGGTTTGACTTTTAGATTTTATTTGTTTAAAGCATTGGGAAGAGTTAGTTCATATTGTGATGAGCTTTCAGGAATTTAATTTAACATAACAGCAAATCGAGGTGTTATGAAGTGCATATTTAAAATGGCCTGCAGTTAGTTGTCTGTGCTGGAAAATTTATAATTTCACATAAACTGGCATTTTGTGACAGTGAGTATCTGTCATTGGAAGAGAAGTAAAAATAAATGGGTGATATAAATTGTTCTAGCTGATTTGAGGCCCTGTATCCCTAGTGAGCTATTGTTATGAGAGGCACAGAAGTAACTGCTGTGAGTCATGGAGCAGCGTTGCTTTAGAAGGGTGCATAATAGCATTTCAGCAGAGGACACAAGTAGAAGCTATGGTGTAACCAGACAACCTTTCAGTCCATTTATCAAAACACTTGTAGTTCCCATTTCAAGGAAGGCGACACAGTAAATATGAGCAAAAAAGAAAGTTTAATCTGTATATCTGTATCCAGACATTTCACTAAATAAAACAATAAAATAAATCAGTGCAGAACTGCTAGTGCTTAAGTGCTCAGCAAAAAGCTTCTGAATCCATCACGAATGTGGAAGCTTTTTTTTCTGTTGTGGATCTTGAAAACAATTTAACAGATTAAAGGTCTCTTTTTTGGCAATTTATGTAAGAAACCTTGACTCTTGGGAGTACAAAGAAAAAGATGATATGCTACTGTGTGGCTGTTGTATACCTTCCCAAGCTGAAACATAAAACATACTTAGTGCTAATGGATACTGATAAAAGGCAGAAGTAAATGTATGTAAACTTTCAAGCTTAGAACAGTCAAAATTCATCGAGTTTAAAGGTGTTTTTTTCAAAGCTGAGCATTTGGTCAGGATCTCTGATAAGATTTTTGAAATTCTTGCATCTCTGATTTAGGCAGATGGAAATGGTGAACATCGAATGAGTATGGAATGGTTACCCATGAATCCGCTCTTATTTAACATCTTCCAGAGCTGAAACTCTCAGGTTTAGTTCCAAGTTTGCTTCCTGGAATAAGCATAGGAGGTTAACCTCACGCCCAAGGAGTAAAATCTTACGGGGTGCAAATTTTCTGTTGAGGACACCAGTATTGTTTTTCTGTGTCTGGGGAGAGCAAACCCAGGGACAGTTCTAGAGGCAGATGCTGTGCTTAGACTTCTCTCTGCTCCCGCTGTGATCTCCTGGAGACCTCTTTCATATGTGACTCTGAATGACCTGACTGTTAATCTGAAACTACTCTGTAGACCCTTATGACCTCTCCTGGTGCAGAAGCTGTTTGATCTGTGTCCTGGGTTGTTTTTTTTTTTACCATCTTCGTCTTTTTGCCTGTTGCTCAATTCGAAGGATAGATCTTACTGCTCAGATTTTCCCTTCATTGGTTTCAGTTTTACCTGAACAGTGTTCAGGACTTGCCTCTCTGTAACAGGAGTCTCAGGATCCAACTTCCAAGATGGTAGAGCTACCTAACCCCAAGCTGCCTTTCTTTTCCATCACGTTTGAGGTTAGTGACCCTGATTCATACATATGACTTGGAGTTTTTTTTAGTGCTTCATGGGTGGATTACCCAGGTGAATGCAAACGTGAGATTCTGCTGCTTAAGGTGGGTCAGTAAAGCCTTCACTCAGTGGTCAGGAGATCACTGGCAGAAATGTGCCAGCTTACTGTGGATCTCATAGAAGGTTGAGAAGTTTGTATCTGTTCCAGAACATTGTGGATTTTTTGTTTTCCCTCTCTAATTGTCTGTCTCGCAAGGTGGCTACAGGTAGCATGGTAGGGTGATTATTTAATGCTCCTGATACAGATAGCATTAAGCCATGCTCCTCTTCTAGCTTGTGCTTTTAAGTGGCCAGCTTCCAAACACTCATGTCCTATTACAGCTCCCATCTTTTGCAAACAGCAGGCAAATTTCAGCAAACAATTGAAACATGACTTGAAGAACACATTGCTCAATGTGCCCCTCTCCGCTTCTGTGGCCAGAGCGCTCCTGGGTAAATATAAGATGAGGTGGCCGAGAGATGCATCGCATCACCTAACACTTCCATGCACCTTTTTTCCATGATGCATCATCTGCTTTTAAATGGTGGGTCATGGATCACGTGTTTGTGATATCTCTGGTCCTCCTCACAACTTCTTTATTGTGGCATAGAAAGAGATAATGAGAATATAGGTTGTAGGCTTTTATCCAAAAGTACGTGGAGGGACAGGCTCCATATGTACAGCTAGGAGAAGATCTGTTTGAATGGGAAGGAGCTACAAGGACATTGCTGGTAGCCTCACAGCTAAGTATCATACATTGTTTGGATTTCAGTACCATTTCTGAATTGGAGCACCCACGTCTGGGTTTCTGGTTTTGTTCTGTCCTTGTGTGGAGAAAATTAATTGGAAATGTTTAATACAGCCGTAAATGCAGTGAGCCAAACTCCATTTTCTGACAGTTGAGTTTTTGCCCTGAGGAGGTGGGCGATACGTAGTGAAAATAAAATATATATTCGTCCTGTTTGATTTAATTATGCTTGAAATTTTCTTCTCTCACTGTCTGTCTCTCTGCCTCTCATTTTACTAACATCTTTTCCTGGCTGAAAAAGAGATTTATAAAAATAAATTTTTTGGCAGAGATATTTTATTAAAATTTCACCATTTAAAAATGGATAATAGGAATGCAGACAAAATTCAGCTTTTGAATTTGGAGTTTTGGGTGCAAAGAGAGGAAGTGAAAAGTTTGCAGTAGGAGAGGTAGGTACCAGTGTTGCACTGTATTTTCCCCTGAGGAAAATGGCAGGATTTTCTCATGTGGAAAAATATTATTCTATTTAAAACAAATCTCAGTTGTCCAGCTTTGCTGGTTAATAATTGAAGGCTGATATTGTTGCAAGCTTCTTTCATAAGATTAGTATTAAAAAAAAAAATTCTTTTTAATCCTTTTGTATGATCAAGTTATAAGAGTACGGGCAGATGACGAAATGAACTGAGTAATCTATAGCGTGTATTTGCACGGTGTCAGCAACTCTGCAGTCTCACTCCTGGCCCTGGCTTCCTGTGGAATGCGCGAGGTCCCCAGGATCTGTCACACGATACACCACAGAAAGATGACGAGCAGAGGTGGTTTCGCTGGGCAGCTGACCTCCTAGTTTTGCCCATAATCATTTATTTATGCGGATGTACCCTAAGACATGCTAATACCATACATACCATTGGCTGAAAATTGATGCAGCCTATTGAAAAAAAAGCATAAAATACCCCCAGTCAGCTCAGATGAAGAGGCTGGACCTGGCTGCTGTTTAAAAATGGGCCGCCATGTGAAGGGATAGAGTTAAGGGATTAGCTAAGCCCCATAGCATCCATCGGCAGAAGGTTTTCTCAGAAATGCAACTTCAAACTGGCTTCTGGTGGCAGGCCTCCAGAAAAGCTGCTTATACAAGTGCAGCCTCTTGCATTCCCTGCTCTTGGCAAGAGCCTGGTCTATTGCATTTTAAAAGGTAAAATAAAATACAGCTGAGTGAAACAGCGGGGTTTTTTGCTGAATTTTATTTTTTGTTGTTGTCAGTTTTAAGCAACATTTTAATTGATGAGTTTAATTGTTTTAAGAACCGAGATCCTCTGGTTGAGGGCGGAAACTCTTAAACCCTGCCTTATAGTTTCTGCTGGTAGATTAGTTTTAAAGCAGTAAACGTCTGAGTATGTGGTCACGTCCCTTGAGTGAGGAGCATGTCTAGTAAAGTCCTGTCCGGTTCTCAGATTTTGAAGCACACCTAAGGAGCTAATGTGATGGTCTTAGAGACAAAGCGCTGACTGCAGGAGCTGTCTTCAAGGACTGTCTTGTTCCCAACTTTTAGGAAATGAAGAACATAAACATGCAGAAGTAGGCATAATCCCTTCTTCTTCTTTTGTATCTAACTATCTACTGTCCCTCGTTTCAAGAGGTGTCTCTCACCTGTATGGACATTTGTTAGCATTCTTAATTATAGATGCTAAAACCGTGGGCCAACATATTTCCTAAGGGTAGGTGCCCAAGTCCACATCTGGATACCTAAACAGCTGGCTTCATATTCGAAGTTCCTGAGCCAGAGATCAATGGGAAATGTGGGTCTTTGGCTTTTTTTGAAAATCAGAGTACTTTATTTAAGTGTCTAAATTCAAGTGTTAGCCCAGCTCTTCGGACAGTATAAATCAACATATCTCCATGGAATTTGGCGGTTAATATGCTGGTTTGCACAAGGTGAAGCTTTAGCTCCCAAGGCTGGAAGCACTGATCCAGAAAAATTTCTCTTTATACCCATAAATATAAGTTAAGTACAAGTTGAATAACTAATATTATTGTGATTCAACATATTCTTTCATTAAGAGTCATAAGATTTAAAATATTTTCAAATGCCTTTCCTTATTTAGCCTTGAATAAAAATCTCACAGTAGAAATGTTTAATAATCTCAGTGAAGTTTTCCTCTAATTAATTCTTGATAGATATAAAGCCAGGCTGTGCAGTATATAGTCCCATTGCATAACTCACCTGAAATATTTTCAGAGATGAGGCAATCAACTTGCCCTGGGAGTGTGGTTTCTTTGCTGGCCATTAATCACATACCTTGTTTGGTCTTTAGTTTGTAGACTAGTTAATATTTTATGGAAAATTTAGAAAATTAGAAATAGTTCTGCATGCACGTCATTCACATTTTGCTGCCCTGCACATAAGGGTTACTATTTGGAATAATAGCTAATAGTAGTCCCTAAGCGTTCATACATTTCTCCTGCTTTTAGGTCGTATTGAAAGTTTTGTATGGAAAATAACAAAAGCAGGGATTGAACTGGAATGCTAGCTCCAAATTGTCATCAGAAATTTCAGATCCCAGTCTGCATTTTGATGCATACTCTCTGTATGTCCTGGTGATTTTGACTTAAGGTTGTTCCTGTGGTTGTGTTTGGTTTGATTTTTGTCATACAAGTTGGTGATATTGCCAAGTACAGAGATCAAAGTACAGATCAAGTACAGAAATCAAAAAGGTCTTTGTTTTAATATTGTCATACATCTCCCGTGTGGGTCTGCTGCACTCAAACCTTGCTGAGCTGCTGGACTGAAATGTGCTGGACCTGTGTTCTTAATGTTATCGTGATGTGTGAATAAGCAATATCACTGTCTGCTCCCTCAGCCTCCCAGTTACATTTTCTGGGCATAAATTCTCGTCTGAGACCCCTCAGGCAACTGCCTTAAGCCCTGCGAGCTGAAGAGGCACATACGCCTCTGCCCAAGCCCCCGTCCTGCGAGCAGTCTCCCTTACGCTCACCTCCCGCGAGGCTGAAGGCAGCGAGGGGATGCGGGTGACATCAAAACGTGGCATTACTACAGCCAACACAAAAGAAACCAACTCGGCCAAAAAATAACACTGAATACATGTTTCTGTTTCAACTCTCCTACCGCAGGCCACTCTCTGGCTGTAAGTTTACGCTCTGGGCAGTGCCCAGAACTCTTTGATTCTGTTGCGTGGTCTTTCCACTTCGGATGCTATCTGCCTTTCTGTCTGTCTCTCTTAACCTCGTCTGACTCCACAGAAATCTTATCTTGCAGGATCTTATATGACAAAAACAGTGTCTGATGTTTTTGAACATTTTTTATTGTTGCACAGCCTCGATAGATGTAGTTGGACAGTTTTGTTTTGCTTTGATTCATTCTGTTATCATTCTCCCTCATTCTCCCAACTAAATGGGAATGTCTAAGGTTTAGTAACTTGCCAGGTCTCTGGATTTAGTAAACCTGTGACAGAGCCTTGGCAACAAAAGATGGAGTCCATGTTCAGCAAGGTATTTATGAAAGTGATTTCATTATATAAGCTAGAATTCTTCAACTGCATGTAAACAGATCACCAAAATCATCTGTGGATGGATGTGTTCAGGCAGGATCCCAAAGTCCACGTTCTGTATCTGTGGTGGTGTCGCTCAAGTGACTTCCATGCTTCCAGCTGGAAAAAGTTAACTCTGTGCAAAAATTTTCATGGCCTAGTCTTAATATCATTGCACAGCAACTCTGTCGCTCCGGATGGCCCACGGGATGCCAGCCTGTCACATGGAAGAGAGCTATGTGACTTGCCACCGCAAGCTATGTGGCTACATAGCAAACCGATGATGGCCAGGGGACATAAGCTTAAAATATAATCAAATAAATTACTGGTGGTATATGACCTGTAGGGATTGGAATATTAATAATTTTTAATTTCCTTTGTGTTCTTTGTGTTACATTTCTTGTCTTCCAAGAACTTGTTTTCTTAAATACATTTTACATCAGGCTAAAGCTTGAATGCTGTTATGTGTTTAATATGTAATTACTGCTAATAATAACTACGTTTTAAGAAGTTGACTGTACTCACCGTAGGCTTAACCTAGAGAGCTGCCTCCAGAGTTATGGGGAAGCTTGTTTTAAACCCATTTAGTGCTTGAGAAATAATGCCAGGATGGCAGTTTTGGGGTAGGCATCAGTTCACTGCACATACAATTGTATGCCGCAACTCCACCCAGTTAATATATATGCCACCAGAAAGTGCTGTTATTAAATCACGCATTCAGTAGCTATTACTATGACCTAAGTTTGAACCAGAAACCTAGAAATGAAACATTCTTGGGTTTCCCTTTGAATTCTCTCCTTTTTTTATAAATCTCTTTCATTCTTTGTCAGAGAATTGTGGCTGAATAGCTATATAAGACCCATCTGTCAGCAGAAGCAAAATGATACAGTTTTCTTAATACAGGATTTTATGCATCAACGTAAAACCCCTGAATTGAATGAATGTCAGTATTCTCAATCCACAGTCAGTCAGAAAGTTGGAAAGTTGAAAGTCAGCAGAGAAGTTAATGAAAGTATTTGACTTGTCAGTGATCAAAGTCCAGAACTGTAAAGAGCATTTATTAGTTGATGACTGATACAGTGCTTTTCCTTGTTTCTTCCCCTGCTCTCCATTAATATCTTAGATCTTTTTTTCATACCTGCCGTAGCCTAACAAAAGCAGCTGTTATTCTGAATTTCTGGCTATAGAAGCTGATAAGTGAGGTGTTTTTCAAACAAATTTTCTGACCTAGCTTCTCATCAGCAAATGGTTACTCTAAAAAAGTTGTGACAGTAGAATGAAGACTTCAATTTGCTTTCATGTGAGCGAGTGTAAGTCAACAATAGTTCCACAAAAATTTGATTTTCTCTCTCTATGGCATACTGCAAGTAAACAGAAAATCTGATAGTGGTGCTAGAATGCTTCCAGATAACAGAGGCCCAGTATGAGGAAGCAGAAACGAAAATAGAATCACAGAATCACAGAATGGTAGGGGTTGGAAGGGACCTCTGTGGGTCATCT
>Ga0181612_155302_pt1 | contig 13629 bp, 11 predicted proteins | sample HoacroProtozoa21_FD_119630 | JGI IMG/M metagenome (GOLD analysis project Ga0181612, IMG submission 119630) | Hoatzin crop microbial communities from Cojedes, Venezuel. Combined Assembly of Gp0051906, Gp0051904, Gp0051908 | reverse complement strand
CTTTCTTTTGCAGTTGGAGTCAGAATGAAGATTATCTTCTGTGTAGGTTCTTTTTTTAATAGGAAGTATACAGCAAAATAAATTTACACTATAATTAGTATGAACATTAGAAGTTAGCTATGCTGATGGAATGATTAGAAATAGTCTCATGAAAGTTTTAGGGTAGGGAAGCACGCAATGCATTGACACAGCTATAACTCAAAACACATTTTTTATCTCTCTTTCTGCATCTGCTGCTATAACAAACACTCTTGCCATGCAATCAGATTTTTTTTTCAAACACTGAATTTTAGCATTGGCTGTTGTAGCACTGGTATTGGGGCTCCTAGCTCAGGCATATAGTGAAAGACTATGGGAACTTGCATTTCTGCTCATGGACTTCAGGAACTTTTAAAAAACTATCTCTGTTAAAACTCATTGGTGGGACGTAAATATGAAAACACTCCTTCTCATCGCTTGTTCTAGTGGTGACACTTGCCCAGTGATAGCTTTTACCCAGTTAGGATTGCATGTGTTTTCACTTGTAGTGTCTCTACTGGGAGGGAACTGAAATGCATGCAGAATTAGAAGAGGAAGTATTATTGGTATAAAGGCAAATGAACACCTGGTATTGGAAAGAGGAAAATAGCTTCTGGTTAAGATGATCAGGAGCAAGGAATGGCATAATGTTCCACAAACAGGTCAACTCAGATGTAGAGAATTGATGCAAGCTTAAAGCAAAGATGCTAATGCTAAAGCAGAATTATCTTTGTTCTAAAATGAGTTGACTACTTCAGGTTGTCGAACAATTTATAGTAAATGAATTAATGCATATATATGGATGCAGAGTTATCTGTGCATTAACAGTAAGATTCTTCTGGATTAAAATGTTAATCCAATAAGCTGTAAGGTAGCTGATCATGAAATAAAACAGGCTATAATGTCTGCCTCATAGACCAATTATTTCTGAAAGCCATATAAAGCAGCTGGTAGACAGGATCATTACCCTTCCGGCAATAAAGAAACAGAGGTGGTATATTTTAGGACACTTTCTAATGCAAGCAGAAGTACAAATACTTACGAATTATGAAGATAAGAATCTATACTCACTACTCCTCAGATCAGCACAGCCTTGTAAGCTTGAGTGCAATTTGTGTAAGAGTGGTCTCAATGCTCAAAGGCATGTTGCTTTCCCTTCTTCTCCAGTTTGGGATGTCACAGCAGGCCACAGCTTCCTCTATGTCAGAAGAAGGGTCAATGAGAAGTTGTTCTGAGAATTAAAAAATGGGGAAGGAAAACAGTCCTGTTTTAACTTTACAGCCCAAGAAGGAGTCATGGTCCCTGTACAGGCAGACCAGAGCCAGAGCAGAGAAAATCAGTTACTAAAATTTTCTGATGCTTGGCTAAGAGTAGCTCTTCAAGGGGTTAGATCTGTCCATATCACCCAACGGAAGGTGCATCTCTCACCTGCATAGGAGAAAAACGCCATCATATTGAACTGAGGGATGGTGCACTTTTAGGGAAGTGTGGTTAATTTTCACAGTCCCAGCAAATGAATGAGGCTGGTTCCAGATCTAGAAGTTTCATGGCAAAGAAACTTCAATGGAAAATATGCAAGTTTCCAACTTACACCTGTGAGCATACATATCCAATTTAATCCAAAAAGGGATCAGGGCTGCTGTCTACATGGAGTTACTGTTACAGTTTGCAAAGATTGTATCTGCATTAAGTCATGGAGACTCTTTTTTTCTGGGGCAATAGTAGTTCCAGGCAGGAGACTATCTGGAAACACACAAGGAGGAAAAGGAAAGCTCAAAATAAAGTCCTTTTTAGAAAACATATCTGAACTAAGAGTTTTACGGCATAAAAGATAGAAAATTCCAAGATGGGAGATGTCTCTGAGGTGTCATAAAAAGTTAGACCTGCTAAAGTAACTGTAAGGAAAATGTCTCTGTAGACAGTTTTTATTCTTTTATCTTTTTTTTAATTATTTTTTCTCTAAAGAGTTTGTTCTAACTGCTTAATAATGTTTTCATTTTTATTTTCCAAGAAGGAAATTTAATTCTATATTCCTCCAGTGATAGAATCCCAAAAGAGAAAAGGGTGACTACCTAATTTCAGTCATGAGTGTTGAGTGAATGATGCTCTATGTAAGGGTGAGACAAGTGCAAATCTATATCCTCAGACAGGAAAAGGAGAATGTCTAAAACCTTTTGAGATGTATTGAGGGAAAGCAGGAAGATGTTCAGGTTGAGGCTAGGCTGTACTTGAGATGAAAATAGCAAGTAAAAGAAAACAACAGCTAAAGGCCATGCCTTTATGACAAAAGGGCATCTCTAGTTGACTAGAGCTGCCAAAAGAGCTAAATGAAGAGTTTTCTTGGTGTTTTACAAAATATAGAAGTTCTACTTGTAATTTGAGCAATAAAAGGAAGTAACACTCTGAACAATTTAGAGGATTAGAGGTTTTGAGACACTGCACTGAAAAACTTCTGATGACAAAATATAGATCTGTTGAAATAAGTGTATTTTACCTCAAGGAGCCTGTGTTTTGCCTTCTGAAGAGAGTTGCAGAAACACGCTTCTCAAATAATTTTTCAGATACACCTTCTTGAAGGATTTTTCAGATAAAATACAATGCATGTGGAAATATTGTGTTTCTGCAGCAGCGTTCTCAACTGGTTCCTAGTTCTGTTTTCTGCTTTCTTCTTCTCCCAAGGATGCTCTTCATCTATAAGCAAAGCTGACCTTATAGCTTTTGTAGGATCTGATGTGGGACAGTAGACTGTAAATTTATCGTTCATGTAGAAGGTAAACAAGAATGAGCTATTTAGGGGAATTCTGTCTGAAAGCAATTTTGTTCAGTCTGGACATTAATGTTTTTCCCCTTTCCTTCTCCCTCTCCCTCCCCCCTGCCCCAGCTTAGTGTGTTGTGAGAGTCTCTACAACCTTTTTGATGGACTGTCTTTTGCACCATGACAATGTTCAATAGAGCATCTCTTTTGCTGTGAATTCCTGGAACTTATCTTGTCACCCCATCTCAATTATGTTTTGGGCACAATATGAAGTATGGGCTATACCTTGTTTTTGATGATCTCCAGAGCTTTACAAATGAAAGGAATCCAACAATTGCCTGCAAAAGAATTTTACAATACATGGTGTATCATTTTTATTTGTCAGGGTTACTGTTGTCTACAAGGAGCTTCACAAGCATTGTTTAATTTTTACAGAATTCATTCTACGTGATGGTGAAAACTGAAAAATCTTTTAGTTTTGAAGCTATTGTTTGAGGGTATCTCATCCTAAACTTCCTTCAAGGGTTTTCTTTGTTCAGCCACTCCAAAATTCGCTATTTGTTGTAGGAGTTAATGAAGGTTAAACATGGTGTGAGCATTTGAAGGATTTAAAAGCATGGCATCCTGTAGATGAAACAGAGCAATAAAAAATTGCATGATTACTGAATCAATATTATACCATTTCCTGTATACTGAATTCCTTCATTTATGGTGAAAAATACCAGTCTGTTTACCTCTTATCTTCTGTAAATATCACACCTATTTTTTTACCCCTCCTCTTTCCTTCTGCTTTTGAATCTCCTCCTCTGTGACAGAATTAATTGCACTAGTAGTTATTATATAAAGAAATGTTTTCAGTGGAGTTCCCCATTCACCCATCTTAGCCACCATGAGGCTAAGAGTTGCCAGCCTTTTTATGCTCTGGCTGGCTCTTTCCTATGCAAATGAAATAAGAAAAGGTAAGCTTTAGAAATTACATGGTAGCAGATTGCCTCCTCGAAGAGAGAAAAAGAATTAAAATACCACTGCCGAGGTAGAAGGAGGCAGTACATTTAAATAATGCACTGGAGTTTTAGGGTGCCTTATATTTCTTAAACTTTGAAATACTGAGGTTACATGGCTCAGCCAACATAAATAGATACTGCTCTCTTTCAAGAGATTAGTATCTATATCTACTGCATTAATCTCTAGTTTGATGTGCTTGGAAAATATTTCAGTGTTACTTTTCGTTCCATGTGTGGAGACTTTCCTAGATATGGCAATTGCTTGGCATAGGGCAACTGCTTGGCAGAATGCAGCTATCGGAGTTTGGGAGGTTTGTTGTTACTGCAATGAAGAAAGTGGATGGTTGTGCCTTCCATTACTTCCGAATGGCATAAATACTTTCTTCAAAAGTGAATGTAGTAACATTGGACAAAGCTCATTTTGTCATTCAGAACAGTAATAATCCTTCTGTAAAAGATCTAATTTACTCAGTTTGTTATCAACTTTGTTTGAGCTATTGAAATGGAGCTCTCATTCTGAAAACTATTTTTGGAGGAATAGGTGATGAAATTTGTGCAGTGGTCGGGTTTGGGGTATTGGTCTGCTGCTGCTTGAATTCAGCAATGGAAGGAAAGCATTGTCTTGCATTTGGTATCCCACCTGTGAGCTGTGGGGAATCTCTGTGTAGCCTTTCTTCTGGGGAGAGAAGCATACCAGTTTGGGTCGATGTATCTGGTGTGATTGATACCATCAAAGTATTATAACTTAGAGGACCCCTTGGTAGTTTCTCTTTCTCAAATTAAATACTGAAAGAAAATCTTGTGAAGATGAGTGGCATGTGTGCTTTTGGTACCTTGGCAAGCTGCCCAAGTATGCACAGCTTTTATGTTCATTGCTGATCTACAGCATCTTGTGATTTTTCAGATACTGTGTTAGTTTGTGTTTTTTGTTGATATCGATGGCTGGGAAGGGAACAAATATCATCATCTTCATCTTTTGCTATTATAATTTTTTTTTCTTCTACCATTGTTATTTTCTGACCTATCTTCTGAAGAATTTCTATTCTGTAGTAATAGAAATCACTACTTCTGTTAGGAAAAGAAGGAATTCTTTAAAAACTCCTGTTGTACACAGGTCCTTTCGTAACATATAATCTGTTTGCCTTTCAGAGTAGGAGCGGTACTTCCTTGGTTTCTTAACTCTGTTTCCTTTCTAGTGCATGTTGCATCAGGGAAGAAAATAGCTTTTGGAAATATTTAATATTCCTAAAAATAATACTGTGGTTAAGAATAAATTAATGTGTTTGACAAAGCATCTCCATTACACTGATGCACTAGCTTGTTAGTCGTGAGAGGGTTAAGTTTCCCTACCTCATGCAGACAAGTTTCTTCATGTCAGAGAGGATTATAAGATATACACAGATCTCAGCAGTATTTGTTAATGTTGTATTTTCCATTAGAGATTCACATCTCTTCTGCTTAACAGGCAGATACTTGATGAGGCTTGAGAACTGTGGAATCACTGTGCACAAAATTGCAAGTGATTTCTACAGTAAAATGCAACACTTAATTTTCTTGATGCTAGATCATTCATTTCACTTTTTTCATGCCTATTTCTTTTTCATTACTCAACAGGAAGGACAAGAAGCCATGGCCACTATGTCTGCAGCACTTGGGGAAACAACCATTTCAAAACTTTTTATGGCGACATCTTTCAGTTCCCTTGCATTTGCGAGTATAATTTTGCTTCTGACTGCCGAGAGGCTTACAAGGAGTTCTCTGTCCACATTCAGCGTGCTCTGAACAGCAATAACCACTCTGAGATCCAGTATATTCTGATAACAATCAAAGACGTTACGGTGTACCTCAGACCAAAACTGGCTGTGGTGGATGGACAGATGTAAGTTCCTCTAGTATAATAGTATCTCAGAGAACTGTGCTGGGATAGCTAAAAGCGGGGTTGATTCTTTACACAATTGTCTGTATACCTACAAGCATTTCCACAAGCAAAGAAAAAGCCCTTTGAAATCCAGCATAAAAATTTCTTTGGGGAGTGGCTTTGTTATTAATTGTCATTTCTACACTGACATAATCCCTTATGATCTAAATGCAAGTCAGGAAGAGGTGTGAGTGAATTGTTCTTCTTCTGGTTGTGCAGGAACCAATGCAGCTCATGAGCCAGATCTTTCACTGGCATAAAATGACTACCTTCATTGTTTTATGGCATCACCTGGAGTTTATCTTAGAAGATGATCTAGCATATCCTCAAAAATGAAGATGCATTTCTCCGAGGTCTTTTTCTGTTATTTTGTGGAAGAAGTGTTTTTTTCTGATCTTCATAAATAATTCTTTAAGGTCCGATGGCCATTCCTCAAGGGATTAAAACAGATATAATGCAGGTCAAAATTTACACTAGGTTGTAGGTGGCAATAAGTACTTTTTCACAGTGAGCTGTAGTATTTTTCTTCTCCTCTAAAATGGTCACACAAGGAACTAGTCTGACACCATTACTGATGCCAAGAAGTGTCTTAACTTAACCTTTCCTACTGTTAGCCTGTCCTTTCAGTGTGTGTATATATATGCAGTGAAACAAGTGAAGCAACACATAGGCTAAGATGTAGTTCTGAAGATGGAAGATACTGGCTGTTACTATGCCTTAGTACAATTAAAAAAAAAAAATCATTTTTATTGTCGTTGTAGAACTGGGTTTTGCCCAAAATTCAGCTTTTGCTCTGGAATTTGGAAGTCACGGCAATGGAAATCTGTTCAAAGAAAGAAAATACCATTCAGTTTTCCAAGGATCACACCAGAATGAGTAACAAAATGACATGAAGTTATAAAAAATGCATTCTTGCCCCAAATTGAAAAAAACCTTTATTGTGTACTCAGGTCTTAAAAAGAGCTCCATGGAAAACAAGTTTAGAAATACTTTAAAGATTGTTTTTCTTAAACTAAGCTTCTTTTTGTCTTAGGTTATGTTCATAAAACAATAGATCCTTCTGAACAGGTTTTTGCTGCATGAGGGATTTAGTTTTTTTATAGAGCTTAGTTTCCCATATTGCTCTTAAAATGACATATGATCCATTGTCATGTAAAAGAGCAGTTCACACTTCTGAAGTGAAATCTTTAAAATAGAAGAATGTATGAATTTTCCTTTTGGTACCTGATCCACTGATTGGTTGAATGTCCTAGTATTAGAAAAAAAGATAAACATTCCATGCTGTGATATCTGAAAGGTGAAAAACTGCCCAATATTTTATAATCCCTCTCCAAAGCTGTGATCTCTTAAGGCCTCATTGTCTAGAGGATCAGCAATGCAGCCAGAAGTAGAAATAACAGCTTCTGAGTTTCTGCCTAGTATTTAGATGTGTAAGTCATTTGGCAATGTTCAAAATGCCTGAGGTAACTAGTTAGAAAAATCCCAGTGACAGGAAATTAGGAGATGAAGTTCTCCCAGTTAAGAGACTAGTTAAGAGGAGATGTGCGCAGACATACATGAATCCTGATAGGTAAAAATTGTGTCAGCAGATCTGTAGAAGATGAACTGATTGGTTTGACTGGATTCCAGTTTACACTGCTTCTGTTGGAACAGTCTCCAGTTCTTTCAGTCTTACAGGACGAGGCTGCTTGCCACAGTCCCTTTATTGCTGAGTGAAATTCAGCGGTGTGACTTGTTACATAGTACACTATAACACAGGTTTACAAGAACATGAGAGAAATCTGGTGAATTTATTCTTTATCAGACAGAAGTATCTATGGTCAGCCTTCTGCAAAATATCTTCTGTCACATTAACTTGCCTTGCTGTCACCATTAACAAGCTTGGTCCTGTCAACCGAAAACTAATGAATAAACTACTGAAACTACTGAATTCCTCTTAACATGCTCCTTTCCTTTCAAACTTTTGTTGGCAGTCCCTGTGTGTGCCTGTGCATTTTGGATTCTCTCTTGAGGAGGAAGATCTTTGCAAAGGAACACTCATTCTCTCTGAAATGGTTGTCAGATCTTTTGATGAATAAAAGCTTCCACTTATGTTGTTACTTCTTTCATTGAAATAAATTATTAGTGAGTGTTTGAATAGCCTCTGTTAATAACACAATGATGATGGATTTTCCTTTGATTGAGTTGAAGACATCTGACATTTTGGCTTTTTTCTTAAGGAACCCGTACATTCGGGGGTTCTTTGCCTCTGAAATTGTTTTGCCTGCTAAAGGCAATGTGTTATTGCGTCAAGTGTCAGAGAGAGAGGATTTTATGTATCGTTAAAATAAGCCATCCTGTGCTGCTAGGATCAGATAGACAGAGACTGATTTTTCTGTTCATTAAGATATATGACTTATTACAGACATTCACGTCACCTCTTATGTTTCTGCACTAATGCAAGGTCTCTGATTTTTTTCCTAGTGTGAAGACACCTTACTACAGCTCTGATGTGCTCATCGAGAGCAATGACATTTACACCAAGGTTTATGCCAAATTAGGCCTGATTCTGATATGGAATCATGAAGATGCGCTGATGGTATGTATCATCCAAGTCTTTTTAATTGGTATTCCCTGGGTTTAACAGACTACTATATACTGAACAGAAGTAGAATCTCTTGAACTGAACAGAGCTAGAGTTTCAGTTGACTGATTATCCAACTGAAACTCATTGTACCTCATTTTAAAAACATAAAGTTCCTTCCTCTTCTGTGAGGAATGTGATAGAGGTAGCAGTACAGCATGCAGATCATCTTACTGGTCTCAAGAAATGGAGAAGGAGCTTTCTGAAAAATAGCTAATGTTTTTGTTATAGTACCCCCACAATCCAATCTTCATTTTCCTTCATTTGTCTTTTAAAGGACTTCCATCATCAACTTGCCTAATTTGTAGCAAGACTTAAATTTCATCCCAGTGGGGAAAAAAAAGGAGGGAAAAAAATAGTCCTGTGATTTTAAGAATGCTTTCCTTTTCATCTTTATCACCATGGTGGTTACTGTCATTATTGGCATACAGGAGCTTCAGTCATTTATTTCTGGTTTTCTTGTGATACTTTTTAGATCTAATTTTGTGTTAATGAACTATGTTACAAATGCATTTGCAATAGCTACTTTTCTAAGACTTTTGGGTTCACCTTCATTTCTGTCATTTAACAACTTCCCTTTCAAGTAAACATATTTGCTTTGGAATGTCTTCATGCGCCATATAATGCTTTTCTGCTTTTTCTTTTCATTACCTAGGTGGAGCTGGACAGCAAATTTAATAACCATACATGTGGTCTCTGTGGGGATTACAATGGAGTTCCAATCTACAATGAGTTTATTGATGGAGGTGAGTCATCCTACCACACCGAGAGTTATTACAAAAGATAGACTGATAAGCATTGTGCAGGTGAGCATCACAGGAGAGCAAATTTCACCTGAGAGATTTCTGTGATTGCCCCAGAATAAAAATTATGTTCCAGTGCTGCATTCCTGGTCTAAGATTATTTTATTCCAGATTAATCATCTTCTTCTTTTCTCTACTGGCCTTCTTTTCTCATTACCACTTTAAATTTTTAAGAACACTTAGACATAATAGACATAATTCAGAGCAGATACCCATGTCTGACAGGCATGTTTGATGCCATAGTAACTGTTTTCCTTGATCAGTAGAGTCCCAGGAATCAGATGCTCCGTATTGTCAATTTTTGGGACTCAGCAAGTCCTCTTTGTAATTTTTTTCTCACAGTTGCAAGCTACAATTCAGTTACGTATGGGAATTTACAGAAGATCAACAAACCCAATGCTGAATGTGAAGATCCTGATGAAACTCAGGCTATTCCAAGCTGTAATGAGCATGTGAGTATTCCTAGTGGTAAGCTTCATTTGCATGGGTGTATGGAGACATCCTTGTGCTACAGGGAGTTAGTGTGTGAGGAACTAGGAAGGCTTTGTCCCTTCCAGGGCAAAGGGTTGATTCTTCCTGTCTTGAATGACTATTGCTGTTCAGAAGACAACAGTTTTTATGACAAGACAGAAAGTACCTAGAAGCTCAGGTGCTTACAAATCTCTTGAATATTATTACTCTTCCTCCTTAGCGTGATGAGTGTGAGACGTTGCTGAATTCCTCTGCATTTGCTGATTGTCAGTTACATCTTAATTTGGAAATGTACATCCAAGCCTGCATGCAGGATAAGTGTGCATGTAATGGAAATGAGGACTCCTTCTGCCTCTGCAGTACCATCTCTGAGTATTCTCGCCAGTGTTCGCATGCGGGTGGCCGGCCGGGTGAATGGAGGACACAGGACTTTTGCCGTAAGCAGCAATATAAATTTTACGAAGAAACAAATATTTCACAAATGTAGCACTGTGAAACATTTAACTTAATTATTTCTTTACAAAACTGTAGACATATATTATAAATTTCATACCAGTAGTGCAATAAACTACACACTGTGTTCTTCCTGTTTTCTTCTTCTACTTCCCTTCTTATTAAGAAATCTTTCTTAGCAAGTAGAAATTCTATTCCCATTAAAAAACTGTGAGTTCTGATGCTGCAGACGACTGGGATAATTTGGTCTGTTCAAGACCAAAAGAAGAAAATGTAAAAAGCAGGGAAAAAAGTTCAGAAACAGACAAACATGCTTTGGCAGATGGAGTCTGGCTTGGGACACCACTGACTTGAGGGGAGTAGGGGATATAGTCAGTGGTTTCTGAGGAATTATGGAGTTTATGCTCAAATAACTGGTGCTGTCTTTCTCATTGTTTCAGCCAAGACCTGTCCTGATACCATGATCTATAAAGAAAGCAACTCACCCTGCATGGATACTTGCTCACACTTGGAGATCAGCAGCCTCTGTGAGGAACACTACATGGATGGTTGTTTCTGCCCTGAAGGCAAGTGTTATTCTAGCTAACGTATATGGAACAAAACCAAAAGCTCTGGCAAAGGAGGTCATAGCCAAAATATTAAATTTAGTCAAATTATATCTTAAAAATGAGTACTGCTACTCATGATTTCCACCCCAGGGGAACATAATCAAAAGGTTTTTAAAAAAGGAGGTCAGAATTGTTTAATTAATCAATGATTTTATAGTTAAATCATATGAACACAATGACAGGTAAAAGATCTGCTTTTTACTTCTCAGCAAGTGGACTTCTGCTATTATATAGAAAATAATGCTTTAAAGGTTGAATAATTCTGAGAAAATGGGCATGATTTGCTCAGAGAGTGATAATGAGGCACAGTGAGTGAAATTCTCAGACTTACTGTCAAACTTAGGAAAAAATATTATGATGATACGTCTACAGAGTATGCCAGAAAGACTGAAAATCTAAACGTGTAAAATTCAATGATTCTACTTGTATACTTAAATTAAGCTTTGGATCTGTGTATAGTAATATAAATGGGTAGACTTAGATTTTCAAAGCCAGAGAAAAGTGTTTTCCATGTGTCTTATATTACAAAAAGTACGAACAGTGTTCTTCACAGTTTCAATAATCTCAGCCTCTGCTTTCTGTGTCAAATTGAGAGCATGCCTCCTCCGAGAGTTTCTGCTCTGTGGTAATTGCTTATTTCGGAAAGAGCTGGAATAGTTTACTGTTGTGCCTTATAGGAACTGTGTATGATGATATTACTGAGAAAGGCTGCATACCTGTTAGCCAGTGCCACTGCAAACTCCATGGAAAGGAGTATTCACCTGGAGAAAACATTACTAACGAATGTGAAGAATGGTAAGGGTCATAGTTGTTTATACACCTCTCTTTGAATGATTGTAAATGGGACTGCATTTTTCAATCTTCCACTTAGTCCTAGAAGATTTCCTGAAAACATTCTGAACTTAACGTTTGTGTTGCATGTCTATACAACTGATTTGCTGAAAAGTTTTCTTGTATCTATGGCATACGACAGACAGGAAATCTTAAGGAAAAGGTGAAAGATACAGTTTTAAAACACCTGGGGATATCTTGCGGTCTGCTAGGTATACATATGATTTCAGTGCTCTCAGCTCCTGTGATATCTACAAGCACTTTTTTAATTTGTCTGTTTATAGCACCTGTGGTTCAGGCAGATGGACGTGCAAAGATTTACCCTGTCCAGGCACATGTTCAGTGGCAGGAGGTTCCCATATTACCACCTTTGATGGGAAGAAATACACCTTCCATGGAGACTGTTACTATGTGTTGGCCAAGGTAGGGCTTTTTTCTTTAAAGTATGTATAAATGTCTTTGTGCTGATATGTAACAGTTGTGAATTGTTGTTTTATTCCATTTTTATGGGATGAGGGAAGCAGAAATGCTGAAGCTATACTGGAAAATTTAGGATGGACGGTAATAGCCCTAGGGAGGAGTTGGACCCTTACTGCAATGGGTGGTTAACTTAATCAGATAGTAGACTATGCTGTCATTATCCAGTGGAGTCCTGCATGTATACAAAATCAAAGGATCACCCTGGCTACATGGATAGGTAGACTGCAAGAACTGGCAGTTCTCAGGATCAGAAGCTCTCAGCTAGATCTGTAATAGACGTTTCCGTGTCTGAGTGTCCAAGTCAGCTAGGAAAAGGAGCTAGGAAGCTATTGCATTCATCTGTCACTGAAATATTTGGTGCCTGTTCTAGAGAATGACAAAGATCTTGTTGAACTAGAAACTGTACCACTGAATTTGTTTGAAAGATGATTCAGCTTCCAGAGCCAGTGCTGAAATCATGGTCTTAATAGCTAAGTTCTATAGTAATTGTTATTGCAACTGATGACATTAGTCTTTGTTTTGGAAATCATCTTGTGAGATTTTTGATTGGACTAACGGTCATTTATTTCCCTGTGGTTGTAGGGTACTGTAAATGACAGTCATGCTCTCCTGGCAGAGCTGGCTCCCTGTGGCTCCACAGACAGGCAGACCTGTTTGAAGACTGTTGTGCTGTTAGTAGATGACAAAAAAAATGTAAGTGTGCCATGTATTCTGCTAAACTGAGTTGAAAATTAGCATATTTCCCTTTCTGTGGAGCAATAACTAATTCTTCTGGAGTTGCTATTGTGGAAAGATAAGGCACCTCAGAAGGCTGAAAAACAGCTCAGGCCTCTGCCTCAAGAACTCAAAATAGACCTAAACCGAACAAAAGATGAGATTCAAATAAGCTGACATTTTCCCCTCTTCCCTTCCCTGCTTTGTGCTATATGATTATTCTTACTGAATTCCAGGCTGGCTGGAAGTACAAGTACCATTCTTCGCCCCTCACAGTATTTTACTTTATTCAGATACAATTTCATAGATCTATTAGAGTTTTTTTCAGAAGAGATCCCATCTTTGAATCTTGATAGAATCCAACCTTCTTAAATATTTATATTTTCATTCAGTTTAGTCTTCTGTCTGGTTATGGGAATATCTAGACTGTATTTATACAGAATTTTACATACGTGTACACATAATTTTCCTCCCATGTTTCTGGTCTTCCATGTCCTTGCCGACATAACTAGAACAAAACCAAACCAAATCAGAAACCCATCATTTTATGTTTCTGTATGTACAGACTAGCATTTTACAAGGAAGTTTAACAAACTGCTTTCTTATCATTCCAGAATCATACTAAACCATTACACTGAAGCTGTGGCACATGCTTTTATAGATAATAGGAACTTGCTATAGATCCTGAAGGCCCGGCATTTTCTTTTACTTGCTGAAACCAAGCTACTCAATATAAACAATCTTTGCATTTTGTTACTGCTATAAATTGTTATAGGCGGGTGTAAGTGAAACACTGAATAGCAAGATGAAACCTTCCTTGTATCCTACAGGTCTGCTGCCACATTCACTTTTCAGATGGATTGTTCCTTTCAAAGACTTTAAGTTCTAGTCACAGTCTAAATGTGTAAAATATCTCCCCTCTTTTTTTTTTTTTTTTTTTTTTTTTTTTTT
>Ga0181612_152772_pt1 | contig 13629 bp, 7 predicted proteins | sample HoacroProtozoa21_FD_119630 | JGI IMG/M metagenome (GOLD analysis project Ga0181612, IMG submission 119630) | Hoatzin crop microbial communities from Cojedes, Venezuel. Combined Assembly of Gp0051906, Gp0051904, Gp0051908 | reverse complement strand
TTTGGTGACTGACACAACATTATTATAACTAAATTGGAAAGCAACTTTTTCTGTAGCACCTGCCTCACTGTTTGTTGCAGAGAAGACGAGTGGGAGTTGTGAGACTCCCCACACTATCCCTTCCAATTTTATTTTGCATTAATGCTCTGGCAGGGGAGAAGGCCCCACAGAGAGCGAGAGTGGGCAAAACGTTAGAGTCTGTTTTTAGATGTCTTTATGTCTGGGCCATGTGTGCACCAAGACACACCAGGCTGCACAGCTTTTACTTCTTCCCTGCGTTAAGAGGTTGCACAGCCTGGTAGAAATCAGTGGGCATAAGGACATCTTCCTAAAGTGGAGGACACTGCAGTTCCCATGGAATTGTGCCCTGAATGCCAGCAGGTACAACCTGACTTATGTCCACCTAGGGACACCAGTGCTTATTTAGCCCTGGTGTTCGGAGGTCTCTTACAGCCTGCTCTCTTTGCTCGCTGCAACTCCTCGCCATGCTGTCTGTTTCCAGCCAGTAGTATGGATGGCCATTTTGGCAGGGTTATCATTCTCTGTGGTACCCTGGAGACCAGGATACGTTTAGACACTTTAATAATACCAATAATGATAATAATAAATAAAGCTGGAATCTTGGGAGGACATTTATTTTAATGATTCCAGCTCTGCCTGCTACATTCAGAGGTAATATCAGCTATCTGTCTACGTCTTCTTTAATCTGGCCAACCAATTTGAGGTAATATTTATCACATAAAGGCTCTGGGTGTTTGCAAATAACCTCTTCTGTCCGTTCACAAGACTCAAAATTCAGGTTTCCTGAAGTAGGAGACCCCCAGGGCTACCTAGCCCAGGCTTGAGTAATTTTCAGTTTTGACCTCTATCCTGCAAGTGGTGAGCCCTTCTCCCTGGTGTGGAGCTTTTTCACCACTCCCAGCATTCAAGGAGAACCTAGAGATTAATACAGGAGTCAAGCAGGGGTACAGTGATACATATCCAAATATTCTCCTGTCCTCCAGTTCTTCGTGGTTTGGGGATGTAAATGAGCCAGAGACACAACATCTTCCTAGTTGATAAATCAGGTGGACTATTCTTCCATGAACATGCTCGTTCTCTCCCTGAACCTACACAAACTTTAAGTATTCAGAATTTCCTTTGGGAAGGATTTTCACAGTTTACCTACACACTAGGCTGAGAACAACACCCTTGTGCTCACTCTGTGCTTGCTGAGTGCTCACCTCATTTGGTGCTCCCTTTTTCCTCTCTTGGAAAAATGGGGAGCACTTGGTCCCCTTGGTTTGCAGCATTCACTGTGAAAAGATTTAAACCTGGCAACAGACGCCTACACCTCTGCGGGAAACCCACTGAGCCCTCATGCATCTTAAAGCAGCCTGAGAGACATGTTGAGGGGAATTACTGGGCAGCATCTCATCGGTGCTATATCTCATAAGAAGGGTCTTGGTGAGCGGTTCAGAAATAAGCATCTTTCAGAGAAATGAGGCCTCCTTTTTTGCCTGACACGTTGTGCGCTCACACTCTTTTTCTCTTACCTTGTCATCCAGTGTGATGACTCATGCAAATGAAGAGCAGCTGAACTTAAATAAGAGAAATCCTTAGGGACTATCAAAGGGCACAGAACTTGGGGAGAAGGAGGGAAAAATGTATTTGCATAGTCATCATGACAGTCGCCAGAGCAACAAACAATTAGGTTCTTCCTTGCTGATGAATTAACAATGCTTCAGCTGCAATTTCTGCTCTGCAGTCTCTATCCAGGAGAGTCAGCCAGGCCTTCAGGTGCTTAACTAGCACTTGCAAAAATCCTCAGAAAGAGAGGAACTTCACTTTAGAGAGAGTCTGTCCTCCCTCAGGGCGTCCCTGGAGAGAGAACTCCTCAGCTCACCCAGTTGGCTAATGAGTGTCAGTGCTACTCTGTGCAAAAAATTCTCAAGGTGAATGCATCAGATAGGAACATACACAGATACAAAGCCACACAGAGGAAACCTTTGTTTCCTACAGAAGGAAAAAAAAGGGTGTATGTGTATGGGAGAGTGCCCTTTCTTGTCCTTCATTCCCCCATCTTTGCAAGCTTGAACTCTTTGAATAAAATGGGACAGTGTTGAAATTGTGTCTCTAGGTCTACAAACGCAGGCTTGTTTATCAACACGTAGCTAAAGCACTACTAAAAGCACCATCTTAATTAATAACGTGACCTTGTTAAAAATGGCATCAAGCTGCACGTGCTAATTCCTGCTTATTTCTAAGTCGTGTTTGCTCCCTGTTACCAGTATGAACAAGTGTTTACTGCTCACCTCAGCTCCACAGAGTGCAAAGAGAAGTGATCCTGTTATCTTCCCAATTGCACAACCTCTACTGATGGCATAAGGCATGGAAAAAACACAGCTTGACTTTTCCAAGTCCCAAGCAGAGTTTGCAACGACCACTGTTAGGGAGATCATCTGCCAGCCCAGGGCTTGGCTCTGTTAGGTCTTCGAGTGGTTTGAATGAGGTTGAAGATCACATCCCTGCCGGTGATTTTTCCTTGCTGTTATTTGCAGGATCCCCAGCCTCAGAGCAGCAGGTCTCCCCCAGCACCTGAGCAGGAGCCATATATGGGAGTGGGAAATGTGGAGTTCCCTCTCTGGACCCCATGGGTCTCCTGCATCCCCAGACTAAACCTTAATGCACAATACTGTCTCCAGAGAATGTATCTTCCTAGAGAGAACTGGCTGCTCTGGGAACCTTCCCATGGGCATGCGATATTCCTCCATTTTAGGGGGGGGGGACGCGAATGGAAGAAATGAAATAGCAAAACAAAGCAGAGGAATCCTTTCTGTCTCCTAGTATCTTTGCTACTTCATTGCTTTGTGATAAATGCACATTCCCAGCTGGCCTGAGGGCCCCTCTCTCCTGCCTGGGCAGAGGTGCTATTCATTCACGGATCACGGGGGAGGGAAAGCGTCACACATTCTCCTTTCACAGTCCTGTAGCCCAGAATCAAGAACTCTCCACAAGACACTATCTAATCAAAACCAGACACTCCCTCAGGGCACCATACACATTTAGGAAACAAGGACAGTCAGCCCTCCATGACCAAACTTCTCAATGAAGGAGAGAACGGTCCTTTTTCCACCACGCTCCCCAAGCTTGCTTGAAAAACAGAACATTTTCCTCTCCTCCCCCTCAGTTCCCCACCCCCAAGTCCCAACACAAAAGCAAACAGAAACAGCATGCCCACAGCTCACCCGGGCAGAAGCACTGCGCAGGGGATGCGCCTGTCCCTCCCTAATTCCCTGCTCAAGACAAAGGGACCCTGAACATAACAAATGCATTTCTACCTGACTTCCCCACGGTGGGGCTGAGGGAGGACATCCACAAACAAGGCAGCAAGTGCTACTAGCAAGATGAGAGAGACCACGAGGGAGCAGGATTCCTGGGGTTTGGTTCCGGTCCTCCCACTGCTCACTGTAGGGAGTGTGGATAAGTCAGGCTTAACCTCCCTCCAACACAGTTTATTTAATGCCATCTGGGTTTGTTTTTGCAAAGTCTCAAAAAACTTGTTCTCACATTCACTTTGTTAGTGCCCATGTGTGAGTTCACACATGCAGCAAAAGCTACCACCTGCCCGTCTCCGAGGACGCGTGATCCTTACACAAGACAGATGAAGACCCCTGGGATTGCACGTGGCCTTGGCACGTGGGCTGAGCAAGATCTGGGGATCCCAAGGAGTGAGGAGGAAGATGCAGTGTAACTGCTGAGGGACAGGGAAGGCTGTCTGTCTTGTCCAGCTTTGCCGAAAGTTTGACATATAGAAGAGGATCTTGGGAGGAAAAAGATACTGCTCTTCACTTTTCAGTCATCCAAGGCATCATCTTCCAACATTTGAGTGATGGGGAATGGGTTGCCCATGGGGTAGTACTGGTAGGACAACTCGATTTCACAACTGCCAGCTATAACTCACCTTCCAGTGCTAAAATCTCTGGGGCAGAGGCAGTCTTCTTCGCTCTACCTGTTCTGTGCCTGAAACAGCAAAGGCCTTAAATCCTGATAACAGCCTCTGAGTACAGCCAGAGGACAAACATGCTGAGAGAAGCAGCAGCTTTGCAAGGAGCAAAGCCAGAGTCAGACTGTGAGAAGGAAGAGCCACTGAGAATAGGGAGTTAAAACTAATATGTTATTCCCAAGAGTGGTTTTCCTGCTAAAGCAAAGGAGTGCTTAAGGATGGGCCTTAACTTCCGCAGTGTGCAGCACCGTGGAGTGGAGCATGCTGGCCCTGCCACCCTGCTCCCTAGGTTCTTGATGGGAACCCAGGACTTCCACCCTTCCCTCTCCATTACTCGTGGCTTCTGTGACGCATATGCTGCTTCGGGAGCCAAGGAAGGGACAGCTCAAAATGGAAAGGAAAGCATTGAAAGGGATGATTACATGTGGGAGAAAAAGAAAAAGCCCACTTTCCTCCTCACAAAGGGAAGCTGCTGGCTGATTGCTTTAGGCAATACACAGAGGTTGCTTTGCAAGGAAAGGTTTTCTATCCAGTGTCCTCTTTTAACTGCTGCAATAGAAGAGGAGGGAGGGAGAAAGAAGGAATGGAAGTAGATTCGAGGCCTCTTCACAGAGAAATGCCCAGCCGACCTTATAAGGCTTTTATCCACTCTTGTAAAAAATAACTAGATCTGTTTGAGGCTTACGGAGCCCACGGTTCTTATTGCTACCAACTGCCAAGCCCAGATTGCCAGCCTGGTTCCCTCTGGAGTCTGCCAACCACCTCTCACCCCTCGTTTTCCTCTCCGTGACTGTTTTCTGTAGCCTTCCTTACACAGTGTCACTGTGTCAAGTCAGACCTACGTGGCTGGCCGGTGTCTCCCCACACTGTGAGAAAACAGCCATATTTTTAATGATGCCATCACCTCATCTAGCTAAAAAGGGCTGGAGGTGAAGAGGTAAAGCAGGAGTGTATGAAGCAGTAGTAAAGATTATGAGAAAGATATGACCAAATCTGGGAGACGTACTAGCTATGGTGATGGGCAAAACTCCTTTGTTTTTTAACTCTACAACTCTCCAGTGACTGTTTTCCTTCTCGTGACAGTGTTAGCCATGCACTCACCACTCCATGTACTAATCTTGGCACCATGGGAAGCATCCATTCATGCCAGCTCTGCCTCAAGACCCTCTGTGTCTCTCCAAAGCCATGTCCCTCCAGAGTCTCTCATTCCTCACCTCACACTGAATCCTGTATTTTATATCGTCACCCTTGTCGCTGACCACACATACATTTTCAGTCAAAATTTTAGCTGCTGATTGCAAAAGGCAGAAGAGTGTTGTTCTCCTCATGTGCGTGAACTTCCCTGTGTTGCCTTCTTTAAGAACTGATCCACGGCTTCCAAAACCCCCAGCCTGATTTCCAGTGCACAGTGATTTAGAAGTGTCCCCATTGTCTTACCCATCGACTCTCTTTACATCCTGTTATTTATTTTGGGGAAGCAGATTTTCCTTTTGAATGATGTAAAAGCATTTGCCTGACATGATGGGAATTTATGAGTTGTGACTCCCAGGTCCTCCCCCAAGGCCCATGAAATCGGTGCATTGCAGGGGGCGAGGAGGGGAGAGCAGTGTTTGCAGGCAGAACCGAATGGACACGGCTTCCTGGTGACAGAAGATATTTATGTATTTGCCAACGTTTTAGTGCAAAAATAAGGAGAGTTACTGAGGCGTCAGGTGGAGTACGGAAGGAACAGCAAACTCAAACATAGCCATCAATCTCCTGCCTGCCTGGGGTGGGGAGCGGAGGACAGACCTCAGTTACCTGTCATGGCAAACAGCCATTACATAAGGATGTAGGTGGTGGAAAATTTTCCCAGGCTCCTGCTTTTTTTTCTCAAGGTCTTCTGCCCCAAGACCTGTATGTGGAAAAATGGCTCAAAGTAGACATGACCTGTGTATGCTAAAGTGTTAATCAAAAGTGCTGCAGGAACATGGAGAGATGGGGTGGTGTTTTCTTGTGCAGAAGCTGCACAAAGAAGAGAGAGCAATTCAGGGTCGGTGATATCGTTACTCCTTGGTATCTGAAGGGACTCAGCACCAGGATTGGTGGAAATGTTTGTCAGCTGCATTATGGGCAGTGACCATCAACTTGTGTGATTATTAACTGTCAGCCTTTCGCAGCCAGAGTGGTTAGTGTTATTAATGTTCAGACACGTTAAAGAGGTCTTGGGTTGCTTCCCTTCCACTTCTACCTTTTTCCCTTTTCTTTCTTACTTGCTTCTCTCTTTCTCTCCCAGTGGTGCCTTTCTTCCTGAGCTGTCACTGCAGATGAGGGCTGAAATTTCTGCCTTTCGGTTCTACTCCACACCGAAGGTCTCACCCAGGTCAAGAGCCTCTCCAGCCGCATGGGGATGATACTGAGAGCACTTCAGGCTTTTATGGGCTTGGAGAACATCCTTGTTGACTCATGAATAGCTGTTTATGTGCTCTGGATAGAATCTAGTGGCTCCTCAAGTGTGTAATGTGTTCCTCCACCACAGGTTTCTCCCTGAGTTTTCTGGACAGTAGCTTGGGACCCCGTACAAATGCAGCATCTTCACATGACCTCTGAGAGACAGAGGCAGTGGCACAGAAGGATCAGCCAGGGTTCCCAGGAGTTCAGCACGGAAGAGTGAGGGTGCTATAAAGCAGGAATCATGCTGTCAAGAAAACCTGAAACAGAACAAGAAGTGTTGATTTTAATTATTGGGGGGGGGCGTTGCTTGCCTCTTCTGTTTTTCACTTGTTTCAGGAACAAGTCATTAAGCATTTGCGTGTGTGTGTGTGTTCATAAATTGTTCGTGGATAGTCGTTTGGCTTGTACCATTTTGTGCTTTAATTGTAAAGTATGAGCATTTTATGGAAGCATATTTCAGCTTCTAGGCCACCCTGAGGATACAGCTGTCTTGTAACTCACGGTGTGTTACTGGTCAATGAAGTCTCAAGATATTTATTTTATCTGTAGAAACAAAACTTAATTTTCCAAAAGTTGAACATGTCCCAGCACAAGAAGAGGATTCTGGGTACTCCCATTTAGATGGAAGTACCTCTTTCCTGCACCCTTCATGCAAGCGTTGTCACGGAGATGGGTGAAAGAGGCACAGACATGGGTCAGTCAGCCCACTGCTGCAAATTCAAGACATCTCCTCCCACTGTGTGTTGTATTTGTCTGACAAAGCACCAGTCACTTCTCGAAGTTGCACATGTTCTCCTTAGGGATCTGCAATCCAGTTTCATTCATCCCAACACAGGTGGCCTTGTCACACTGGCATGGCCGGAGAACAAAACGTTTTGCCTGCAGTCTTTGTGCTACGAGTTCCCCACGAGAGGCTGAGGAGAAGATGCCTCCTGCGACAAACTGTGCCCAGATAAAAAGGAGCAGGTCTCAACACTGTACATCTTATTAATATCCCTGTTTTCATTCGGGTTGTGCATCCTAGAGGAGTGATGGACTGCTGGCTCTGCGGCTACACTGCCCCTTCCATCCTCCCCTCCCACCCCTCTGTTCAAAACCGACCAGCTGTGCACTGAAGACACAAATAACAGCTCGAGCGAGAGTCAGTGGCAGGGGGACCAGGAAGGAGGGTGGCTGCGTGGCACTCGGGGACTCGAGGCGTGCAGTTGCCACGTGAGATCTGAAGTATGCCAGCTGTCGGGACCCACCCCTGCAATCTGCTGGTGCACACAGCACCGCAGACGAGGGCTTTAGAAAGGGAGGTGAAAAACCCACAGTAGCAGTAAAAATTATTTACCCAAAGTTCAGGAAGCTGTTATCAATTATTTTTCCAAAACCTGTGTGCCAGCACAGTTATGAATGCCCAGTATTTTTTTGCTGCAAGCAACAGCAAATATGGAGTGAGGCAGCACATCACACAGCTTCTGAGCACCACAGCAGTTGCCTGTCCCCACTGCCCTCTCAAGCAAGGATATGGGCAGGGTGCATGCAGGGACTGGAAACCTGCTTACCTTAGAGCCCCTTAAAGCCTTTCTGATTTGAAACATCTTGCCCCACATTCCCAGCAGGTGTACAAACCTATAGACAGAGTGTTTTTTCTCAGTGGAGCCACAGCCCATGGATGAAAAGCAGTTTCAGATGACTGCTGCTATGTGGCACAGCAAAGGACTTTTCCACAGAGTGTATGCTACTGCTCTACTGCAGTGTACAGTCTGATCATGGTTATGGTCAACCCACGCTTGTGGGTATCAAAGTGGGCAAGCTAGAGGGTAATTCTCTGACAATGCACACTCCGCTGGGACTGTGGGGCATCTGCAGCAGATATAATCCAGCACTGATGGACTTCTTCAATGTATTTATCCTCTAGCTCCTCATTAGATAAGGAACATGATACATGATGAACTGAAAAGGGTCTAAGCAGGGAAAGGACTGTACACTGGAAGATTCCACTGAGGAGCCTGTCTCCTGAGGTGCCCAGTCCAGCTACTGGTGTGATACTGGTCCTGGGCTGAATCTTGTCTTTGCCATGCCGCAGGTCTTCCCACGGTAAAGATCTTACATTCAACACACGTGGCAGAGCTATCCTGCCAGTGGCCTGCCAATATCTTTTCGAGGGTAAAAAAAAAGTCTTTTTTGGAGTAATCTTTCCTTGGCTGAGACTGCCACCCAGGAGTTGTCCTTATCATCATGTTTGTAGTTCCTGCCTGCCAAACAGGAACTGGATTTTAATCAACAATTTGTTTCCCTTCAGAGCATCAACCAGACCTGCTTAGTCTTTGGGATGTGACCAACACTCCCCTACCCTTCATTCATACAAATGAGCGGTACTGTTGCTTAGTAGTAATTTCTAAGCAGCTATGAGGCTAAAACTGGCCCTTTACACAATTCCCTCTGAGGATACAGGAGACAGGAGGGGAAAGCAAAACCGGTATTAGGGAAGGCAAGGGCTGAAGCTTTTTATCTCTGTGCCAGCTGCTGGGATACTGGGTGCCTGAATCACCAGCACTCACTGAAAAATATGGGGGAAAAAATATCAATAATTACTTTTCAGCTGGGGGCTGAATTCTCTCTGCCCTGCTTTTCTTTAGGTCCCTTCCAGTTGGGGCACATTTCCCTGAAAATGGGTCTAGACTAACCTAGGAATAACACCATGGGACATGTCACAGGAGATTACCTCTAAGTGGGTCACAACAAAATGCAAACCAAGAGCCTGTACAGAACAGCACATACATTTAATTCCCTCTAAAATGCCTGTTTTCCAGGAACAAAGCTTGAGGTGATTATTGGTCTTTTTCTGGAGGGACAGAAAGATGCTTTTGATTCTTTTCTGCAGTATCTTTCACAGCTGAAGGCTGGCTTCCTTGTGGGGGACCTCATTCCTGCTGCAGCAGCTGGCCTAAAAGTCTCTCCGTTGAACACACATGTATTTGGTGGATGTAGATAACATTTCTGCTGCTTGCAGAAAAATGACCACCCTTGCTCACATGGATTGTTTTTGTGCAAAGGGACTGGAGCCCTCACCATGGTAGTGTTCTACTTCTCAGTCTCACTTTCAGCTTCCTGGACTTAATCTGAACTTTTCTGTGTAACACTAATATTATGGACAATAAGTTGTAATAGATGAGGACCATTATTGTTCTTCGGGTCAAGCAATCAATGCAGTAATTTCCTTCCACTTTAATGCTGTTATTTGGCTGTAATCATTTCTAGTTGAGTTTGCATGAGAATGAAGTTGAAACTTCTCATGGTCACATTTACCTGGAAAATTTTCAAGACTTTCCTCTAGAAAATCAAGACTTTCTTCCGATGAGCTTTAATTAATAGTGATGATGATTCTGCTGCTCTCTGACTATTTCTTATCTTCCAGAGATGCCACTAAAAACACTCAAGTGATGGTGTAACTCACTGTGTATTTCCGTCTGAGAGAGAGCTCACTATGGCTTGGATTGCAGCCTGAACATGCTTTTGGTTAGCTTTTTAACAGCAAAGCTAAAACAGAAATAACCCCTCTCTTTTATGGACAGTCACATCAGCCCTCAGTGATTAAGGAAACCCAGAACACTGCCTGGAAAGCAAGGCTCAAAACACTGCCAGTTTTCTTCCATAAATCCTGTTACTTAAACAACACATCCATATATAATAGTTTAAATAAAGCAGGGCCAGATGCAGTCCAGAAACAGAAAGTAGCTAAAAAGGATGCCATTATTTAGGGCCTTCCATAATACAACTAACATGGCTTATATATTGGTGCAGGGATCTACAGCCCTTTAATTTTCCTGACAGGTTTATGCCCAGTTATCCCTTTGGAGACTGCTTGTAGTGCGTCTTCTGCACTGTGTGATATTGCAAAAGTCATGCAGAATGTCAACACAGATCCCAGCCTTTTTTGACTAGGACGTCTTTCCCCAACACTTCGAGTGGTTTGGCAGAAGTGAAGGAGATCCTATGTACAACGTATCTTAGGTTCTTAGGTCAGCAGGGACTGATTCAGGCTGTCCATCTGATGTGACTCGGTTGTCCAGTATTGCGCCAGGTCTCCAACTAGCTGACAGCGGGAAGAGGAGAAACTTTGACCTAGTTTCTTACAGTCATCACAAAGATGTGGTCCAACAGCATCCAAAAGCAGCAGTGCTTCATAAAGGCCATTGTTTGCTGAGATAGACTTGGCCTGGCATCCTCGTGCCTGTTAGAAAGAGCCTTCTGCATCATGAGGATGGTGTCCAAAAGCAAGTGCGACTGGTGGAGCAGAAAATTTGAGGCACACTCGGAAAAACATGGAGTTGACTTTTGCTAACCAGGCTTCCCTTGTGCTTAGCAACAGCTCCAATGGGCCCCTGGGAGTTTTCAGTAGTCGGGAGCCTTGTTCCTTGGCAGAAACAGAATGTTGGCTGTTTAGCATACTGCTGAACCTGTAATCTACAGCCAAGCAATGGCAAACGTTGTAGCCAAGTGAACAGCAGGCTTGGAAGGGGGTTGTTTTCGAGGGCTGATTTCCTCTGCCATTTGCAAAAGGGCATCCTGCAGCCAGGCCATATGATTCAGGACTCTGCCTCACCGTGGATCTGCTGCTTCAGTGCTCTGCATGTCTAAAAGCCGGCACCACACCTGACAGATTCAGGTGACATAAGGTGACTGTTCAGCAGGTGGGTAAGAGGCTCATTAAAATCGAAGAATGTGCAGCCCCGAAGGATGCACAGCAAAACCAGATGCTGCATATGCTTTTTCCTCAAAGTGCTGACCATTGCACAGCTCCCTCATGCACCCGGCACTTTCTGCAATGCTATTTTGTTCTTCTTCTTGTGTCACTGTTACTAAACCTCCACTCTGTTACAGCCAGCTTTCTTTTTTCATGGAGCTCCTTGTGGTTGTGTCCCACTTCAGGAGCACATGTAGGTATCTCAGCCCACCCAAAACCCTCATAATCATGATCCACAACATCTCTCAGTGCTCCTCTCCCGAGTAGTTTTGGAGAAATGGATACCAATCACAATAAATTGCTCCAAATGGCACAACAGTTTTCTGGTATGAAGAAATGATGAGCAGAACAACTGTAGATGCATTTTCACTTGTACTCTCAGCCAGAATTGGTACGGACTAATGACGATGGCAAGCTGAGCAAATTCATTTTTTGCCTGTGACCTCTGCCAGGGTTTTAATGCAAGGTCTAGTACACTAAATGATTACCAAAGGAGTATCTGCGTATGTGTGTCAAACCACATCAGTGTGCACATTTCTGGAGAAGTGTGATGCATACGTCTAGTGCAGTCCAAACTTGGGGAAAATGTTTAGTTTTCCTCTCGCCAAAAGCATGTCAGCTATTTGCATATAGTGAAAACAGGCACATCCTCTGCTTGTGGAGCAGCATTCCCCTCCTCCCCTCTCCCCACAGTGAAAGGTGAAATTTCTCCCTGAGCACCACTCTCTGCTCCATTATGTCCATATGGCTGTGTGTGCCCACACCCCTTTCCCTTCCTGTCATTTCCAGCAGGCAACTGGGATCACTTGTACTAAGCTTTGCTGACAGAGGTAAGAAAAAAAAAAAATTGACTACAGCATAATGCGTTCAGAACAAAAACCTGGGCTTCCTTTTTAGCTTGTTAAACAAAAAGCCAGGATACAAACACTTTCAGGAAATTCTAGGCTGTATCTCAATTATCCTTTTTTCAGTTCCAGCTCTAAATGAGAGACTTCATAATGGGTTATTTTGAGACAGAGAGTCAACCCTTCTGATGAACGGTGCCATGTCCCAAGTGTCCAGAGAGCACAGGGCTGCAAGACAAAAAACATATACCTTGAAAAGCCAAGAAAAAGAGGGATTGATCTGTGTTTCACATCCAGGAGTTGACAACACATCCATAATGCTCCCTGTTGTGGAGAGGGGTCTAAGCTGGACTTAGCTTCGGGAGTCCACCTGGGCAACCTGGTGACATTGGTACCATCAGACTGTGATGGGCCACTTCTGCATGGAGGTGTCACTGAGGTTACTACATGCCCTGCCTTTATACCAGAGACTGTGGGCTATGTTGGGGGTTCTGGGACAAGCTACCATGCATGCTATATACCTCAGATCTCCTAAAAGAGTTAAGCTGGGTCTGCAGATGGGAAAAATCAACCCTTGCACTGCAAAATCATCCTGGGGTTTAGACAGCGTCGGTTCCCATGTCAAGCTGCTGTATGAAGTTTGGCTCAGCACCATTTAGCTGGGCTGGAGTCTGGTGCAGCCAGCATGAGCCCCACATTGAAATAAATGCATGACAGGCAAGAGCAAAAGAAAACACAAGTGCCTTGGTTCAGGCATGGTGAATTCTTGCTTGCTTGAGCTTGTGTCCTCACACTTTTCCTCCTCCGCCCTCCGTCTGTATGTCAGACTGGTCACTATCCCTGGAGTAAACTCCATCTGCAGCTAACTTCGAGGCTGACAGCATTGCAGGTCACTACAGGAGACCCACAGGTCGTCCTTTTGCCCTTGTTAACATCTGTATTATGAGCAGCACTAATGGCAACATGACAAGATGGAGATAGATGGATGCAAACAAACTCACAGCAACAGCCAGTGGAGAATTATTTGCATTATCTATTTCTTCATTACCTGCCAAGGATCAGGGCATTTTTTTTTTTTTTTTGACTTGTGCTGCTGGTCACCTTAGCAGATGCAGGTTTCATTCTCATCCTTTGTTGAAGAGGGGGGGAAGAGATGCAGAGGGATCAGAAAGGCTTTGCCCTTGTTTGTGGGAAGGCTCTAAAAGGTTGAAGGAAAGCTGAAGATCATCCCCTGCAGTGGTGCCAGTCTGTTTATAAGCTATGGGCACAAGAAGCAGAAACTTTCAAGCTAGAAGCCAGTTTTCCTCATAAAGAGAGGACTCACAGAAAACAGGTACTGGGGCAGCAAATGGCAAAGAAGACCACATGTGAAATTCAGTGAGTGGACAGGAGAGTAGACGGTACCACTAAACATGACCTTCCTATCAGTGTCCCAGGATACTGAAAGATGAGGGAGTAAAACTGCCCAAGTGTGGGAGGTTGTTAGAGAATATTCCTTTATCCAAGGTGACAAGGAGAGTTTTTCGTCAGTGTCAAGACCACAGAATCACAGAATCACAGAATGGTAGGGATTGGAAGGGACCTCTGTGGGTCATCTAGTCCAACCCTCCTGCCGAAGCAGGGTCACCTAC
>Ga0181612_176924_pt1 | contig 13630 bp, 5 predicted proteins | sample HoacroProtozoa21_FD_119630 | JGI IMG/M metagenome (GOLD analysis project Ga0181612, IMG submission 119630) | Hoatzin crop microbial communities from Cojedes, Venezuel. Combined Assembly of Gp0051906, Gp0051904, Gp0051908 | reverse complement strand
CCTATGGTGAGCAGTAATAATGTTCTAATGCTTCCTTGCATTTGATCAGTGATTACCAGTCTTTAATATAACAGCCCTCACAGTACTTAGGAGCTCATAGAACATATTGTGATGTTATGTTGCTAATTTGTTTTAAAATATAAACTGTTTTAAGCTTTTTGTCAAAAGTGATAACATCATATTACAGATAAACCTTTTTGTGGTTGTAAAATTTAGCTTATAAATCATTCAAATTGAAGTGAAAAAAACACAGGTCATTGTTAATGACAGTCTATCCTACTATTAAGAATATATGTATTTTTGTAAAGGAAAAGCACTTGTAGATATTTAATCAGTCCAATATCTATCTATGTTAATGTTTTGAAAAAAAAGAAAACAAAATGCTGCTTAGAGAATCATGTATTTTTATTTTTTGTGCTCACATGCGTTTTCTGTTGATTTATGGAATGTTTATTCTGTGTGAAGCTGTATAGTTAGTACAGCTGGGCTAAATGCATTTCTTAATCAATTATATCTGACTACAATAATACATTTTCTGTCTGATCAGAAAGCTGATTGCAAAATGCAGACTGGTGGTGCTGTTTTTCATCTTTGATATTAGCTTCATCCTGCCTTATAACATTTCTACTTCATAATAATTATAAAAAACAGTAAATTTTTTTGTGATGCTTGTGTTTTAATGGATGTTTTAGGGTATATTTGGTTATTCAGTTGTACCTTATTATACCTGTAAACACTTTTTACAAAGTGGTGAACAGGTTTTACGTACAGTATTTAAAAAACAGTTTCCCGGGTGAAAAAGTATCCCAGATTGGTCAAGTTTACTGTTGGGTACGTGCATGGAACATGATAGCATCACTGAAGTTTCTGAGTATTTGTAAAATAGTCTTTTTTGAATTCAGAATTAATAACTTCTTGTAATATTTGTGGCTATTTGAAACCTCACTGTTAACTGTATTTTGATTCAACATAGTGGATTAACACAGTTTCAGGAAAAAAAACAACAGTAAAGCAAGGAATTTTATTAAAGTACAGTAAAGAGTAGTGAACACATTTATTTGTAGTTATTAGTGTACATTCCAAAATATGTTTACTTATTTCAGTAAGATTCTACAGGGGTCTACTCCATGGGCCTGATGCTAAGTGCTTCATCGTGACCTCAGTGTAGCTGCTTTCTTTAATTACCCTTGTAGCTACAACTTGAAATGACCCAGAGTTCCCACTTCCTCACTGGGTTTCCTTTCATGGGTGGCTAATTTGGTTTAAATTTAATCTTATTATATAAACCTTCCCATTAGTAAAGAAGTTTTGCAACATTGAGCATGTACACCAGCAGTAGAATTCAGTGTTATAAATTCAGCTGAGTAAATACTTGCATAGTTGTCAAATTGGGGAAGAATTTCACTCAGACTATGAACCTTTGTAATGGCACTGTCTCATTAATACGCATGCTTCACAAATTTCTGCATGTGATCAGGTTTTGGTGTGGTTTATTATTTGAATATTGTCGATTTTTGTAGTTTTTGTGAAGAGCTAATTTGTGTTTGATTTCATTGGGGGTTAACATCTCAGGGTCCACAAAGTAGCATTTTAAAAACTCAAATCCATTTGAGCTATGAGTGCAATACCAGTATTGCAGTCTTGTACCTTCTAAAGAACCAAATACATTGTGTTTTGAAGTACTTAAAAAAGCACTGTAAATTTCACCCAGCAAAAGAATGGGTTTTTTTAATCTGTGATAAAATCCTTGGAAGCCGAGTGTGGCCCTGGAAGAAGGAGACACCTCTAACTGAGTGAGCACTCGTGAGCAATTAGGTAAGGGAGGTATTGGTGCTAGGGGGGTTTGGCAAAACCCCATGGTCCTGCCTCTTGGTGTAGAGGAAAGTGTTCAAAGCTGCATCTACATTTGTAAGCAAGATTTGGTTTAGAACAACAGCTCATGCAAACCGTGTAAATGAGCCTTTTAGAATCTTGTGTATTGATATATCTGATATGTAATAATATTTCTAATTATGTAACTACCTGTGTGGCTCAGGACCAGTCATGTACAATGGAGTGCTTCGTGCTAATGTCGAGAATGTTCACAGCACCTTTATAACAGCTGATAACAAGTGACAATTTGGTCTGACCCGTATGCTGCAAGATGCCTCTAGCCCAGTTGGATTAATTTTTTGAAAAATGTAGATGAGCAAGAAGTATAACTAATCTGCTTACTAGCACTGAATTGCTCCTTTCTCAAAGCAATAAATATATTCATGTTGTAACATCTGTTGTGCAGCCTACAATACGAGTTGTTTTGTTGCATTGTTTCTATATAATTTATTTTGTGCAATAAAAAAATCTCTGGTTTTATCTGATCTCTCTAGTTTGTAATAATATTTGAATTAAAACATTTACTAGGTTTATATCTTAATCATGCAAGCATACTATCAGCTCACAGAAGTGCAGAGCAGAAAATGGAATGCAGTAATGTTTTGCCTTATACAAAAATCAGAAAGTACTTGCATGGCCTAATTTTGTTCTCGTTAATGTCATAGAGAGTGTTGCCATTGATTTTGATGGGTGCAAAGCCTGTGTAATACTGAAGCTGACTGGATTTGGCAGCCTATTTGTAAAATATAACCAGGTGGGTTACACAGTGTGACTGTGTGTTTGAGGCTTTTTTTATAAAAAATGCATTTCAATGCTTGAGAATCCTATAGAGCTTCTGCCACAGTATTTTTTAAAACCTGTTTTCAAGGCTTGTTGTTGTGTCAGCTTTATTTTTTTGCTTTTTGTTCTCTTCCTTTTTGGTGTTTTTCTGAGTTAATATGATTTTAGTGGTATTTATTGTTCTGTGCACTTACCTTCTGGTTACCCTTCATTATGTTGTTAGGGATTTTTAGCTGTAAGGTAACATAAAATAAATGTGCATGCAAATTGGAAGCTAGAGGATATCCTTATCAGTGAGCCCTTGGGATGAGCTAACAGTCTTCATGCTATAGACTGACTTACTGCAAAGAAAAACAATGGAGGGAGAGCTGTTATTAAAAAAAACTCATACCTTTTATCTGAGATGCTACTGTGAAACTTGCAATACCACCGCACGAGATCTGAGATCTGCTTCATATTTGGAAATGATGGAAAGGGTTGCTGGTTAAACTGAAATGAACTCAGACAAAGAGCATTTTGCATCGTCTTGTAAAATCCTTCCATTTGTTAGCAGAAGATGATAACAATTGCTTGTGAACACAAAATGTGAAGGTGTATATATAGGATATTGCAATATGTACATATGATTAAATGAAACACATTTTCCATGGGATTTGTTAGTAATGTTGCAGTTAGCTGATGCCCAGGCAACGAGCAGTGGTGGCACCATTGGCTGCTGTGGAACCTGTGCAGCAGCAGGGCAGCCTCGCTGTCTTGCTTTGAGCCTTTTTTGTGTTGAATACTTGACGTCCAGTTTGTCAGAGGTCATAATATTATGGCATATATAATAGGTCAAAGGATTAATACTTTCTCTTCTAAACGTGTTCTTGAGATTTAGGGTCACTCACTGGAAAAAAAACCCAAACTTTACATAATGCTTCTACGTAATGCTACATTCTTTACAAAACAGAAATTGAATCATATTTAAGTGCAAAATTCTGCTCCTAAGTAGGGAGCAATGTTTTCTCAAGCAAGACTTCCATTTAAAATGTTGGTGATTCAATTATTTTAAGGAATGACTGTGTTTCAGGTAGCTAAAAAGAGAATCATTGTGGGGTAAAAAAAACATGCATAGGCTTAGTAACAAATACGTGATCGATCATCAGCCTGGATTATGCTTTACTGAAGGAAGAAGGTAGGTGGTATACAAACAGCTATTTACATCAGGGGCACAGCATATGAATTTCCCCAGTTAGAACTGTGATTCAAATTGCTTTCTATCCTGATTATTTTTTTCTCTTTCGTTCTAGAGGAGAATATGCTCTGCAACATCATTATAGGCAAGAGTAATGTTTTTCAAAAGAAAAGTGATTTAGTAATCTAGTTTTCATTACAGAAACAGAAATTCGCTGGCAGTATGTAATATGAGCACCTCGTTCCAGTGGCAGACTTCCAACATCTTCATTTGGAGAGAAGACTGCTGCATTCATAATTCATAAAAGCATTGGCACCTATCCCATTAAACTAACACAGGAAGAGAAAGCATTCTTACATTCAAAAACACTGTCCATCTTTTCTAAACTATTTATAGGTGAAGTTCTGTCCTTTCCTGCGGTACGCAAATAACTACAGTAAGTGCCTTTATAGATATCGAAAATAATTAGGATATAATGAACCTATTCTTAAGAAAAGCTGTACTTAGTACCAGTTCTGGAGACACTTTAAATTCCTTGGATTTCATTTCGTTGTTTGGTGATTGGAGATGCACAACATGTAGGTGTCAGTGCCCCTGCAGACTTCAGTCCTGCTGCCAGTAGCCACTACAGATTTTAATGTTCTCGTACATCCATGGAACTGGCAGAGCTTGTTCCCAGCCAGTATTCTTCCTTTAATTTTTCTGTCCATATCTTTCTCAAAGTGGTATGATTTTGTCTTGACTCCTTTCTGAAAGGCATTGTATGCCCGTGCTCCTCCCTCTAAACTACTAAAAGCGATGCAGGTGTAAAAAGACTTTTCTGCATGCTCGTCTTGTCCTTAGGCTGCACCCAACCTCAAGATTTCTGAAGATCACAAACAGCAGGTTCAGGAAGTTTGCTGCTCCTGTGCTTTGCTAGTTTATGATGTTGAATTTGTTAAGCACCTTGTTACTCATGAAGAACTCCCAGCAGAAAAAACGCTTTGAACAGCACATCTAATGGTCTCTTTTGAGATGGATAATGCATGACTCATGTTAACAAATAAATTATTTACTTGCCTAATTCCGCAAGACTCACAAAATACAACGCAGTAACTTGAATCTGGTTCATGTGGACAATTTGACTGTCACCAGCCTTGATGTAAAAGAATTTTATCATTGCAAAAAATGGCATTTGTTCTAGTGTACATCTAAGAAGTGCTAGCGGACGTGAAAATAATGGATTTCCTACTGTTTATTGTAAAATCTACTACAGAGCATTGTGTGTAGACCATGTCTTAGGTATTATACTGCATATATTAAATAGTTCCATAGATTTTCTATGGTACAGCACCCAGAATTGGCTATCTGGACAGCATTTATTTTCTGTAAGTTCTGGAATGTGTTTGAATCCATTAAAAAGGAAAGGGAAAGGGATGTACTCACAATGGGTAGCCCTTGGAAGCAAACAGCATCCAGAAAAGCACCTGTGTTTTTATATATATTCTTTCTTCATCTCCAGCGTTGATTGCATTATAATGTTAAACAGCAATTTCATGGACTACTTCTAGACCCTTTCTCCAAATATTCAGCTCAGATTGTTGTTCTCTGGTAATGAAAATTCCTGGAAGAAGAGGAAAAAAAGGTATGGTTCTGTCCTGGTAAATAGTTCTGTAGCTTGCAGCACTCAACCTACCCCTCTTTGCATGTTCTGCTGATTGCCAGAATCTTTCTTTTTAGAGTGAAAATGTGCTTCCAGAGTACCTTATAAAAAAATGAAAGAACATTGCTAGTCTGCTTGAGGTAAACAATATGTAACTTGTTTTTCAGTTTTTGAATAATTGCTATTTTGAAGAACTCTCTGGCTTATAATTTGAGAGGATGAATGTGTGTGTGTGTTCAGAGCATTGCCCATCTAATCTGACTTTATTTGTTCACAAACATATAAAATATAAAATGTTTGGTCATTGTGACAGGCTAGTGGAAATTTGTGTTAATAAAATAAAAAATAAATAATGCTATAGCTTATTTAGAGAAGTTATACGATGAAGGATAACATCTGCACTATTCTTATTTTCTGCCAAAGGCTTCTAGAATTTAATTTTCTATTCTTGCTGTGAAAACCACAAAGAATTATATTTCAGAACAGTAACAGCGTGAAACCAAAGACATGTTATATAGATGCTTGATCCAAAAAACAGGCATGTATTGAAAGAGTACTCACATGTGTAACATGCAACATGTACATAGGATTTTAGTGATGCTGTTGTGGAAATATGAATTGGTAGCATGTTCTCCATTTGTTTTACAGATTGTATCTAAAACAAGAAAATCACCTGGAAAATAGATGTCTACCATGTCAAAGGAATCCAAAGTGCTTTGCAGGTTATGTATTTAAAACATACACATACAGGAGTGACTTTGCCATGGCAACGTGGCCATAGGTGAAAGTAGAATAGAGAACTTAGCACAAGAAAGTAATACTACATTCAGCTGCAACGGCAAGATAAGTCTTCAAGGTAACAGTAACGTGAAATCAGGATTCACACTGAAATATGTTCAGGTCTGTCCCCTGGCTTTGGAGGAAAGAGCCCAGAAAAACCCTTTCGGTGACTGCATGTGGTGAGGTGCTTACCACCCACATTCAGCCTCGAGACACTCTTATTTCTGCCTGCAGCTCCTGACCAACGCCTATTCTATGGTAAACAAATTCTCAGGAGTAAAAAAATTCCTACATCAGGAAATGGAGTAAGATGCTTTATCGCTACGAGCCTTACTACAGGTTCATTTCCCAACACAGGCAAACTATGATAATTGCTGCTTAAAGAAGTTAAATTCTTTTAAGTTCCTCATAATATCTACTGGATTTTGAGATGGGGACAAGTGTGGTAGGAGAGACTAGTTGCCCTTCCAAGGGAGAGGGCTGTGTGCAAATCTGCTTTGTTCTGATGTCATCTACTGCTAGCCATGGGAGGAGACTGGCTAAAGCCAAAGTTGAATAGCCTGTAAGAAATTCAGCCTCCAGCTCTCACAAATCCCAGCTCTCCATTGCACAACAGCCGGTGAGGCCGAGAATTTCCGAAGATGTGGCATCACAGATAGCAGCGTGCGGAGGAGGTTGCTCAGCGTGCCGGCAGAAGGGAGCACCAGACAGCCATCCCGCAGAGCAGCAAGGAGGCAACCCCTTGAGTACAAGTGCGGGAGCTGCATTGGCACAGCACTGTCAAGCTCTTGGCAGCTCTTTGCAAGGAGTGTGGAAACAGGCAGCAGATAGGCAGTGGCTGTGGGTTTTGATCTGAGGTGCCAGCTCGGGTCGTTGCGAGCCAGGCTAGCTTTACACCATGCTTCATTGTTGCCCATGGGGTATATAAAAAAACCTGCGTTTCAAAGTATATTACCTTTCACCAACAAATGCATTTTTAATATAACCCATCTTCTTAACTGCTGCTAAGCCATACATCAGGTTAAATTAGGTGACCAGCAGGTAGGACTATGTTTCTTAAATGTCCTCACATTTTACTGCTAGGAAGCTTAGACTTAGTTCCAGCTACTGTTAGAGTTGAATTACTAAAGAATTTGACCTTGTAAAAAGTACAAGGGGATCCTAGAGCCTTACCATAAAATTACAGACAGAATAAAAAGGTGTCCCAGGTATGGCAGAAGATAGGAGGCTTCTTGATGTGGCTGTCAGCCTGAGACTGAGGCTATGAAACCCAGTGCAAGACTCCATCTGTGGATTCACAGGTTTCTTGTGGCTAAATACTCTGGGAGCAAAGTTTTGTGAAAGGAAAGCCTCCTGTTGTGAGGCAGCTGTGTTGTCTGGCCTGCTTCCATTTGCCCACAAACAACCACTGGAATAAAAAAATTTATTTGGGAGTGGTAGTGGTGGATGATAATGTGGTACAGAGTGCACGGTTGTGAATATAAATAAAACATTTCTGTGAGAAAGTAAGCACTAGCTAGTGCTTCATGCTATTAATAGCTTCTAAGAAAAGATACCAGGTCCCAAGAGCAAAAGCATAGTGGGTTATAGCCTGCTGCTAAGAGAACGTACCTAAATGTAGTCCACACACAGGCTAACGACTGTTTCCATTTACTCTGTGAGTCAAATGTGTTTTCTTCCACTTCAGTACAGGATCAATTATCCACATCTCTAAAAGCCTACAGGTGCAAGCATCTCTAATGCAAGAGACCACAAGGCACATAACTCATTTGAGGAGCTGAAGCTGAACTGAATCTGTGTCTCTTCGTGCATCGGTAATATTTAGAAAAGGAGGAGAAATCCAGCCTTGGTGAGCAATGACCTGTGAAGGTTGCATTAAGAATGCTCAAAGTGTCATAGATCCCTTCCAAGCAGCACTTTAGATGCTCCAGTTGTGCATCTACAAAATTCACAAAGAGAGGTGGCAAGAAGATTTTCCCTGACTTCCATGAATATGTGAGCAAGCCAGCAATGCCTAGATGTCAAAATGATTCTGAGTAAGAAAGGGAGCAGCAACACAGCCCCCATCAGCAGAGCAAGGCCCAGGTTCCAGAGAGGGACACAGAGAAAACAGACGTGTCCATCCCAATGAGTAGGAGGAGGAGTTGTGCTTTTGTCAAGGGTAGAATGCATATAGACAGTTTTGTTCAAAGAAAAATTACTTTTTGACAATTTCTCAAAAGCCTTAGGCTTTTTTTTTTTTCCTAAATTTAATGGTAAAACCAATACTGGAAGGCCAGAAAGCAAAACTCTTCCCTTAGCACTGAGACCTTCTAGTGGCATGGAGAGACTGCAAATGTGACAGCAGCAAAGGAAGAGGGCTCTGTGATTGAAAAATACCTTATTAAATAGAAATAGAAAAATAATTAATATTAAATAGAATTAATATTAAATAGAAAAAACTACAGAAGATTGAAAAAATAACTCACTGGATTGTACATCAAAGTAGAAGCCAAGGAAAGCAGAATTAAAAAAAAAAAAAAACAACACAACAAAAGAGCTGGGTTTATAGATTCTCTCCATGTTTGTTAATATCTGGCCTTTTTCCTGTAAACAGACAATAGCTAAGCCCCAAGCTGTTAGCGCAGAATTTCCTGCTGTTAATGATCAGTGCAGAGCAGCCACTCCCTGGGTTCAGATGTGTCCAAGTCAGGATTTTGAGCTGTAAATAATACCTTTACAGTGGTTAGGCAAAAACTAAACTTAAATGCAGGAGACAGCTGCTGTACATCAGCTGTGATAGCGGGGAGGAGGTGTAGAGAGTTATCTTGAGTATTGGAAACTCCATCTGTCTGCAGTCTGTCATCAGTCCTGACCTTTAGAAGTTCTGTGTTAGTTGAGTGACTCCATACCCAGGCAGGATGAGACACCAAACATCGCTTTGCAGCTCTAGCTTTCTTATGTGGTAAAGGTTTCTAAAAACATCCGCAATCTCCAGGGTCTCTTATTTTCAACAGGTGATGCAGCTGGACTCTTCTCATAGTGTTTTTGCTACATAGTTATGTAGAAAAACTAAGGTAAATTGCTCTGATACTCTGCTGCCCTGCAATAAGCAGAAGAGAGCAAAGCAGTTATTAGTATCAGGAGCTGTTGGTAGGAATGTGCTGGACCTCCATGTTTTAAGCTCATTATATGTGATATGGCGTAGGTATTTGTTTAAATTGTGGAAGGATTTAGCTCACCATCTTTTGTTATCAATTCAGTTCAAGCAGCCAATGGGCTTGTGAAGCCATGAACTTTTGCCACTAATTTTACCAGCAACAGTGATTATTCTGTTTGCTCTGCACTCCAGAAGTCCCACCTGAGAAGCCAGCTGCATCGTGTTGCCAGTTTCCATCCTTGCAGGTCGGATCTCATATCAAATCAGCTGCTGACTTACCAGATCTTACAGAAGATTTTCCTCTGTTTGTGATTAAAACATCTTTGTCCTTTTGATAGCAATGGCTCTGCTCGGAATTACAGTGGTTAATTTCTTTGCAGCCAGTTCTCCCAGTGCTGGTTGTGTCAGCAGGTTGGAAATTGCTGCTAAGCCAGCAGTCACATCACAGGTATGTGCAGTTGCTGAGGTCTGAACGCGAAGCTGCCTTAGTCCTCAGCCGCTCCTTCCTTATTAGCCCAGCACCAAAGCATGGGGCGTCCTCCCTGGGTAGCCCCTGCTCTGGGCAGTTCCTGTCCCCCCTCCCCGTGCGAGGTGGCCCAGAGCCGCAGGGGGTTCCCAGACAGCCACAGCATCTTCCCCCCGGCCTCTGCCCCGCCACGCAGGGGCGAGCCAGGTGCTGTGTCCCCTCTGCCTGTCAGCTCCCAGGAGATAAACCCCTGGAAGATAGGCTAGGTTGGTCGCTTAAATGGTGACACCTGTAACAGAAATAGTGCCTGGCAGCGCTTAGGGCAGCAGTGAGACCCCCAGCACCCTGGAGACAGGAGAGTTATTTTAGGCACGTGAATAGATCTGTTCTACAAGTGCCCTGGTTAGCCACACTCAGTTAAGAATGTATTAGTTTCTTTTTATGCTGGTAAATAGATAATAGGTAGATAAATCAGTTTCTCCTTTCATTCTCTTTCCTGCTGTTGTTATTCACAGTGTTTGTCCCTTGGTTTTAGCTTCCGATCATAGGCTTCGATGGCCCCAGTTCCTTCACACCTTGCTCACATTATGCTCTATACACTGCAAGGATGGATGCTCTATGTTGGTATTGCATTTCTGAGTCATTTCACAATTTTTGTTTTGCCCATGAAATCCACTTCTCCACAACCAAGTGCTTTTTCTTCTTTTTTCCCTGTGGCTCCTGCCTATGTGGAGCCTGCTTCAGTTGCTAACAACCTTGCTTGGTATTGTGCCTGAGAACTGTAATTTATCTTTTTTTTTTAAACATTAAATTTAAACCTTCATTTTTCTGTCTTCTTCCAAACTTTGTCGAAGGCCAGCTAATGCACTCACTAACTCCTGCTTAAGGGTGCCAGTGCCCCTTCCACCCAAGTGTGACCCCCAAGGAAATTCAAACTGGGGCCAACTTCTGTGCTGCCCTTGCCAGCATGGTAGGATCAGAGAGACTGTATGTAACAAGAATATGGACAAGACTCTTCCGGAGGAGCTTTCTCAGTTTAAGCCTGGACTTGCTCCACAAACACTGTGTTCATGTAAAGCAGATTAGATTAGAGCCCAAGATCCTTTTTTAGTATATGCAATATTGAACCTCATTTTTATTATTGCAAACAAAAGAGATGTAAAAAGAGTGGTGTTGTGTATTTTCCTCCTGCAATTAATGCTATTTTGCGTTACTTGCCACGAGTTGCAGGTTTGGAAAAACAGACCCTACTCAAGAAGTTTTGAGGGTCTTCCCAGTGGCATCCCTGCCTAAGCTGCAGGATTTCCTCAGGATCTCCAGGTAAGGCTTTGCTCCCTTTCCAGTGTGGACATCCTCCTGGGACAAAACAAGGCAGTGAGACTGGTTCCTCTGTCCCACTGGGCCAGTTTCAGAACTGTGGTAATTTGTGCTGTACTCAGGGGACACCTAGTTAGGGTTAATGTCACCTTTGAATTTGTTTCAATGTGCAAATAGTATTATAGTAGAAGTGGGCTGACTGTAAACATAGTGCGAAAGGACCAGAGCTCCTCACTGCTGTTTATTAATCTTTCAGTTAGCTAATTAAAGCAGCAGAACGCAGTCTTGCTCTCTCCATTGCTTCCTAGTATACATAAAGTATCCATTTCAAGCTCAGCTGCAGGAGGACATTGGCAAAGAGATGTTTGGATCTGGGTAGGTTTCCGGCTTTGTTTTAGTCTGTTTCTGAACAGCTGCTGGGGTGGGTGGCTGCTTCAGGGGGGAGTGAAAATTAACTTTATTGATTGAGTAATTTCCTTTATGAAGGATCTGAAGGGGCTAGCTGCCTGCAGAAATAATATTTGTTAAATGGCCATATTTGGAAAATGAGTCAGTGAGAAAATAGCATGCAAATCCCCCAGCTTATCTCCAGCAGGGAAAGAACAGAGACATGCTAAGAAAGGGGGAGAGATGCTGGCTTGGAGATGCCAAGCTAAAATGACCCTAACAGGAATTTTGATTAATTTTGAACTGAAAAGTCAATTAGGAAAATGTTGGAACTGGTCATTTCAAATGCTAAAACTTTTTCCTAATGAAAAGAATTTGCACTGAAATAATTGTCCACCTGCAAAATATTTTTAAGTTCACAAGTGTCTGCTTGCAGTGGATATGTAAGATTTTGCAGCTCTATCCTTTACCTACCTTCACCAACTTTTTCTAGCAAAAAGACATAATGGAGAACACAATGATGCATTTAAGGTACGAATAATAAAAGAAAGGGAAAAGAAACATCTTTGTGTTGTAGGAACTACATAGACATAATCCACAAGGCTGGCGAGGCCCCAGACAATTTAAAAAACTGTGTTTCAGACAGCTAGGCAGCAGCCCATCTAATTAGCTACAGTTACTGTCTCTTTAGCAGCTCTGTCACCGCTGACCTTTCTCATTTACTGTGAGTCTTTGTAGAGGATCTTTTCCACAGTCTTTTGTCCTGGCAGCGGCTCTTTAAACCCAGGAGCAGACTGAGATAGTTTCTACCTTCTTCATGGGTGTCCTGGGTCTCATTTTCTCTTGTGTTCCTGAAGAGATGCCACAGCCTGGCCTGGCTTTGTGTCGATGTGGGCTTGGAGGGACTGCTAGGGAAATGGTGATGCTTGTTCTTTAGAAACCTGGGGAGAGGTGGAAGAGGAGAGGAGACCGGCAGCAACCTAATCAGAAATGCAAAGTTACATCATTGCTTTTGTCCTTAGCCCTGGGACTGGGGTGGGACATGGTAGGTGAAACAACATGAAACCTGCTAATTACTAAGTAATGAGACTAATTACTAAGTCATGAGACTGGGAGGCTGCTTGTGAAACAGAATAGCTCTGCACTGGTGCAACAGAAACGTTCCCTGCCAGAGATAAAACCAAAAGAGCTCGGCACCAGAAAGGGGTTCGCAGTAAGATGCTCCGGGATCGAGCAGCCGCTCTGGGAGCGCTGTGGGGACCACTGTGCTCAGGACTGCCACGTCCTGGCAAGCCCCTGAGGCTACGCTAACAGCTGGGAAACGCTTTGAGGTCCTGGGCTGGAAGGCATAAAATGTTTACAAGAGTGTTACTCGTTTTCACTGCAAATCCCTCCCCACCTCGCTGTGAGGTACAGACACCTCTAACATCAGTAGTGCTCCTCTTTTGAAAGAGCATACAGCGAGCAAAGCAAGCCCTCCAGCTCTCCGGGGCTTTGCAGAGCAAACACGCAGTGCCAGGAGGGACCGGGTGAACCGGCTGCGCCCGGTGGCAGCGCGTGGCCTCCTCCTCTCTCTTGGCAGGCCCTCCTTCACCTCACGTCCCCGCTCCTCGCCCTGAAACTTGTGTAACCGGGAGACAGTGGAACACAGTCTTTTAAAAATACTCTTATTTGTCATTGTCTGATACCAACATTATTTTCTTTCCCTACTGATGCCAGAAAAAACACAGACTGCATTAAACTGCATTAACTGGTAACAGCAGATGAGGAGAAAGCTGAAGTACTGAACAACTTCTTTGCCTCGGTCTTCACTGGCAACCTCTCTCCTCTCCCCTCCCGAGTCGATGCATGGCATGAAGGAGACCAGGAGGGTAAAATCCCTCCAGCTGTAAGTGAAGACCATGTTCGGGACCTCCTGAGGAACCTAAACGTGCAGAAGTCCATGGGACCTGATGAGATGCATCCCAGAGTCCTGAGGGAACTGGCTGATGTAGTTGCCAAGCCACTCTCCATGATATTTGAAAAGTCATGGCAGTCAGGGGAAGTCCCCAGTGACTGGAAAAAGGGAAACAT
>Ga0181612_109172_pt1 | contig 13630 bp, 4 predicted proteins | sample HoacroProtozoa21_FD_119630 | JGI IMG/M metagenome (GOLD analysis project Ga0181612, IMG submission 119630) | Hoatzin crop microbial communities from Cojedes, Venezuel. Combined Assembly of Gp0051906, Gp0051904, Gp0051908 | reverse complement strand
GTTTAGATTAGATAGTAGGAAAAATTTCTTTACTGAAAGAGTGGTCAGGCATTGCAACAGGCTGCTCAGGGTGTTGGTTGAGTCACCATCCCTGGAGGTGTTTAAAAAGCATGTGGTTATGTCATTTTGGGATATGGTTTAGTAGGCATAGTGTTGTTGGTGTGATGGTTTGACTTCATGATCTTAGTGGTCTTTTCCAACCTGAGATTCCATGATTCTATGATTCTGTAAACATGCTAGGCATTCCTTAGGGATTTAGAATAGGTGAGTTTGGTAAAGACTTTAGGGAAGATTCCTATAGTATATATCAGCAATATTGAATTTCCTTTCCAAAGTTAAATGGAATGTCCATCTATTTGCATATAATCACAGAATCACAGAATCACAGAATGGTAGGGACTGGAAGGGACCTCTGTGGGTCATCTAGTACAGCACCCCTGCCGAAGCAGCGTCACCTACAGAAGGCTGCACAGGACTGTGTCTAGGCAGGTCTTGAATATCTCCAGAGAATAATACCAGTATCAAATTAATTAGAGAGCTTTCAGAAGTGGTCAAATCATCCCAAAGGGGAGGAGAATCCAGTCTCAGAAGGGGACCCAGCTGTCCCGGAAGTGAGAAGGCAAACCAAACTCACTTCAAACATGGCCCAAAGCAGGAGCAAGAAGAAAACAGACAGCATCTCACTTCAAAATTGATCTGTGTCACGGAGTCTGGATTCAGGCGGGTATACTCAGGTATAGTCCAAGATCTTGTAAATAGTTTATGTGGAGAATTCAGACTGTTTAGAAAAGGGAAAGTACACCCAGCATGGGTACTTCTGGGGAAGAGAGGGTATATTTTGGATAAAAATTAAATTCCTTTGGTATGACAGAGACATAAGAGGGCTTAGAACACCCCCTCTTTGAGCAGCCAATAGATTATGTTAATTTCTACCTTTCACCTGTAACAGCAAATAGAGGATGATGTTTTCTGTTCTTTCAGACTAATTTTATTTTCCCAGGCTGTTTTATACCTTTTCAGATTATAAACTGCCATTACAGTTTCCGGGATTTGCTCTTATTGATCGACTCTCAGGATGTGTCTGGTTTGTAGGTACCCTAGCTGTACTTCAAAGATGCCGGCTGCACTTCTCAAGGATGCTTTTGGTTCCAAGGTCTACTTCCCAGGCTCCCAGCTACAAGTCTTGCAGGCAATTTCTCTGTCAGTATTTTTCAGCAGACGTTTTCTTTTCCTCACTAATTTTCCCTTCTAACCAGGTTGCCTTTCTGGCAGCATACATCAAAAATGTATGAAATATACTTGATAAAAATATCAAACTTCTATGAAATTTCATGAAATTATATTGTTATGCTTGTTTTGCAGTGAAAGACACATAACATCAATTAGGAAATCTGCTTCACAGCAAGGTCTAAAGAAACAGGTTTCCCAAGTCTTAATCTAATATGTTAAAGAAATTTCTGTGTGTTCCATAGGTAGAGAAAGTTTCTCAATGCCAATTAATTTTTAAATTCCTTTTATGACTGTATACCTAAGGGTATATATGTAAAGGTCAATTTGCATGTGGTGTCATTTCAAAACAGAAGTCTATTAGCTAATATTTTGCTGTAGACCACATAAGGAACGGTATCAATGTCATGAGAAGTGCTAATAACTTTGAGAATATTCCTTGAAATATTCCTGCAGTTTTGTACCAAAAATGTATATGTCAAAGCTTGTTCGCTTATTATCCGCAATTATCCCTTAAATGCTCAAATGTCTGCTTCCTTGATGAAGCTAAGTATTTAATAATATTTTATTCACCTATTACCTCCATTAAATGTTATATCTCAGGCTTAAAAACATGTGAAATTCCTGGGCAAGATTTTCAAAGGTATATATAGTGTTTGTTACACTCTGCACTCTTGCTTTGACAACTCAATAGTTTCAAATAGCAAATGTTCCTACTGTTGAACTCAGTTAATTTGCTATCCTTAAAATCCTATTTGTTTCCCTGTAGATGACGATATGCTTTTCCTCATCATTTTTGTAATAAGCGTCCCTACCTTAAAGCATATTCTTCTCATGATCATCCACATTTTCTTTACACTTTTTGAATTTTTTTTAGCTTTATTTCTCAGATGTTATATTTTATTATTAAGTGTGTACATGGACAACATGCTGTCAAAGCAATGTAATATACATCTGCAGTTAATATTTCTTTAACAGATTGTCTATGTTACTTTTTGATGGAAGTTTCCTATATGAATTCTAGTCAGGTCCTTGATGTGAAATGTATTTATTGTAATCTGTAGTTGTATACCTTTCAAGATTGTTGGAAAAAATAAAATAAAATAACATTAATGAAGTAGTTTAATAACTCATCCTCACTTACTTGAACAGTCTTACTTCTCAAGGAAATTAAAGTGATTATTCACAGAATAGGCTGCATAATGGGTTGAAAGATTAATATCAGTCATTTCAAACACAAGGGCTTGAAATTTAAAAACAACTTTCTAGGGTGTTTAATATTTGGAAATACTCACTAATTATGGTAGAAACATGGTCTACATAATTTTCTCCTATAAAACAGACATGTACAAACAAAAACCCCAAACCAGACAGGTGTGAAAGTAAACAATTAAATGAAAATATTTGCTTGAGTTTGGTTTGCTCATAGGTTTAATATAAATCATTTTAAGCACTTGAATTTTGAAACTTCACACATAAAACACATCTTAGTTTATAAAATATACTTATGGAGAGTTCCACATTTTTGGGACCTACAAGATTTTTCCCATCTGTATTCTCCATAGTATTAGAAATGTACCATGTGGGTGGAAACATAAAAGTGCATGCTGCTGGAGAGAATGAAAAGACTACCATTTCAACATAATTACTACATGATATATATTACCTCTCTATAGTATATAAAAAGTAATAATTTTGCCGGTTAAAAAAACAACAGATATTCATACTTGTTATACCCATCCATATTACTATGATACAGCAGAACAAAAGAAAGGGAAATAGAGAGAAAATTAAATTATCAAATATAATACTAAACAATTATTTTTTCTTGGAGGAAAAATAAGCTAAGCTAAAAAGTGTGGTGGAGAGTATCATTTCTGATAGTGCTGTATCACCTGAGAATAAGGAGCTTTGGTAGAAGGGGTTGACTCATTCCTTCAGGCTGAGGGGGATCTGACAAACTGGATGCTGATAGCTGTTATGAACACTCTTGCCGACAGGTTATTATTTAAAAAATGAACACCTTCTCTTAATGTTCTTATTTTTATAGTCATCTGAATGAAACAGGTATGGAGAAAATATGCCTAAAAATAATACTCTTTTTTAAGGGCCCTATGAACACTCCTTCTCATCATGGAAGTTTGGCTCCCTGCGACACCCAAGGGAATAGGGGGCAGACCACAGCTGCACTGTCTATGCTGGCCCCAAGCCCTAGCATCCAAACCCCCAGGAGGTGGGGATGTAATCAGTGTATCAGTGTATCAGAGCTGCTAGATTATGTCATCCAAAGAAGGGACTTTCAGTATCCAAGGCAAGCCTACTAGTACTTAATCTGGTGTCAGTCGCGGCTTCCATGTCATAAAAAACAATATGACTTTCTCTTTCCTCCTACTTGTTCCATTCTTTTCGTCTTGGTTACAATCTCTGTTCATCATAGTCTTGCTCACTGCAACAGAATTATAAGATATTCAGGAAACCATAGATCAGGCAGGCAAATTTAAAAAAATTATTTTAAAAGCTTTGTAAATCTTTCAAAAATTTTACTGATATGACATTTTGGCATCTGGAAATCAAAATAGTTGGGGTTTGTCTTTATTTAAAAATTCTACAGAGTTATAGTGAAAATCCTTGAAATATTGCTTCCAGTTGATACTTGTTTTTTGTTCTTGTGAGTAGGAGTGTAAGTTCTAGTATGTGTTTATGGGGGTGAGGGGTTGTTTGGTTGTTTTGTTACTTGTTTTCCCATTTAAAAGCTCTTAAGAGGAATACATTTCCCCTTAATAAATAAATTGAATACTGAAACTCAGATTGTGCTGGGTTTGAATTGTAGCCTTTAGTTCTTAATAAGAAATAGTGACCTTTGCAACAAACTGACATAATTAATATTTTTTGTTTTTATTTGTGGTTTTTTTTGTTTGAGAACAGAGTTAATATGTTTTTTATGTTTTTTTTTTTGTATTAAGATCCATTTCTTAACAACACATTCTGGCCTTACACTGAAAAGTATTTAAAAGAATAAGAAACAATTGCCAAAAGTAGAGACTTGCTTATTCATTTCATACTATGTTTTAAAGCTATTAAATTCACATTCGTATTTAGCTTGCAAAACAGATGTTGATATGTATGGTAAGACCGATACATGCCTCACAGTATTGTGAGAACAGAATGTAATAGTATGTATTAATTATAGACAGTTGAAATCTTCATCAGAGAAGAGTCCCTCAAGGACAGCATGGTGCTGGGCATCTAGTACAGACCACCTGATGAAGTGGAGAACTAAGATGAGGTCTTCTTCAGACAATTAGATAGACTCTTATGACAGTAGACCTATTGCACACAAAACATTAGAATCCCTAAGTAAGATTCAATTAAGAGAACCAGCTGTATGAGCTGCAGTTTTGAACCTGGTATCTCTTGCTGTGATGTGCAGTTTCAGTTATTGGCAACACCAAAGGCCTTGACAATACGAGCACAACCAGAAAACAGAGAACATAAAACCACAGACAACTCAGTGATGGTCCATTGCTGGTCCCTGCATAAACGTGACCTAAGGGGATTTTGTTTTTAGAAGTCAAGCAGCAGTAGCTAAGCAAGAACAAAAACATCGTCAAGCAACAAAGTCACCCGCCCTGTCCTAGGAAAATGAGCCCCCACACTGAAAACATTCTGCAGCATGTATTCCAGGGTGGAGGCCAAACACTAGGGACAGTTGAGAGATGGAAACATCTGGAATGGAGGTGAAGGGAGGATTTGATGGAGAAGGAGAAAGAAAACAAGCCTTCTCCACCTCCTGCTTGCCTCACGCAGCCTGATCACACTAACCTCACTGACAAGGAATGATCAAGGACCACAGCCATCAGCACGTAGTATCATCTCTGGGGTCATGTATGCTAACGTAGGATACATGTATTAAGGACTAACTGCTTTCAACAGCTGGCAAAAACTGAACATGAGTAAGAACTAATCACTGAAAATATGTGTTATTAGTAGATGTCGATCCAGTAAAGTGTTACTTAAGTTTGAAATTGGGCTGGTTTATCAGTCTTCTGATCTGTCCTGTTTTGGCAATTTGCGGGTTTCAGAGATCTATATATTTATATGCATGTAATCCATGGTGGAGACCAAGCACTAAGGACTGTTAAGGGATGGAAACGTCATATGTGTGTATGTATGCACTCATTCACACATGCACAGTTTCAGGTGTGATTCTTCTCTTTCCTTGAATCTTTGACAAGGTCTGCTCTAGGGCAAGTTTGCTTGCTGTGTCTGGTAACAGAGCTTAGAAGAGGGAAGTATCACATCTTCTGGAAGAGGACCAAGGTAGGAAACATTTCTGCAAAGTGGACATATAGGGGTTCACAGGATGCAAGACAATATATCCAAGGATATAGAGGAGATGACCAAAGCCACCATGAGTCTGCTGCCTTCAGCTGTCCTGAAAAGTTTGTGGTGGCAGACTGAGGGTAAGTGTCTGATGCCTGGAAAAAAACAATGCCTGTTTTGTCTTCAAGCAAGAAAAGATAAAGGATCTTGTAAACTACAGACTCTTGCATTCAAAATCATCATAGGCAAAAAAACCCCAAACAACTAAAGATATGTGGAAAAATAATTAATTGTTAAACTACTTAAAAACTTTACAATGTAATGGAAGTACAACATGTTTATAGTCCAGTTGTAACAATACAAAATGTTCTAGTCCAGATTAATACAACAATGCTTCATGAATACGACAGTTAAAATTGGTATACGACTCCCTTCTCCTCAACAGGTATTTACAGCCCCTCTCTCATGGTAGGAGGATTCCTCTGGGTGCTATGACTCGGTGTGTCCCCAAGAAGCAGGGGAGGGCTGTGCTGAACTGTCAGTGACATGGCAGGGCTCACCGGGGTGAAGCCTGATCTTCACAGTCTGGGCCGTTCTTCCTCCTGATGCTCTGGGTTTATTTAATGACTTGAGATTTATGAGTCAAATTTGGCCCAGAAAATTCTAGGTGCAGAATGTTTTTAGAGAACATTTTTCCCCTTCCATTTTATAGCAAGGGTGCTTCAAGCTCAAGAGCTTGTTCCAATTACACTATACCAAATACGTAAGTAGTTCTATGAGCAATGGAGCTAATAGTTTCTTACATCTAAGTGTCTGTTGGGTGACTTTTTTTGTTGTTGCTTGTTTTAGGTTCTTTCAAGAGAACAATAGTAATATTTCTGTATACTGATATTGTCTTTACTCAAGATTGTTTTAACAGTGTCATGTACACTGTGGTGCTCAGCAAGAGTAATTGGATTACAGGGCCAAAAGGTATTGAAAAAACTTATTCATGCTCAATAGTTTATATCTTCTCTAACAGCTACTAACTTCTGTGACACTCCTGAGAAAGTAACTTTCTCACTCTTAGTTCTGCCTGGAATGAGAAAAGAATGATCCAGAGATTACCAACAAGGAATAAACACAGATAAAATAATCATTAACCTTCATTTTTGCAAGGAACACAGTTAAATAAACAAAAAACACTGTCTTTAATAAAGTCCACCATCAACACTTGCTGGAAAATGCATACACTTTGAAAAAGTGTAATGTATATGGCCTATCAGGGCTTAATACTATGAAAGGAAAAAATGTCTTCAAGAACAGTGTCTTGTAATTAGTCTTTCTAGGAAATACTTTTATGACATAGAGATGATGCTTTACTAAAGAGCAAAGTACAGCCATTACCTTTAGACTTTTCCTTAGGCATTTAAGATAATGAAAGCCACAGACAGTTAATAATTGATTTAATATCCAGAATGACTAGCAGAATTCCTCTTTAGATTTCAGGTATTAACAATAACAATATTTAAATAAAATCTTTTAATTAAGTGAATATTAAAAAACCTAATTTGAACAGTTGGTGAGGGTTTTTTATACATGTTTGTTCCCATAAGCAAGCCTCACAAAAAAAATAGATCTTGATTTAGAGATGGGAGAATCAATATTTGAATTATATGATTTGAAAAAAAGAAGTTTGATAAGAAGAAGAAGAGTCCAATACTTCTTTTATTAGGCATAGTAATTTTGAGCTAGAAGGGGCAAAAATGGTGCTGGAACAGATGTTCTCATTCAGAAAAAGAGTTCTTGAAGCTCAGAGAAATTAAAAGGCTTAGAATTAGCCTATTCAGTTATTCAATACACTGAAAAATACCCATTTAGCAAACTCTTTCCTTTCAAACCTTCCTCCCAGCCTCCCATTCCTAATATCTACAACAGAAGTTTTAATTTTAATTAATAAATCATAGCTTTCAGTAAGGCCTGAATCACAGTATCAACCTACTTAAATTTAACACTACTGATGCTGAGAACTACGCAACCTTTACCAAAGCCAGCGACAAGATAAACTGTTGAGGAGAGACACAATACTTTACGCACTGTATGAGGAGGGGAAATTCTAAGGATAAGCAGAAAAAATAGAAGCAGTAGTGATTTAAAAAAAGAAAAAGTGGCAGCATTATTCTAGCTGTCAGTGTGTGTGTCTTCTGTATCATCTCCACTGAACATGTTTGCAGAAAATAGATGCTCCTCCAGATGGACACATAAATATTAGATAGGAAGTGTCTTGATGGTTAAAATTAAAAACAGAGATATATAAAGAACATATTTAATAAAAGTATGCTGAGTATTCATACACATTTGAGAATATGCTGAGTCGTAACAACAAAACAAATTGTCCGCTCTTATCTTGTTGGAGATTCTCACTACTAAGACATATGTCATCTTTTGGGGGATATATATTGCTAGCAGAAATAAAACTGGGAACTGTAAAATACAATGTTAATGAATCAGTAAGTTACACAGTTCCTTTTACTTCCTTTTTGAAGGCAAATATTGCATAGTGCACTAAAGTGAATTTGTTAGATATGCTGCTTGAGGAACAAAACCGAGTCAGAAATCCTCATCCATAAGAAACGCCACAATTCATGGTTATGTATTAAGACACTGTCTGTACTTACCACAAAGCCAAATAGTAAATATTTGAATGAATGAAAAATTATGTCTTTAACATATCAGGCATTTCTATTTGACCGTTCCACAAACTCCTGCTAGTTTGTTTTTTCCTCTTAGAGAATGATTTTCTGGCTAGGTGTGGCTGTCTATAACACTTTCGGTAGTATTTTCACACTTGCCTTCTGAGCTATTTACTGGGAAATGCTATGCTTGTGTAATTGTGTCCAGACTAGGAAAGTTCCTTTCTGTAAGGCTTATAATTAATTACAGTTACTGAAACTTGATCAATTTATTTAAGGGTATCTGGTCAATCTTGATAGTTTCATTCTGTCTATATACAGCAGAGAAAATTAATCTACTGCACCAAACTGGCTTCAGAGGATTTTTTTATTCAATATTGTGTTGCTCCCATGGAAATGGGAGTAAAATAACCTAGATAATGTAGGATACAGAAGGCACAGAACTCAGAGTATTGGTATCAGCAGCATAGAATTTGTTTTATTTTATACTTATCTGAAACTGTCACAGTCGATCTCTATGTTTACATATAAGGTAGAAAAGCGTGCCGGTGAGCACCAATGTATTTTGTAACTTAGAGGCCTCTAGATAAACAAACAGCTCAAGTGTTTGCATTAGAACAGTCACAACATGCTAATTTGTCCCAAAAATGTCTGCCTTAGAGATATACTTGTCTGAAGACAGAAAATTAATTAATTTATTAGTTTTACATTTATAGTACCATAGTAACTTTAAAAGTCCTTTTTGGTATTAGTGCAATACTGTATTTAGTTCATTACGCGCTGCTTTCATTTGCTGAAGTACAGAGTACATGTAAAAAGAGAATTACTGCCATTGTGTATAAAACAAAATACCTAAAATGGAAAGAACAAGTCTAAGAAATTTGAAATGTTTTTGTAAATTTCATATGGTGAATGTCATAGAAGAGTCCATACCAAACACTATGTTCATAGCTGTGTTCATAATAATGCAAAATCATACAAGTATACATGTAGAATAACATACATATGACAGTGTTGAAAAATGAGAAAAGGAAAAACAACACACAATTACTGTTAGGAAAGTTTGAAATAACACAACATTTGGAGAGAGAGAAAACTAGACAAAGGTAGGCACATTTAATAGGGTGGTGCAATAAATTACTCAGACATGTAGCTGATGACAATTCCCTTGATGGCAGCAAAGAAAATCACTGACATTTCAAGAACATGACATCAGAACAGCAGGGCTGATCCTGATTGACCTTAAATTTCTGATCCTGAGTGACCTTGAATGGCATTTAGTCACTTTGATTGGGATGAAGCTGAATGTGATTTCCTAGGACTCTGTTGCATAGGAGAATAAAGGTGTGATCCAGAGTTAGCACAATTTTTCCAACTTCTTGGTTTTTCAATATCAACAACAATTAAGACATTAATATTTATGGATATACTGAGAGAAAGAAAATTCTTCAGGACTCTGGATTTTTCTTCAGATTTTTACTGTACAACAGTGGCGATAACCACTTCTTAGGGCAAGACTGGGCCTCTGTGCTATTCCCAAGTACGTGGACAATAGTGAATTCATACTTCCTTACATTTCTCCAGTGATCCAATTATTTCTGGAACAATTATCACCCATCACAACTTTCTTGAATTGGACATCACACTTTCCTGTCCCTCTGACATGGCAATAGACAATGAATAAACTTTCTGTTATGTGGACACCAAATGTTTTGTGAAATATGTAGAACACATTTATACATGTTTCTTATACTTAAGGTTTCTAGTGTTACTTATATGTTTTAAAGTAGGTATGCACTTTATTTGTTGGTACATCATAGCCTTTTCATTGACAAAGAAATAAGGTAGTTGATGTGATACAGTGAACACTAGGTGTGTTGGGTTTACATGGCAAGGTTTTGGTAGCAGGAGGGCTACAGGGGTGGCTTCTGTGATCAGAGGCCAGAAGCTGTCCCCTTGTCTGACAGAACTAGCTCCAGAGACCTCCAAGACAGACCCACTGTTGGTCAAAACTTAACCAATTAGTGGTATCTCTGTGATAGCACATCTAAGAAAGGGCAAAAACTGCTGCAAAACAGCAGCTGGGAGAGACGAGTGAGAATATGTAAGAGAAACAACTCTGCAGACACCAGATAAGTAAGAATGTGCTACGGGCACCAGAGCAGAGATTACCCTGTAGCCCCTAAAGCAGACCTTGGTGACACAGGTTGTTCACCTGCAGCCCATGGTGTTCCAGTAGACCAAAGAAATCGGGAGTGAAGTTGAGCCTGGGAAGAAGGGAAGGGTGGGGGAAAGGTGTTTTAAGATTTGTTCTTAATTCTCATTATCCTACTCTGATTTGATTGGTAGTCAAGTCTGATTTTTCCCATGATGATAATCGATGAGTGATCTCCCTGTCCTTATCTTGATCCACGAACCTTTCATCATATTTTCTCTCACCTATCCAACCGAGGAAGGTGAGTGAGAGACGGGCTTGGTGGGCACCTGGCAGCCAGCCAAGGTCAGCTGAGCACTAGGTTCTCGTTTAGATTTCCAGGTAACACAGAATGGATATGAAGCCGTCTGCTTTCAAGGAAAATTCCAGTTTAGTCAACGATAACCAAAACTTTAGTGCCATATACAAGGCTTTTGTACTGCTGTGTTCTTTAGTCAGGGTTTTAAATGGGACATAAGTGTAATGGAATTTTGAATACATTGTTTTGGTACTCGTGAATTGTTACATGCTATTGCTGAATCATGGAGATTTTGTGGGATTTTACCCATGAATAATTTTATTTGTTATCACGATAAAAATTTAATACCTCCTCTGGCTATGTAAAGTTAATTTGAATTTGAAAATAAAATCATTCTTCTTCCATCTTTAATAGAGCTTTGCAAAAAAAATCAGCTTTTGTTTTAACCCATGTATTTTTGTTTAATATTTATTACTTTACTAAAGGTCATTTATTGTAAATATTTACAACAAATTTCAATTAGATTGCCTTAGTATTCAACATGAAACGTGTACATAATGCCTGTATAATGGAATTGAGATAGATCCTCCAAAAATATTTATTTGCTGGTCTTGGGTTGATAGTCTTAAGGTTTAAGCACTAGTATGTTAAGTGTTGTAACTGGAGCTTCAGAATAATAAATGCAAATTCTCTGCTCAGGTGATTTGCATCAAAGAATTCAACCCCACAGCTAGCATACTAATCTAAAGGGCTCCCCACCAGAAAACTGAACAAGTACTCTATTCAGGTATAGGCAGATGTTTTTCCATAGCGTCTTGTTCTTCTGGCTAGCTATCGCTTTTCTAGACAGGGCTTGGAAGCAGATGAAAAACTAGCACCAACACTAACTCTGACAAAGAGAAAGCATAAATAAGATAATCCTGCTTTTGAGGGGAGAAGTTCAATCACAAAGTGTAAACTGTGTCCTACTACCTGTCTTTAGGGACAGAGAAACAGCCTGACTGGGTTTTATTTATAGCATAGTTTTAGTCAAGATGATTAAATTTCCAGTACATACTTTACTACTGACTCTGCATAATGCTTAGCAAGTAACTCGAAACTAGATCCCTGGGAGACCAGGTCAGTCAAAGGAGTCTAGAGGTCTTTTCAGTTGACCAGCTGGATATGTTCAGTTTAGGCAACATGAAAAATCTCTAGAATCCTTTGATTATATTGATTATATTTTCTTAGACTGTAATAAATTCTTTCTATGTAAGTTATTAACTGCTCCTATTCACCTGAATTTATGAATCTGAATCATCAGCTGAATCCCAACCAAAAGTCTGTCTGTAGCTGAAGTGTAAAGGCAACTTTCAGAACACATTTCAGTCTGTAGTATTGAGATTAGTGTTTAAGAGTATTCATCCCCCTACATTTTACCCAAACTAATTTTCACTTCTTAATTTCCAAGTGGTCCTTCCCTCTTATTCAGAGCAGAAATATCTACCCACCAGTTACCCTGTAAATTTGACACATTTTCCATTAACACATTCTAGTAACTCATTGAAAAGACAGGCCCACATAGATCTCAGTGGATATTTGGTTATGTCAATTCTGTATTTCATAGTAAGGAACAAAGTACACTTTTCTTCTACTGCTTTAGAACTATTGGTTACTTTATAATCAGATTTGTACTAAGAAAACAGGAAAAAAATAGAATTAAAAGTACTTTTTGGAAAAAAATAGGGCATTTGATGAGGAATAACATAGCAAGGCACCGTATGTGTGCATGCTTAGAGTCCTTAGTCTTCAGTTCCAGGTCAACTGAGTCATCAGGCCCAGGAAAGCCCCAGAGTCTCTATCTAGATAAGAAAATAGACTAATCTGTAACGGACTAAATCCATGCGTGGAAATTTGAGGCCAGGTAATTGGCTGAACTTCTAGTCCTCTTCGCAGTGAAGCAGCTAGCTAAATGACACCAGAGCTATCTCGGCCAATAGTTTTGAAGTCCCCAAAATACCTCCAGGCAGTCCCTGCTCTGCGTATACCAGATAATAGGTACTATTTACTTGCTTGGATATGTTGTTTAACTCCTTTCGAAAAGAAACTGAGCAGTCCAATGGACTTCCTCAGGGAATTCCTGACGTAGACAAATGGCATTGACCATACTCCACAGCAGAAGGTTAATCTGATATAGACAAATAGATATTGCTCTTGAATGTGCAGGAATGGTTCAGGCACAGTCTTCTGTATGCAGTTCAAGTAAGTTAGGTTGTACATAGTTTGTACAGAGTTTGTGTACACGGTTTGAGATAATCAAGATCAATGGGGCATGGGTGTGTGAAAGCAAGCACGCATGATCAGGGGCCAGCTGGGTTATAAGAGGTCACCAGCATGTCAGTTCAGTGAGTCTAACTCAATCCAATCAAAATGCCTTTGCAAGAACCCTTGCAGCAGAGATTCCCATTACGATTCAGATGGCAATCGACCATCCTGTTCAAGAGACTGGATTCTCCACATCTGCACTACACTATGCACAAGATCCGAATAAATCAGAATGTTTAACTGATGCTTAGGTGAGCACCTAAGCAACCAGACCTAGACACTATCTTAGCACAGTTTGTTTTTTTTTTGTTTAAAAGTTCTAGGAAACTAAAATGTTTTTAAACATGACAAAAAAATTATCAAACAATGAAGAATCTGAAATATTTTCACTGAGCATTCATAAAATCATAGCATATGTCAAATTGGAAGGATCCATAAGGATCATGGAGTCCAACTCCCTGCTCCTCGCACGACTACCTAAAACTAAACCAAATGACTAAGAGCACCATCCAGATGCTCGTTGAACTCTGATAGGCTTGGTGCCATGACCACTTCCCTGAGAAACCTGTTCTAGAGACCAGCTACCTTCTCAGTGAAGAACCTTTTCCTAATGTCCAGTCTGAACTTCTGATACATCTTCATACCATTTCC
>Ga0181612_144821_pt1 | contig 13631 bp, 14 predicted proteins | sample HoacroProtozoa21_FD_119630 | JGI IMG/M metagenome (GOLD analysis project Ga0181612, IMG submission 119630) | Hoatzin crop microbial communities from Cojedes, Venezuel. Combined Assembly of Gp0051906, Gp0051904, Gp0051908 | reverse complement strand
CTCTTCTTCAGGCTGAACAAGCCCAGTTCCCTCAACCTCTCCTCGTAGTGGAGATGCTCCAGTCCCCTCACCATCCTTGTAGCCCTAAGTACACCTGGTACAGAAGGGCTTTGACTTCTCTTTTTGCTGGACTTGAGCTCGCTCTCTCTCCAGCCTCCTCTGCTGCCCAAACAGAGGCCATCCCGTTTCCAGTTGGTGCTTTCTTCCATGCTCCATGTGGTTTTCCATTTTCCCACTGCTCTTCCCACCCATCCTCTCTCAAACTGGACCACTGCTCCTGGGGTTTGCAGGGCTGTTCTCTGCATCATGTTCTGCTTTGGCTAAGTGGCTTGCGAGGAGGGCCCAGGTGCAGGGGCTGGAGGTGGAGGTCTTGTTCCATTTTTTTCTTTTTCAGAAAACTGGAATTTTTTCCCCTTGGCAGATTCCACGCCAGGCACTGCGTCCTCGTCACTGAGCAAGCTCTCTCCCATCTCCTGAAGGAGTCAACCTATCTCTCTGGAGGCTTGCCAGGATCTGTCCTTTCCCTGACCTTACCTCTGGGGCAATCCTTATTCAGGCCTTAATCACATCCTGTCTAGACTTTGTTGCAATTCCCGCTTTTACAGTCTTCTGAAATCCCTCCAGCCCGCAGAGTGCCAGAGGAACAGCGTGATGCAGGTGATTGCACACAAGGTGTCCAACATGGGCTTTGTCCTTGTCAGTCTGTCCCTAATGTTGTACCTGGAGGCAACTTTCCAAAGCCCTGAGGTACCTTTGCAGCGTGGGCCGTGCTCACCCCTTCTCAGCTCTCTTTTCTGCCATCTTAGATCGGGATGGTCCTCCCTTGAGCTCTGAAAGCGCCCAGCTCTGCCAGGAGCCTGGAGGACACGGACCAGCATGCCCAGGTTTTATGTTCTTCTCTGTAGGGCAAGAGGCTTTTCTTCCTTGTCCCAAGTGCTGCACTGCAGGTTCCCAGCACTCCTGGCTTGGGATGGGGTTGCCAGCTCCCTGTTTCAGTGCGTGGCTGAGTTTGGCCAGCACAGTGGGTTGACCAAAACCCTACTCCTTGGCACAGATGTATCAAGATCTTGTTTTCAGCCTTTTTTAGACACTTTAATTTGGGTGAGAATATGATAAAAGTGCACTTACCTCCTCCCTCCACCACACTAGTCCCACTTACGCTGTCCCTTCTTCTTTCTGTCTCTTAATATCCTTTACTTCCTCATTTTTTTTACACCATTTCCCCATCTACACATGTTTAAAGGTAGGTACATGATCGCTTGAGGTCTTCAGTGCCTTCTCTCCTCTGATGTTCATGGTAGGAGAATATTTGATTCAGGTAAGCAAAGATGAGGTTCAAGGTTGACAGCTAAAGCCTTTGCTGTGGATCTCCTTTTGGCAAGTGTGGTGGTGGGTTTTCGTCAAAGTCTAGCTAAGCGTATAAACTCCTTCCTGAGCATTCAAATTCCGTGCCAATAATCTTGGCACAAAAAAACGTGTGAGATGGTAAAAGAGGGTAAATGGACTGTGGGCTAAAACACTGCCGAGAAGTCTCAGAAAACATGCATTTAATATGAATACGTGCAGAAGTAAAAATTCCGGAGCAAAGGAGCAGGTCATGCTTAGAGAGTTAGGGCTGTGTAGCATGGAAAGCAACGACTCAAAGGCTTCAGTGTATCAGTGAAGGTTGGTAAGGTTTCCCTGACCTGGGAAGTTCATGCCTGTCTCCGAAGTGCCGTGCCTGTGTGTGTGCACCTACCCCACCTGCAAAGCCCAGGCTACTTCTCTTTTTAGACTGGGGCTGGGCTGGCTGAGATGCTAATGTACGAAGCTGTGGTAACTGGATTACTTTGAATCACGTTCTCCTGTTGCTCTGGTCTCTGTGAAAATTCAGTAACTGCCAGTGCAGAGCCATAGCCAAGAAAGCTGCGACTTTGAAGGATATGATCAGGGGAGCACTGAACAGGAGGGACTGGGTGACATCGCCCTGTATGTGGGGGTCTGAGTCCAACAGTGATGTCTGCTTCATCGAGGGTCCTGGAGTTTGGATGGTCTCACAAGAGGGCTACAAGGATAAATCAAGATCTGAAAAAAATGAGGAAGATCAAGAAAGCTTCATCCGTTTAGTTCAACTGTAAATGAGTGGGGACACATGAACTCCGCAGATACAACCCTCATGCTGGTATCACTGGAGTTTCTTTTAGGGGTTGCACCCAATTCTTCTGGAGAAGAGTCCAGTACTGGTAAAGAGAAAATGTGTGTGGATCAGTCCTAGGGGTGGATATCTGTCTGAAGAGCTCCCCACCAAGGATTATAGGATTTCTCCAGGCAGCTGCAGGCAGCATTCTCTGGCCAGCGATGCACGGGGTCATCGCTATGTTCTCCTTTGGCAGCTGAAAGCTCCATCGTAAATGACCTGCCCCTGCTTCGCTCTGCTTCCTCAGTTCCCCCTGTTTTGCTGGGCACAGGTATGAGATGGTTGCTGGAGAGAGAGAGGGCGATGTCTCGGGAAGCATCCACCAGCTCAGGCTTCTCCTGCCAGGCACTGGGATGAGCTGGCAGGGTTTGCACTGGTCCCAGTGCCAGTGTCCCTGCTGATGCACCGCTGCACCTGCAACGTGCAAACTCCTCCCTGCCGTAAGGTGGGTGGCAGAGGCTCCCTGAGCACCCGTGAGCAGGAGAGGATGGGTTAGGAGGAGAGTTAACCATTCTTCAGCTTGAATGGGAGGGTGCTTTGGCTGCAAGGCTTGGTTTCTGGGCACCTTTTGGTCATGTTTTTGTTGCCGTGTTTTGCTTTACGAGGCGTGGTTATCGCTTCTTCCTGCGGTGGGGCTCCGTAGCAGGCCCAGCGCTGAGCTCCTGTTCTCATCTTGGGGAAGCACGCTCACCCACCGCTTCCCCCCTTCCCTCCTGGCTTTCATTTTCTCTTGTTTTCTTTTAGGAAACACTTTAAACGCGCCCCTTCCTTCGGTAGCAGTGCTTTGCTGGTTATGTTCTTTAGTTATTGAAGTCTGTCAGCCGAAGAGGCTTTGCTATTTGCCGTCATGCAGAGCACACCGTGTCCAAGACATCAGTGTCGGCCTCTACGAACAATTTTTTTTCTCCCTCTAAAATCTGTTCACATCTGGTGGATTCTGTGTCTCACCTGGATGAATTCAGGCACTGTGTTTCTTTTTTGTTTGCTCTTTTGCTTTTACGAGCCCTGCACTTTTTCATGGGAGATAGCAGATCTGTTAGCGAAGGGCTGTTAGAGACGTGTTACAGCTTGTGGGCAGTGTGATGGCAGCCCTAGGCAGAGCTCCAGATTACTCACTCCAGCCCTCCCCTCTTCTACCTGCTGGCTGCTGCCTCAGTGTCATCCATGATTCGAGTTTCCCGTGCTCAGCTCTGCGGGTGGGGTAAGTTCTCCGTCCCGCAGAGCCCGTCCTGCTCCCACCTCTGCAGGCAGGGTCTGCTGGAGCCCTGGACCTCGCGGTGCCGGGATGCTCGTGGCAGGCTCCGGCTGTATGGGTGGAAGGGACACCCTCGTTTTCTTCCCCCAGCAGCCTGGAGGTGCAGAGGGACCTCTGCGAACGGTTTTGTGTGGAGCTGCTCTGAAATCAAGTGTCTTGCTGGAAGCAGCATCTAATAGAGATGCTCTTATGAAACCCGCATCTTCTCTGCATCCTGAACCCAATCAGCCCCATCTTCCCATACAAGCACAACGTTGCCTGCAAATACTTTTTGTGTGTTTCTGTTTCTAGGATTCCATACTTAAATCCCCTTGGTTTTGAAGTGGGTTTTTTTTTTTTCCTGCTGATCCTTCTAATCTTTTTTCTACCCTTTAAACTTCCGTGTGTGTTAGGTCTGCATTTTCTTTCCTCCATTTCCAGCACGACCACTTGCTGACCATGCTTTATCTCCTTCACTTTGCTGAGTTGCTGTTCTCACAATCCCTGAACGTCTCCTCTTTGCGGGTGAGGGACCTGGGATGGCACCAGACATGTCCCAGAAAAGTTACTTTTTGGACCCAGATGGGCATGAGAGAAAGTTTATAGTGCAGTTTGTACTTCGTTATTCCTTGTATTAATAATAAGGTCAGAAGTAATGAAGAGGGTGAATGTGGGCGCTAGGCCAACTGTATGCTGAGAGCAGAGGAAGGGATTTTCCAAATAATAAAGAGAAAAACAGACACTCCCTGCTTTCATTGTCAATTAAAGCTACGCTGGTAGCTTTGTGCTTATTAAAAATACCACAAAAATGAATCTGTGCAGCAAGGAGAAATCTTGTGGCAGGGGCTTGCCTGGGGGTTCAAAGCCAGATGCTGCTGCCCTGACGTGAGACTCTCCACCACGCGATAAATGGTTACCCAGCTCGTCCCCCTCCTGCCATGTGCCTGTCAGCCGCGGGGCACGGAGACAAACTGTGCTGGCAGCGCGTCCCCGTAAACAGTGACTCTGTCCCTGTCCAGAGCAAAGTCACCTTTCAGAGGCTGGGCGGGTGTTGGCAGTGGTGCCAGCTTCCAGTAAGCCCCTGGGATGCTGGTTTGTTTCCTGCTTTTGCGAAAAAAGGACCACAGAACCTTGGTTGCTGTTGCTTGGTGTAGCGAAGCAGCAGTCCCTTTGCTGTGGGAGGGTTTTGGGAGCGTCCCAAGGAGCGGTTGTAAGCAGCCACGTGCTCACATGCTGTGTCTTGTGCTGAGAGCAGTGCGTGTTCTGGCTGTATGCAGGAGGTCCGCCATCCAGTATACCCACTGGTATATTGCAGCCGCTTCCTGGTGTCCTTGAAGCTTTGCTGAATGCCCCCAGCTTCTGCTGGAGAGCAGGAAAGGTTCAGACCTCGGCACAGTGGCACTGGCGTAGCGATTGCACCAAGCTACTCGCCCCCAGTAGGCTTCTGTGTCAAGGTACAGTGGAGGAGCTCATTCTTCTCATTGTGAAGATCACACTGATCTGTACTGGTTGAACTAGGGACCTCAGGCAAGAGCCAGAAGCAGAACAAAATCTACCTTTGAGTTGTGAGCACTTGCCACTGCTCCAGAGTAGCTCCCAGCTCTAGGACGCTTGAGTCACCGCTCAAGCAGCGAGCTGGGCAGGCGTGCAGTTCGGTGTTTGCTTTCCACCCGTCAGCGTGGTTTAAAGGTGTCAAGTTTGTTCCCTGCAACTGCTCTCGTGGGTTCTGCTGTTGCAAAAGCCAAGCTGTTATTTTTATCAGAGGAAGCAAAATGGGGCATGCAAAGACTGAGAACAGCGAGAAACTCCTTCGTGAGTGTGTTCCGGGAGATCACATTTGCTTTTAGGTTGCAGCTTCTACAGTGTGCCGGGATTAGCCAGCAACTTACTCCCTCCTCCTGCTCCTCTGATTTATAACTTATGTAAATGGGAAGTGACACGAGAGAGCAGAGGGTGTGTTTGCGTGGCGTTAAACTGTCGGGCACGTTTATCCCTCTTGTCACGGGACTCTGCAAGCCTCGGTAGGCGGCTGCCGAGCTGGGGGAGGCTTGTCCGAAGCTTGCCGGGAGCACCCCGAGGGGTGTAGCAGCAGCTGGCCCCTTCGCGAAGCGGGGCCGGGGCCGCCTGTCATGGCCGGTGCGTCTCCGCAGGGTAGAGCACCTTTCTCAGTGCCAAGAGATTGATTCCAACTTCTTTGCTGCTCTCGTGCTTCCAGGTGACCCTCTTTGTCTACTCCGACCTGCTGCTCTTCACCAAGGAGGACGAGCCTGGGCGCTGCAACGTGCTGAGGAACCCTCTCTACCTGCAGAGTGTCAAGCTCCAGGAGGGTGAGTGTCTGCAGCAGCACCTGGAGACATTTGGGGCATTTTTGGGGCCGCTGGCTATAAAGGATTTTGGCCAGCAGCAGGATAGCACCCCGCTGTCCCATTGCTTCTAGTATGTAACAGTACCATAGAATCACAGAATAGTAGGGGTTGGAAGGGACCTCTGTGGGTCATCTAGTCCAACCCTCCTGCCGAAGCAGGGTCACCTACAGCATCCAACTGGCGCTGCCAGATCATCCTTCCTTGGGCTGCAGGGCCCGCATCACCCTTCCCGTCCCTGCATTAACCCAGTCCTCGGGAGCTCCATCTCCTGGGACCCCTCCGGGGCACTCGGGTGGCACCGCTTTCCAGGGCTTTTTGGGTGCGTCTCTCGGGGGTTTTGGGCTGGCATTCCCCAGGGTCGTGCTGGGCTGGGCTGTTCCCCTTGCTGGTGTTGCAGCGCCTGTGGCGGGGCCCTGCCAAGGCTGAGAAAGGAAAGTGCAGGCTTGAGGTTTCCCCCACGGTGCCTCGAGAGAGTTCAGACGTTGTCTCCAAGGCAGTCTGGCTAAGCTGTAGTGACCTGTACTTTGTCACTTGTCCCTTCAGCCGCCCACGTTTTCCCCCGCGCTAGCATGCCTCCCCCACGCACACCCCATTGGTGAGGGCAGAGCAGACCCTGGCCTTGGTGGGTGGCTGTGGACCATGCCCTTGCTCTGCTCACCTCGACTGGACCTTCACGTCCAGCTGAGGGCTTGGGGAGGGCTTCTAGGGCAGGGGGTGACTTGAAATCAGTTGTTTCATGTTGAAAGGCTGAGGCTGTGTGGAAGGTGGCCTTCAGCTACTCGGGGTCAAAAGAGGAATGAATGAATTGCTCGACCACATCCTATTTGCTACGGCGGAGCTACTTCTTGGCCGCGGGCCCAGTCCCACCTTGTTCCTTCTTTGGTGCCGTCGCATTTTGGGTGCGGGTTTGTGTTGTGTGCAGTCGGCGTGGGGCTGGTGGAACCCAGGCAGCGGGTGTCGCTGTGCCGGGGACCGACGTGGGAAATTGTGGTTAGATGTGAGGAAAAACTTCTCTGTGGTGAGGCTGGTCAAATATGAAGTTGCCCAGAGAGGCTGTGTGACCTCCATCCCTGCGGGTGTTCAGGACTCAGCTGGGTGCTTTGGGCAGGGGCTTGGATGAGAGACCCCCCAAGGGGCCCCTTCCAACCCGCACGGCTCTGTAACTCTGTGAGCTGATGTCTTTATGCAGTCCCGCGGCCCTGACCAACAGGGGTTATTCCAGATCTGGGCTGCTTCTCCAAAGGGATCATTTTCTGGATCAATTTTGCCACGTCCCATGATTTTACCCAGCCGAGTTTTGAGCTCTGTGGATGAGCTGCATCTCTCCACGTGCCCCATATTGTTGTGAGCCTCAGTGCTGGGGATCTGCCGTGCTACGCCAGACACCGCAGGCTGCCTGTCAGTTGTTATGTCCCATTTCCAATAACGTTTCTGCTCCCGGATTAATTCACTGGCCTGTTTGGTGGGGGCAGAAATGCAGGGAGGGAGAGCGGGTGCCACGGCACGAGCCGCCGAGCGAAGCCATTGAAGCTTCCCTGCGATTTGTTAAGTTTGTTCTCAGCGCTGCTTGTTTCTAAGAAACGGACAAAAGAAATTGTTCCTCGTGGAAGGGCTGGTTGGTCAGCATCCGCTCCCGTGACGCGCACGCGTGCCGCCCCCGGCTGCGGAATAACCCTGCTCTTGTTCGCCTCCCTGAAGGAGTCGGCTTCGCCAGTGCCGGTCCCGGCTCTGTGTACGAAGGTCTGTCTGTCTGCAGCTCGGCACAGGAACGCGCCTCCTAACCTCGGGCAAAGCGGTTGGATTTCGTGCATGGTTTTCTGCCACTTATTTCCTTGTTGCTGTAATAACTTGGCTGGATCACATCTGGAATAGCTGAGCAAGCCTCTCCGGAGGGGATGTTTGTCTCTGCAGCACTGAACCACCCTCTGCAAGCTGGGAATCCAGCACAGTCGGTTTTCAGGCAGCTCACCCTCCCGGTTTGGGCAGGACCAATTCAAAGGCGAGTGGACCAAGCAAAAAGATGTCCGTCCCTTTTGGCAGGGGTTTTCTGTTGGTCTCCTAACTAACTGAATGGCACATTAATAGGAACAGGCGTATTGCTGAGTACAACAATTGAGACATCTCCGGTACGCCGAAGACCATTGTGATGTTTCCTGTTTCTGCTGCTCGCTGCCCTGTGCGAAAGCAAATCAGTGTAGTCTGCTTTACAATGCTCTGTCTTCCTGCTTTAGAAGCTGAGCGGGGTTGATGAGCACCACACCGGCCAATGTTTCCAGTGTGACAGGGCTGGCTTCCTCACTAGATACTGTGGGAATTTCCGTGTGAAAGTCACCGCCTCGCTGGGATCCAGGCCCCCCGGGGTGGGTGCGCTCGGCTTTGGGACAGTGAAGAGCGCTCCTGGTTTGCAGCCGGAATGAAGACCCCCAGGCTGTGAGCCCCGTCCCCAGCCAGGATCCTGCAAACGAAGACTTTTCATGTGCTGGCTTGCTGTGTCCCGCATCCCAACCCGCCGTGTCTCGCAGCGATCCACTCCGAGTCAGGCGCTCAGAGTAGGATTTATGGGGCTTCTGCCCCCCCATAGCTTCTCCTGTGGGAAGCACCCAGGGCTTGCACCTTGCCACACCTCCCTGGGGACGTGTGCCACGGAGGGTGGTAAGCTTGTCCCCACTTGGGAGCCAGGTTTGGAGGTGCACAACAGCCTTCCTCTCTGCCCATGCACCCAGCGCCCTGCAGCATCCTGCCCTGAGCCCCTCATCGAGTGCCCGACGCAGCTGATCCTCGCTGCGCGTACGCGAGGGGCTGGGGAGCGGGGAGTCTGCCCTCGCCGTGGGCATTGCCACGGTCCCCTGCGCTGTGCCGCGAGGATGAGGAAAGCAGCAGGACTGTCTTCCCACTTTTCCCGTCTTTTTGACCCAGCAGCCGGCGTGCACCGTCCGGATCCTGCACGCAGCGGGTGTTTCCCATGGGTTGCACGTGGATTGCGGGCAGAGCCGGGCCGGCACTGAAAGCTGCCGTTGTGCCAGGAGCTGTGTAAGAGCCTGCCCCGCGCGTCAGCATGGGTGCGCAGGACGAGGCTTAGCCGGGGAGCGGGACGTGTCCCCGCAGAGCTCGCACCCTCCTCTGTCTGTGCTGAGCGCGCGCCGCAGCCCAGCCCGGGGGCAGGGACGGTTCGGGCTACGCTGAAAGGCAAGCCAGTCCCCACCGCAGCGCACCAGGAAGAAACGAAAATATATTTCAGTGAGTTTTTTTCCTCCTGCTTATTTCTTTTTAGCATTTTACTGAATTTGGCTGAGCGTATGTGCAGTTCGGCTGTCACGAGGGGTGTGGACGTTGTGCTGCCTGGGGATCGGAGTCCCGGGATAGCCCGGGCGGCCGGCTGCCGCCTGCCCGGCGCGAGGTTGTGCCCCTTCTCTTGTCTTTTGTGGCCTCTGGTCCGCGGTGCAGGAGGTGAAAAGTCCACATCGCGTGGCTCTGGGGCACAGCGGGCTCCGGCACACCAGCCTGACCCTCCGGAGACTGGAGAAATCTCCAGCGGAAGAAATTCCGGCAGACCTGGTCTGTGCTGAGATCTGCGCTCGGGTCTGCCCTTCCCGGCTCTGCCTTCGCTCTCCTGCCTCTGCTGCGCCTCGCCGGGGCTTGGCACCAGCTCAAGCCCAGCGGCTGGGCAGGGCAGCCAGCCTCTCGCCTCCCATTTGTGTTCTGTTTAAAGGCAATTAGTGGTAGAAAATGGGCTTTAAGCAGTTCCTTAGCCTAGGCTGGCTCCCTGTTTTGTGTGGCCTGTAGGCACTGGGCTACTTGGCTGTGTGTAGGAGTGAGCCTGGGAGAGACAAGGGGACAGGAGCTGCTGGTGGTGGAGGTTGCGAATGCTGGGATTCATAGCTCAATGGAGAGGAGTTTGGAAGGGAACTTGAATTCTGATGGTTTTGGGCTGTGTCAGCGTCACTTGTTATTGCAGAAGGAATAAACAGAGGCCCAAGAGAAGCGGGGTCATTCCCAGGGCTGTTTCCCTCCGACGTCGCCTTTCTTTGCTGAGGGTGCATGTCTCCAGAGGGTAACCTGTTCCTCACATCAGCTGAGAGAGCCGGGCTAAAGCTCTGGAGGGAAAGTGGCTGGGACATGCAGGTCCTCTGCAGTCTGCTTTGCAAGGTGGCCTGGCGAGCTTTGGTCATGGTGCAGGGAGGAGCAGCGAGCCCCGCTGAGAAGATGGGCTGTTTTTTGTACTGCTGACCGCTTGGGAAGCAGAAGCAGTAGAAGGGGACGGTGGACTCGTGGTGTGCCAGCAGCGGGCTCAGATCCTGCCTCCAAACCCTCCCTCAAGGGGAGAAGCACTGGCTGCGGGGCTCCTGTTGGAGGCTTTGGCTTAGCAAGGAAAATGGTCCCTGATGGTCCTGCTGGGATTCGCGGCAGAGGGTGCCGGGAGAGTGCAGGCAGAGCCGCGGAGAGTGGCAAGTGGTGGTTCTGTGGTGCAGAGGTCAGACACGGGCTCCCAGCCAGGCCCATTCAGAACGTGCTCTTGGGGGCCAGCACTGCTCCCCTTCTGTAAGCGAAGACTTGGAAGGGGATTTCTGGAGCCCTTTGGTTGGCAGCTCTGGGGCCAGGCTGCTTCCCTGTCCCTCACAGTGCCGGGGATGGAGCAGGCTGAAGCTTGTGAAAACACACAAGGACTCATCATCTGAGAGGTCCGCAGCAGTGCTCCCGGTGGTGCTGGGCTCCAGCGGCCGCTGTGGCACGGTGTCGTGGTGTCCCCGTAATGATGTTTCAGCTCGTTTCCTCCAGCGTGCCCTACAAATGAAGCTGGCAGCGGAGACAGGCCTGCCATCCCCCAAAGGGCAGCTGGGAGAGATACCCAGCAAACAGCTCCAGGCCGTTGTGCTTCTTCATGGGTTTCACGTTGCCCATGGAGTGACTCAAGAGGCATCTGAGTCCTTCAATGGGTCACAGCTCTTATCTTGACGTTTGGGCTGCTGCCTGCAGCAGAAGAATTGCTTTCCTCTGGGGAACAGGGTGTTTCCACCGCATTACAGAGCCTGTTCCCATCGTTAGCGCAGCTCAGGCTGTTGAAATGAAGCAGAGCTTGTGCTGACACCGCTTTGAATAGGATCTGCGGCCGTGCCCAGACTGCAGACCTGATCTCATGGTGGAGATAATGTCATTAAACGGGTTATGAAAGCTGCAGCCCAGCGGTGCTGTATGCTGCCAAGGGCAAATCTGGTGCAGAGCATGTTGGTGTGAAGGAGCGAGCCGGCTTCAGGAGATCGGATGTCCTGCTTCAGAGTTGAGGTGACCATGTCCTTTGGCATCATGTCCTCCTGCAATGCTGATGTATGCTAGGAGCTGGGTTCCCTCGGGGCTGGGTACTCATGCCTCACCAGCAATGATCAAAGTCCAGGGCAGATCTTCAGGAATGCCTTTTTCTTGGTGACAGGGAACGCTAGGCCTGCAGGAACTAGCCTGGTGGAGCAGCTGGAGCAGAACACATCCCCTGGGATAGCTGGCAGCAAGGTGGGGAGCCGAACTGGACTGCTCCGTGACTTAGCAAGGCATGGATCGCAATTTTGGTCATTTCATTGCCTCCAGCACCATCTCCATTCCTGAAGCTGTGGAAGAGCAAGTCCCTTGGCAGTGCCACGCTGGCAGGAGCTTGGGCAGTTTGCCCTCAGCCTGGTGGAGCAGGGCTTTCCCCACTGCCCCGTGTCAGCTGCTCCCATTGCCCTGGGATTCGGCTCTGTCTCCTTGGAGAGGCACCGACCCCAACCACTGGCACTGATGGGAGCTGGGACACACAGCACCAGACAGAGATACCACCAGCCTCACCTAGGGCTTGGGGCAAGAAGCTGGGAATGAGCAAGGACGTAGGAACAGGAGCTGCTCTGGTTAGTCCTCCTGGGAGCAAAGCGTGTGCAGAGGTAAGGTGGGAGAGAGCTGACCCCGGTGCCCAGGATGGCTGCGTGGGCACTGCGGGCGCTCCGCAGCCCCCGGGAAGGAGTCGGGCAGCACGTGCCATGGCAGGTCGGGCAGAAGAGCCTGTGCTTGGCCTCTGGATGAAACAAACCTTCTTCCAGAAGGACAAACCCAACGGAGAATCCATGATAGCACATGGCCCCTGCAGATGCAGCATACATCACTCCCGGATCACAGCCTGGTACTGTAGGATGACAACAATAAATATTCATTAAATGCTGTCTCTTAGCCAATTCCTCTGCCAGTCTCGCTGCTTGCAGAAATGCAGTTGTAGCTTAATGTTGATCCTGTGTTTTTCTTCTTTGTAGGTTTGGAAGATCGGAAATTCTGCATCCTTTACCTTGCGGAGGTGAGTGGTGCTCTTTTCCGAATGAACTTGCTGGTGGGAACTGAACATGAACTGACTATGCTGATCCTGTCTGCTGGGGCAAGGAGCACTGAACGGGCTGATTTTAACTTCCTTTTTAATTAATTTGCCAGAGGTTGGGAAAGGAAGCATAACGCCCGTAGCCAAAATACATTAGTAAGAAGCTGCTAAAAGGAATCTGTGGCTGGGGAGGCTGGGCAGCACCGGGACAGGTTTGCTTTTCCCCTTCCCCCTGCGCGCTGTAGGTGGGTCTTCCTCCACGCATCTCACTTTCGATTTGTCTTGGGATTCTTCTCCCTGGGGGCAGACTTCCTTGCCAACTGTTCTGTCTTTGTTTTTTAGGCATCTTGCTTTTCTTGTCTTCAAGCACTCAGGTTTGAAGCCCTCAAATAAAATGAGGAAGCTTGATCTAAATGACGTATAATCATAGCTCTGAAAACACGTGTGGCTGGTACATGGCTAAATGCTCTGAACAGATTTGCAGTCACTCGGGCATCGGCACAGTGATGTTTGTGTCATGAAGCAGCCAAGGAGACTGCAAAATTGGTTCACGGTGACTGGACCTGCCTGCTCATTGAATGCTATGGCTTTTGTTCCTTTTCAAGTGACTTTACTCTCTTCCTGGATTCAAGGCCTTGTATTTTCAGGGGTGGAAATTTTGGTCTGGGAAAGATCCCCAGGGCACAGAGGAGAAAGGCAAACATTGCTCAGCAGCACCACGAAATAATAAGCTATTGTGAAAGTTGGATAAAACCGTTCAGAATGAAAGTTGTTCACCTTGAGTGGCTGGGATTTGGGCCAAGGCACGACTCGCTGCATAACTGTGGGCTGACGAGTTCACTCTCATGTTTCCTTCTTATTCCTTCCTTGTCTCCGCTATTTCTTCCTGGAGCGGTGGGGCAGGAGCTGCCTGCTCGGGGGTTTGCTCACTGCGTGTCCCGGTGTAACGTCAGGCTTGCGTGATGACTCCCTGCCCGGCTAATCCTGTGCTGTGACTCAGAAAGGCTGCGACGGGTGTTCATGGGCAACATCCCGACAGTGGGATGAGGCCCTCCTGCATTTTCTCATACATTTGGAGAAATGCTTTTGGAGCCTGATGTTTAATTTAGAAGCTTCGGGCCCCCAAGTAGAAGCGACTGAAAGAGAACTGGCTGCATTTCATGAGATCTTGGGAGAGGAAAACTCATCTTTGTCAAGCTGTAATGAAGTGCTTGGCTTCCTTCTGATGGGCTTAAATGGCTCTCGCACCTCTGGTGACAGATCTGTGGCATCCATTGCAGTTGGAGTGTAGTAGTTCTATAGAAAACGGGAACTATTTGCTTTCCTGTGTGCATGCTCCCCCACAGAGGTCAGTCGGTCTGGACAGGGCAGGATGCTGGGGTTCTGCAAACCCCTTCTTGTTGCCCCTGTCTGCTCGAGGTATTTCGGAGCAGGTCGCGAGTGGAGCGGGAGCTTCCTGACCGCTGGTGACCAGCAGGTCCGCCCCGTGCCTGTCCCCGAGGAATGGCTGCTCACACCCTGCGCTCT
>Ga0181612_182565_pt1 | contig 13632 bp, 8 predicted proteins | sample HoacroProtozoa21_FD_119630 | JGI IMG/M metagenome (GOLD analysis project Ga0181612, IMG submission 119630) | Hoatzin crop microbial communities from Cojedes, Venezuel. Combined Assembly of Gp0051906, Gp0051904, Gp0051908 | reverse complement strand
GCCTGGAGTGTAACCCAGAGATCCTACCCCATCAGACAGAAGAGCTATTATGGGGAAAAAATGCACTATCAATCTTCTCTGGATGCTGTGCCAGCCTGGTGCCAGGGCAGGGCATCGCTGGCACAGCTTCAGCCGCAGGGAGATAAATGTAAAAGGAGAAGTAGCATTTTGAGTTTCATAATGCAGATGATCAAGCTGATTTTTAGTACATGAAAGGGATGCCAGATAAATGCACAGAATGGCATGGAGGCTGGGAAAAGGATACACCCAGTCCTTTAAAAACAGTGCTGGAGAGACTGGGGAAAAAAATCTCTCTAATTCCTATTCTGAAACAGGTTAAGTATTTGGAGATTTCCTCTGCCAGTCTTTTCCCCTTCCTGTGGCTTTCCTTACGTTGCCTGTCCTTGGTGAACCAGCTATGGCTCCAAACCCTACTTACTGAATTTTCAAAGGTTTTATCTACAGTCCTTGTAGGATCAGGGTCCAGCAGACACAATACTCAGGGTAAGAGTCTGCCATTAAAATTCTTCTACTCTGCAAGAGAAGTCTGATAGGTATTGATAAAATAAAGGAGGTATTTAAACAGTGCATGAGAAATACTAAATAGTACCAGCGAGAAAAGATCCAGCAATGATGCTGAGAGGCACAAAGGGAATCTCTTTTCCCCTTCTTTTCTTCTTTCTTCATTTTTGGCTAGCAAGTGGAAATATCCTTGATGGTGACTATGGGAATAAAGAGAGAGAGAGAGAAGTCTTGCTTGTATTTCCCCCACCAAAAATCATCATTTGCTGTGTAGGAAACACAAATCCACTCCCAAACATGAAAATAACCAGCAACAAGCAGATTCCCCCACACCTCATTTCACATTTAGGTATTTCACCATGTAAAGAATTTTAACCAGCTCTGGGTTTCTGTTGCCATCACAGTCAGTCGAAGAGATGCTCATCTTTGCTGAAGAAACACAAAAGTGGGTGGACGCAGAGGAGGGAACTGGAGCTATTTCTGCCCCAGTGTGCCACGTGTGGTTCTTCCATTGACACAACAATTTTGAGCAATTTCAGGACGCTTTCGAAGAGTTCATACGTAAAAGATTAAATAAACCTCTGTAGAAAGGAAATGCAAATTCAAATCCAATGTATTCTACTAGTTTAATTACAGTAGCTATGAACCATAACTCAATTAACCTTGAAAAAAGTCAATTACAGAACTTTCCTGCTGTTTTTTGCAAGCTGTGTTGATTTTTCTTTTCCTCCCTCCTTACCCCTCCGTGTGCCCCTTGCTGATTTTTTATGATCAGTTCTAGAGCAGCACAATGCGTCTCCTGTGTTCTCTATTGAGTGAAAAAAAGCTATTTCTCAGAGTAGGTCTGCTCTCAGTCCAAATCCATAGCAGAGGGATAAGAAAAGGTTGGCACAATAAACAAAACAACAACCCAAACAAATGAATTTCCAGCAAAGCAAGATCAAACAAACAAACAGAAATCCTCTGCTCTGATGCATGTCTGCGACTTTCCCACCACGTCACAAAACAGCCTGGTAATGATTAACGTCCTCTGTTTTTCACGGCCTTCGCAGGCGCGCTGCTTCATTCCCAGCTGCACAGACAGCACCGCCCGTGTTGTTCCTCCTTTCTTGGTCTGCCTGGGGAAGACATGCAAAAGCTGAGATGCTAATGTCACCTTTTCTGTCTATGGGTGCCTCTCATTAATGAAAGCTGTCATTAGTGCCAACACTTAGAAAGTAAGACCTAGCCAACTGCTCTGAACCGCTGTGATGCCGTAGTGGAATAATTGCACTGGTTTCAGCGGAGCAATGCCTCAGCTAAGGACAAAATTTAGCCCTGGAATTAATCTGTAAAGAATACAAGATTTGTCACATACTAATAATAACATACAATTTTTTTTTTTAATAGTCTGGGCCCCAAGCTAAAAGCCCTTGGCAAAAGCTGTCTGAGAAAGGCACACACTAAACCCACAGCAAGTCAAACAGTGCATCTGGTGCCCTGCAAATGGCCAAACCCTTTTCTAACTGCTCTGAGCAGGGCCAGCTCTTACTGGAGAAGTTTAGACGTGTATGTGCAATGGAAAATAAGTTTTTGGTTTATTTTCTCATGCCAGGAGGCAATCAGCTTATTTTTTTTTTCCCAGTTTCTGACCCAAGGCGTACAGTTAGCTCCAAAGTGTAACCGTGTTTGTGTGTCAAACCTATCTTGCAAAGGAACAAAGGCTTTTAAAGGAGAACAAAAAGGAAATCAAAGTAATCTACTGTACAGATCGCTGTAAAATTGAGCTGTAGTGTAAGATCTTGTGCTTTAGAATTCACTATCGAGGAACTCAAATGTGTACCATATTTATTTATTCTGGTAGGTAAAAGAAGGAAAAAAAAAAGAGTTTATATTCATTTCTGAAAAGCTGCAGCATGATGCTATGTACCAATTGTGCCAGTCCTGCTTCCTGTAAAATTATTGCCTGTTTTCATACTCCACTAATAAAGAAGGAAAAAAAAAAATTAAGAAAATTTGTTTTGTGACTCTTTCATTAACAGCTACCCAAGCCAATCAGCAGGGGTGTCAATGCAAGCAGGCTGACCTGTTTTGCACCTGAGTTGTGTCACTGGTGGGCTACAAGGCATCTCCTAGTGCAGAAAACCTGGACACGGGGCATGGGTCAGGTAATGATGCCCAGATCGTGGTCCCTTGCCTGGCCCCATGGCACCACCACGTCCCTGCAGCAAGTGCTGGTGCCAGTCAGCCAGGGGAGGCTGGGACCGCATGGAAAGGTCTGCATGGGAAGGTGCAGAACATTAGCTTCTTGCTGTTGGGGTCACAGTCTCCAACTGGGCTGGCAGCTGAAAAGCCCCCTTTGGCTGCAAGACACTGAAACAATTGCTGCAGCGCTTTGTGCAAGGCAAGCACGAGGGGTCTGCTTTCTCATCATCCTCCAGCACAAGCCAGGAGACAATTTCGTGTCTGACGAGGTGATGATGGGAAAGACCTGAGCAGAGAGCTTGGCTTTAAAGACAGCAGTGCAGGATAAATTTGACCATTCTCAAATGATTAGGGGTTTCATGCAATTTTGGAGACTTTTCTGTTCTTTTGATGGAAGACCTGTCCCCTTGTCTAGATCTAGCCATGGTGGGCTGTGCTCAAGAAGATAGCAGAGAAGCTTTTACAAAGCTTGCTTCTTTATCGTGCTGTTCCCTCAGGGTTAATTTCAGCATCACCTAGACTGCAAAACTTCTGTTTGGGCAAGAAGTTATCCATGTCAAGGGCTTTCCATCTTGGCTGCAGGCCTAATTTGATACCAGATGAAGCTGAAGAAAAAAAAATCTGAATTTATTGAGATTTTCCTGAAGTCATCTGATAATGAAGCTCTTGAAAAAGCATCAAATTATTCAGTTTCCAAATGTCATCCCCCACCAATACGACTTCCTAGTTTCTTTTCCCAACTGTTGAAACATTGTAGAGGAAAAAACATAGTAGGGAAAAAGTCATTGGGAAGTAAAAGCAAATGCACTTGTAATAAAAATTGATAACTTTTCTGACATTTTCAAGAAAAGTGACTTTCTCTTAAACCAGGCAGAGAGCCAGGAAGGGTGGAAATATGGGCAGAACCTGGGAACACCCCTACCTGCAATATTTTTAGTTCTAATTTGTTTGACCCAGTTCCATCAGTGCCTTCGAGAACCATCTGCTCACATGCACCCAAAATATCAGCCAGCCACAATTGTCCTAGACTGCAACCATTACTCTTTTTTTCCACAAGAAGAGGAATATTAATCACTAGATCGCCTTATCCTCTGCAGTTACAGGTTTGCTTTGAATATTAAAAACCCTGCGGGTAAGGAGAGTCTGTGACCTTCAGGGCTACCAAAAAGCTCAGTCAATTCCTGCCTCCACCAAGAGGCAAGTGAACGGATGAGCTACGATCACGTCCTCGCACGTGGTTATCTGCAATTAAGAAGACCTGATTTTTCCCCACACGCAAGGCTGATGAGGTGAAGTCAGCCACCTGCTAAAACCAGAACCCAAACTCACAGCAAGTTCAAGGTGATGTTTTGGCCTTAAAAACCATGCCCTAAAGTTATCGCGAGGTTTGTTCCAGAAAAATACAATGTGAGGGGAAAAATAAGATTTGAAAGAGCTCCAGAGCTCAGTATTAACTGCACATGTGGCATTTTGATCCATTTCCATAAAGCATAACATAATATTTGCTAAAGAAGGAGGAGGAGGAAGGGGGAAAAAAAAGACCACAGCTAATATTCTCCTTCGGATCCCCCATTTGCTGATTACTCTGCAAGCTGTGTAATTGGGTGTCTCAAGCAATATGATGAAATGTGCCACGAACATCAAAAAATGGTGCTATATTAAATCTGCTTTTCATAATCTCTTCCCATTTCCAGACCTGAGACATTTTATTCAATTTTTCCTGACTAAGTTGATATGTAAAGCCATATAAACATATCAATGCAAATAAATACATATATATTTTTCAAACTCTCATCGAAATGCACTCATTACAAATATTTGCATCAAGGCTCTCTCACATCTCTGTTAGCCAAAGAAACTAATTTTTATTACAGTTGCATTATTTTTAAGGATAGTTTATGGAGCTACAGGCTACTTCTTTGTATTTCATTATCAAGCCCAACTCTATCTATCATATTTCAGCTGTATCTTACCTTATTAGAAAATCATTTCCCTCTTTGCATTAAGGGCAAAAATCTATGCAAAGTCACCATAATGTTATTCAAGTCCCGGAATAGCAGCGAAGATCCTGTTACACACTGGGGCTGGCTCTATTTTCAGGAGCTGCAAGTCCAGGAGGGACCATGCTGGTCTTTTATTTTAACCTGCTGCAAGGCACATGTCAGAGAAACCTACCTCGCCTTTGACAAAGCAAATATTAATAATGCCTAAGTGGCTCAAATACCTGCAACTTCTGTCTGTATCTCACTTAAGGTTTTTGCTTACTTTTTATTTGGTGTGTTCAGGATTTGTAGCCCCTTTTTGGACAACAGCTGGCTTTTTGCTCAGCCCTGGGAAATTCTTCATCTCCATTCCTCTGGCCTCTCCCACCACCAGGTGCGGTCAGCCCAGCATGCCCAGGCAAGCGTGACTCCCCGGTGGGACGAAGCCCAGCATCTCCACCATCAGACTGCAGCCGATCCTTTGCCCTTAGCAGTTGACAGAGGAAAATATTTTCATTCCTGTAGTGGCAGGATAGTGTCCAAGTGCAGAAGTGGTAGGACTGCGTCTCACCTACACTAGGCTTACCAGATTAGACCCAGAGCCTGGAAGGGGTTTAGCTGTCTGCCTTCCACAGAAATCAATGGCGTCAATGAAATCATTTTCTCCAAGCCCTGATTCACCAAGGACTCATCCAGCTGGTTTAGCCAAGACCTGTGATTAGTCCCAGCCTCACATCCATGTCGCCAGGCTGGGAGTAGGGTGTCCGTATTGCACCCGTGCAGCCCTAATACTGCTTCTTTTTCACAAACCTGTGCCCCGGGTTGTCTTCCTGCTGGGAGCAGGGCAGCACTGGGGCTGGGACAAGCCAAGTCCGTTTCTCAACTTTGTTTTTCCTGGAAGCCATCAGACCGGAGGCCGTGCTTGCAGACCTTCAAGATTGCAGCAGCATCCATTCTGCTAGATTTTGCAAATCACCTTCCTGACAAGTCCTGAGCAGAGAATGCAGGGACCTAAAGCAAATTTAATTCACTTGCAGAGAGAGGAAAAAGGCATATCCAGTCCACCAGCAAGGTATGGATTTCCTTCAGCTTGGCTTTCTTTCAAACACTTTCTCTCTGCGTTAGTAAAGCGAAATATCAGAGCGTCGGATAGCACCGTATCCACAAGAAAACTCATGAGCGTACTGATAAACAGGGGTGTGAGGTTATCTCAATAACCATAGCAAAAGGTCCATTAAAAGCTGACTTTGGTAGGATTTTTGATCTGCTTGGAGATCAAAATTCCTCCTCATGTTTTTTATAGGAATCTTAGTGGAAAAACATATCGTATAATGACTGGTCTACTCTAGGACACGACTGAGAAATCTGGGTAGGTTTATAACAGCCACTATAAAAATGACATAAGCTGAGATAAAGTGCTCCCTGTTGGTGACACCGCCTGCACAGCACTGGTTTCTACTTCATCACACGTTGTGACTGTCCAGCTCCCAGCACAGTTCACTCGCAGTTTGCAAAGCCTCTGAACTGTGAGGTTGTTCCTCTTGCGCTGGGGAGAACCGAGGTGCTGAAGGAACAAACCCAAGCTCACTCCGTCACCTGCAAAGCAAACTAAGGAGGTTCCATTTTACAGAGTGCATCACTACCTGGGGGAGATTCTTTCTGCAGGACATTGGGAGGCTGAAAGTTACATAGTATTGGACACGGGGATGGGATCTGACTCCAGCAATTCTGTATGAAAAGATGCCCTTGGGGTGGCCCATGGGGTCACACCACCACCAGAAGCTCAGGTGAGGCACCTGCTTTTCCCAGACTGACCTTGGAGGTACCATTTTTGAACAGCAAACTCTAAGCCACCCCTTACCACAAAGGCAGCTGCAAGCACAGTTTAATCCCAAGTGCAATACTTCTGCTAGTTTCCCCATTATTTCTTTTTTATGGAGTCATTTAATAGGTCATGAGCACCACAAAGGCTCTATGAGTTGAGCCAAGTGGCCCATCTCAGCAGTTTGGTGGCCGTGGCCAAGGTGGCGGTCAGGGACAGGTGACCATTTCTCCAAGCACTCCATGAAGAGAAGAAAAGAGAAAAAAGTAGTTCTGAAGTTGGCCTAAAATCTCCATGCAGGTCTCCGCAGCTGCCCCGGGAAACACATGGGAAAAAGAGAAATCCACTGTGTTACCCTGGAAAAAGCTTTGCTGATGGATTTCATGTGTACAGTCCATTGTTCTTCAGTTAAAAAATGTACTTTCCTGTAACAAGATAAATCACTTGCCTGGTGGAAGTGTCTCGGCTCCCTTCAACTTGTGGTTGTTGAAGGCAAAAAAGCTACTCAAAAGTTATGTGTCAGCTTCAGTTTTCCTTCATGTCACCAAAAAAACATCTTGCCTGACACCTCCTGTAGTCCAGCCTCCTCCCTTCCCCTAGTAAAACTGGGAACCATCTAGTAAAAACTTCATGTGATTGCCCTGTGGAAACCACTGAAGATGAAACTTTTCCCCCAAGGGATTATCTGCTGTAGATGGACCTGTGTGTGGAAGTAAGGTCATATTTATTGCTGTGTCAAGAGAAGAGAGAAGCATCACAGGTTCCTGAAGACCAGTCCCGCTCAACCCCAGCCCTCTGCCCCCAGCTAAGCCATCCAACATGTTTGCCTCATCTCCCTGTAACAGGCACCTTAAAGGAAAAAAAAGGCCTTCTGATCCACTCTGAAACATGAGATATCTCTCAAACCCTCAGTAACATCTTAATTTCCTCTCTTCACTCTCCGTGCTGGAGACGATTACTGAGGCAGGAATGTTTCTGAAGTAACACAAAAAAAATTACATTAGTGGGGAACAATGGAGGGGAGACCTGATGGAGCAGAAGAAGTGAATTAGTTTTGCCTTCGGAGACACCCACAGAGAAAAGAAAGGTGTCTGAGTTGCCTCAAAGTAATTCCTCTTTGCACGGAGCTCCTCTAACCAGCTTAAACAAAGAGAGATGAGAGATGTGCTTTTGATTTCAGTCCCTTTTCCCCAATTTTGTTTATTTGCTTTACTTCCACCTGCATTTTTAAGTCTCTCCACCTCCCAGGATGTTCGCAGGGCCATGTTACCTGCAGGAATGTGTCACGTCTCCATCAGGTCTCAGCACAAGAGTCGGAGCTGGGAGGGGGCTTCCCATCTGCCCACGTTCCTGCAGCTTTCAGCAAGGATGAGAGTGAAGAGGGGAAAGAAAAGACAAGCATCAAGTGAGATGGAGCTGTTGTATTTTCAGAATGGAAGTTTAAGGACAAATTAACCTGGGGTACCCAAAAGCAGCACAGGGGGCTGCAGGAGCAAGCAAGGGGAAATGGGAAAGCAGGGCAACAAGAAGAGCTTTTCACACAGGGAATCTGGAAGGGCTGAAATCCCCAACAGCTAGAGTTTTATCTAAATACTTTCTAGGTACAAACAGATTATCACATATTTTTCCCCATTTCACTTCATTTTTAACTGAAAAAATAAATAATTCTGATTAGCTCTAAGCAGAACCTAGTTAGTGAACCAATATTTTTTTTCTTTTCATTTCTCAGCAGTACCTGAAAAAATCACTGCGCTCCTGCAAAAAGAAACAAAACCTGCTTTTCATTCACCTTTACTTAAAAAAAAAAGTTGAAGGTGAGCCCTCGAAGCCTGAACTGGGACCTCAGCTCAGCCTCTCCAGTTGGCCTTTAAAACACCCCTTTTTGGCACGTCTTGGGGGAGACGAGGGGCTCTTCTCTGCTGAACTTTCAGACCGTCAGGCCAAACAAAAGCAAGCACGGCTCTCTTTTTCTTGAGGAAGAAGTAGAACACACACCAGCCGGGACGTCTTGTACATTGAAAAATTCCTGTGCTGTCACGCTTAACTAATAAATCGTTGAGCTATGTAAACAGGGCCAGGGATTCTATTTATTTATTTATTTGTTGGAAAGGAGGGGGAAAAAGGCGGCTTGTCTGCAGGATGCTTGCCAAATGCATGTCAAGCGGTGGGGGGAAGAAAAAATCAACAACAAAGGAGTTTAAAGACAAAATATTAAGAACCCCAAATCGGGTGAAAATTGCTTTCTGACAGATATCACCTATCGCAAACGAGACAGAAATACAAGTAATCTTGTAAAATGAAAGCCAAGGACAGACTTGTACCTGCCTTAGATGAATAAGTATCCCATTATCTTGAAGAATGAGGGCCCCGGGCTGTGATTATGCCACTATTGTATTCTAAACAGCATGGTTTGTCAAACGGAATAAATCCTAGCAAAATCAAATAAAAAAAGGATCCAATTTGAAGCCCAGCACACAATTTATTATTTTGTTTAATGTCGCCCTCTCGATGTTGCTGATTATTGGGCAAATAGCGCCGTGCTTAAGCATGTGTTTAGAGTCGCCTGTCCGCCTTGCAGGCTCCCAGTTGTCATCCTGACTGTCACCCAGAGCTGGAGAGTGATTTGCTGCTGCTGGTAGCCACTGCCGAGCTCACCAGCCTCATCCTAAATGGCCATGGTACAGGCCAGCATCAGGGGGAAAGAAATTCAATATTTGGGTTTCTACTCGGACAAGTCTTGAGGTTACCTTGAGTGATGCAATGAAGAGCACTTTGCACCATATTGGCACCATCAAACCAACCAGGAGCTAGTGGCAGACAGTGTCATCATAAATTTATCAGCTAGAAGCCAATTTCTCACCAGTCTTCTCATCTTTTATGGATTTTGGGTAACGGCCCATCTTTCAGTGATTCTTGAAAAGGTTTCTCCTCTTTCAAAGGTACCATCCCTTGTTTTATAATGTCTCAACCTTGATTAAGAAAATAGAGGGCCAAACAGGTTATATACATTATTAGGTGTTTTTGAATAAATACTTCATATCACTTTACCTGCTTGAGTAGCAGGGTGGGACAGGACGTGAAGCTGCCCTTGCACAAGGTGGAGGCATTGCTGCAACTTTGAAATTATGAGTGTTAAGGAGCCAGTTCTAGTCCTGCTTTGCATCTAGTTGGCTTCCAAAAGCTGTTTTGCTCTCCTGGAAAATCACTTGGATAGCTGCCACCGATGTCTCCCACTTACCCTCGGCAGAGGGTGTTCAGAAGAAGCTGGTACAACCACAGAAAAATGCAACCCGGAGAGAAGGAGCAGGCTTACTGCTCTCAGCCGTGTCCTTGGGGAGCAATTTCCTGGGGAAGGAGCATTAAGGGTACCCTGTACCCTGGCTCCCCTCCATGGAGTTACTGCTATTCTTGGCATGGCTTTGAAGGTGCTCTGGGTTCCCCAGCTGCGAGAGCAAGCTAATAACACTGCCTTGAACTGGCATAATCTATTCATCACGTTTTCATTTCTATAAACTCTTGACTTACATAAAAAGTACCAACCCAGGAGCCAAAAGGGAGAAGGAATATGTGAATGATACTCGTGGACGTTGACCACAGAGCATCTTTTGCCCAAACAGCCCTTGCGATGCCTTGTTCTTACTCCCATAACCCCATCGCCTTCCACTCACTTTGAAGGAGGAGTGATTGTTCATATCCCAGTACTTTACTTGACTGAGGATTGTTGGAAGTGTGAGTTTTAAGTGCAAAAATGCAGCAGTTTCTCAGCTCCGTGGGGCAGGAACTCTTCTGGCATGCAAGTAGATTGCACTCACAAAACAAGGGCTAATTGTAGCAGGGAGCAACGTGACAAAGTCTATGAGTAATAGCAGGGAATGATGGATTCAAAGAGTCAAAAAAAAAGCGGGCATATTTTATTTAGGCAAAGTTCCAACTGAAATCAATAAGAACTACAGAATGTAGCCTCGTAGTTTGACTTGAAAGCATTATTTGTTAAGGACTGTGAAAAATGGAGGAATTTAAAATATCTAATTTATTTTACATCATTTAGTCTGGGCTATTTAACTTTCCTGAACCTCATTGCTTTTGGACATGGTGATGTCATTCACTCCCTGTTTCACTCAAGTTTCATGGTGTTACCAACCGCGAACATCAAGAAAGTTGCTCTTGAGTCCCTAAAATAATTGATGAGATTTTGTCATGTAGATAAAGGACTCCTCGACTTCAGTATTCAGCTGTCAAATTTCTGTAAAGCACAAGGGAGAAATCCATTTAAAAGCTGAGATGCTTTCATATGCACAGGGCTCCAGGACCTGGGGTTTAACCCCTTTGGCTTTCATCCCCCCTCACTCCCCAGATGTTGCAAACTCTGGGGAAAGAGTTCCTCTTTCTGTATTTCTGTTGCTTCTGCTGAGCACTTGTAAGTCAACAGGTGTCTTGACAAAGTTTTCCTGATACTTTAACACAGGCAAAGGCTACAGAAAAATTCAATACCTCATTATAGAATAGCTACAAGTATTCACAATCCAGAAAGCTAATTTATTCCTTTCCTTGGCTATTTTGAGCAGTCCAGAAATGATATTACCTGCAAGACTTCCTTTTCCAACACAAACCAGAAATGATGGCAAGGTTTCTGTTTGCTTTGTGCAGAACACATGAAAAACATTCCACATCCGCACAGTCTAAATACATTACTGAAATACACCCTGGATTTCCCTAAAGGAATCTGAATATCTTACCGGAAGCACTTCTTTTCTACCGGAACACACATGTTAGAGAGGACTCACATGGGTCCATTAGTGCAGGTTGGGAAAGGTGAGGACACTGGCCCCTTCAAAATCTTGTCTATTATGAGGTCCTAACCTGTAAAAATGACAGAAGCATCTTACAGGTGGAAACATCAAAAGCATGTGTGCCCTCAGCTTTCTGAAATGAGCACACGGAGGATTTTAATACTACTTTATTCCGTTGCCCAGACAAGCTCAGTGTGTTTGTATTTTTGTTTTGGATGAAAGTAGCTTCAAAAGTTTCCAAAATTTCTTCTGTTTCACAAGCATTTTTGCCTCTGTTCGTTTTCAAAATACACTTTCATTTTTTTTCCCTCCTTACATCCAAATTCTTGTGATTTTCTGGAACTTCTGTTTCCTATCATCTGGAACATTTAGAAGCAGGCCCCAAATATTTCCAGTTAAGTTCTTACCAGGATGCCAACCCCACCAAAAAAAAGAAGTCGAAAAGGAAAAAATAACAATGACAACAACTAAAATGCCCAGTGAAAGCCATGAAATCCCACGCAAAAAAACTGAAAAATCAAGAACCTGAGCTGGGGACAATCAAAATGGAATGCTCTCCCCTTAATATCGAGGTTTGTACCTTAAAATCCTCCAGCCACTTCAGCATTAAGCACCATTGCCTTTTTTTTGAAATTTTTCCCCAGCAACTAGGCTGCCAGGTCACCCCGCAGCAACCCCCTGACCCTCTCTCCCAGCCTCTGTGCCGTGGGGCGAAGCTCGCGAGAGCCCACCTCCCCATTCAGGGCAATGATTGTGCTTCCCCCGCCACGCTGAAAGCCCTCTGCAGAGGGGAGGGAAAGAGGGGAGAAGAATCCAAAGGCATTCTGGCACCCCGGCCCGATAAGAAACTTTAGCCCTATTCAGCGGTTGACAACCGCTTGTAGAATATGATCTTAATCCTGTTTCTAACATTCTTTCGCCCTTCGGCCGCCCTATTCCAGGCTGTATTCTTCTAACCGTCGCTTTAGCAAATCCCCCAAATAGAATTACTGGGAGGAGATAAACATCAAAGGGAAATTCAAGAAATCTACAGTAGGTTCACACAGTGGGGGAAAGAGGGGCAGGTGGGGGCTGGTGGAAAGGGCTGTCGCTCCCCTTGCCCTGCGTCCTTTTCTGGTTGCATTCCTAAGGGCTGCCTCGCTGGCTCTCCGCAGAGCGGCCCCACAAACCTGCTCAGCAGCGTGCTATTTTTAGTATTTATTTTTTATCCTGCTTGAGGCCTTTTTTTCTTTGGGGAAGATGAGAGCCCGGTGGTGCAAAGTGCTGTACATGGCCATTGTGTGCAAAAATAACCCTTTCCTCAGAGAGGTGCATCATCTAAATGGAGAAGATGCAGATGGAATAAGAAGACGACAATTTCCTGGTAGGAAGCAGAAATGAGTGGAGACTGAGACATTTGCCCAGCAGCACACAAGAAGTCTGCTGTAGAAAGGAAATGACTGAACATAATTTGAGGCTCCCAGTAATTCCCATCTAAAGCACTCAGAGACATCTAAGTCCCATTGCCTGCCCTGAAGAACTTCCCGACACAGTTTAGTAATTCCTGCATGAAAGCAGCCTCCGAGCCCACAAGAAGCATTCATATTTGTCACATAGACCCCATAGCTGCGAGTCTCCTCTGCAGTGTAGTCAAAACAGCACCATATGCTACACCTCTGGGGCTAAGGAAGTGGTGGAACTCTGAGGACAACACCAGTCTCTCCATCCTGTCTCACTTCAGCCCTCTAGAAACCAGGGACCTACTTTCTGCTTACAGTACAGCTGGCGAAGAAGGATGGGCTTCTGCCAACCCCAGCTTCAGATGCCCTCTAATATGACCAAGGTAAGGTAGGGACTATATGTCCTCCAAAGAGCCCTTCCAACCCAAATTATTGCTTCAAATACTGTGATTCAAGAGGAACTGCCTTTCAACAAGGCACAGAAAATTAGGATCATTAAAGAGAATACAGATAATTAAGAGAGCTAAGTTATCCCCAGCACTGCAGTAGCACCCCCTCACTAACTCTCCCAGGATCCCCATCTTTCTTGCTGGCTCTGGTTCACAGTTGCGCTTGCACTAGCTCCTTCAGCACTTTCTTCCTAGCCCATTCTAGCCGCTGCAGCTCACGGCTGCTCGAAGAAGGGAACAAAGACGAAGGAGCCAAACATTTCTTATATAAGATGATGGTATGACAAGGGACAAAAGTCACTGCTTGCAGCTTCAGCGAATTGGACTGAACATTAGGAATTCGTGACAGTGACGGTGGTACAGGCCTGAGGCAGGACACCAGAGGTGGGGGATCTCCATCCTTGGAGGCTTTCAAAACTTGGATAAACATAGCCATGGGCAGTG
>Ga0181612_167951_pt1 | contig 13632 bp, 6 predicted proteins | sample HoacroProtozoa21_FD_119630 | JGI IMG/M metagenome (GOLD analysis project Ga0181612, IMG submission 119630) | Hoatzin crop microbial communities from Cojedes, Venezuel. Combined Assembly of Gp0051906, Gp0051904, Gp0051908 | reverse complement strand
TCGCTGTAGTATAAACTATGGTAATATGATAATGTTGTTGTTTCTAGTTCTTCACTGTAGTAGCTGATTTTATCAGGGATTAGAATACTATCTTAAAAAAAGGCAACAATTCTCTCTTCTGGATTTGCTACCAGTCTAATTTAATTATATATATATTCTTCGTGTTAATATGACTGAAAGTTGGATTTCTGATTATGAAAGTATTTTCTTTGCTCTAGGAATACGTCCTACACCTTTTAGAGGAGGTGGTTAAAAGCAAATGACTGTCTAAAGATGCTAAACAGTAATTTTTATCATTTTTTGCCTGTGTATTTCATTTGCCATTTCTTGTGGTACCTTTTTAGGAGCTTGAACATAATGTTTTATTCCCTGACTGGTGTGTGCTTTTCTGTTTCTTTCTGTATCAAGACAATCGACTCCTTTAAAAAAAAAAATGTGGAAGGGATGTTATAACTCCTTCTGTGTTGTCATGGACATGGGAATTTTCTCAAGTCCAGGTTCTTCAGTTCTTTTGTGGTGAATGTTGCAACATCATTGAATGGTTACTGTTTTTTGCAGGAATTGTAAGCCATAGGAAAAAAAAAGCAAGTTAATGTTTGCATTGCTGGTATTTTTTGGAAAAATAGATTTTTGACATTGTAGAATATGTATATGTAATAAACTCGGGAATTTTAAGGATAGTGGAAAGTATATAAGGAGAAAATGTATGCATTTTTTATGAGCGTGACTCGTAAGGGATGTATTTGCTATTGTTAATATCCAGTGTTTTTTGCCTGCCTGAAATAGTGTCCTATGTCTGTGCACAAACCACCTTCACTGGGCTGACTTTAGGCATTGACTTGGTTTTGGTGGATCTCCCCTGTCTTTAGTCAGAGGTGGCTGTATTTTCCCAGTGTATACCAGGGGTAAATGCTGCCTCAGTGCACCCAGGCCAGATTTCCTCGCTGTTGTCTGCCTGCAGTGCACCTTGCCGTGTGCAAATGGATGCTCTCAAACCCCATCTGTACTCGAGGTTCTGGAACTAGCTGAAACCTAGCTGCTTTGGTGCGTGTCCCAGCAAGCTCGCACAAGGCGTACTTGCTAATTGCACTGCCAGAGATGGTGGTCTTGCAGTACCGTGCCCCGGGCTGGAGTGTCTGTGCAGCCCCACCAGACACCGTGCTTGGATGCTTTCCGAGCTCTCAGCGCTGAGGGGTGCCGGATCGTGGCACACAGCACCAGCGTGCTGCCTACCACCTCCGATGGGTGCATGCACCCAAAACTGGGGTCTTGGGCGGAGGAGGAACGTGAAGGTCTGAAAGAAAGGAGTTGGCTGGAACAGCACAGGGGAGCTTCCTCTTGCTTTCCTTGAAATGGATGTTAGTGTTGTTTAAAGAAAAAAAGCAAACTCTCAATAATAGCAAAAAAAGCCTACATCCCCATCCCCTCCTGCATCCCTGAGGTGTTTCAGCTCTGCATCCCAGCACTGGAAGGCCAGGTCTGCAGCTGCAGGAGAGAAGGCAGGGTGAAGGCGGTGGCCTGTCAGCAAAAGGGAAAGCTGGCATGCCTGTGGGGAGTCCAGTAAGCAAAGAAAACGTGAAAGATGCCTGCCATCTTAAGTGACGTTACTATTATAGCAGGAGATGCATATGTTGCTATTCTGCCTGCGTCTGAGGTACTGGTGTTGGTACCGGTACTGTTTCTGTTCTGTGTCATCCCAGACATTTTCTAATGTGCAAATGTCACTACTGACTGAAAGCTAAAAGCAAGTTAAGTATAGAACTAATGCCATCTGGTAGTTCAAACAGAAAAGTTTGATAATTAGCTGTTCTTGTCAAGGGACTGTGATTAAAATAGGCCATCTTCATAATAGTGACTGGTTTGCAGGGGCTTCCTGAAAGCCACCGGGGATAGTGATAATGAAAGGAACAAAATTAAAAAAGAGGGGGAGGGGGTGCCATTATAACTCATGATGACTTTTTAAAGTGAATGATGTCAGCTTTTAATTCGAAGACCATTTGTTATTTTGGTACTCTGGAAAGAAACATAGATTGAGTTTTGGGGCTTTGTTTGGCAATGTGATGCAACTAGGTCAGTCTGGTTACTGCTGGGGTTCCTTCATGTTCCTGCGTAAAGTTCGGGTTTCATTGCTCATGTCCTTATTAACTTATGAGCATTGTTGGCACAGATCATCTTCAAAGACCACTCTAATCTGTGTAATCTGGTGGGTCCTGCTCAGGGAATTTATTCCTTTTGGGGAATTAGCACTATTAAGAAAAACTAGATGAAGGAAACCATTGGAACACCATTACTGTGTCATTCTTTATGAGGTGATGATTGCAATATGCATAGAAATGTTATTTTATTATTAATTTATATTGGTAGAAGTCTTTTAAGGAAAAAGCTGTTTATAGCAAGCAGTGCTTAAAAATAACCTAATTATATAGTGGGAGGAAGGATCTGTGTAGGTTTGGCAGCTCCAGCCCCTTCTCTAGCACTACTGTGGAGGGGCTCTGTGCTCTCTTTGGCCTTCCCTACTGAAATCTTGTCCTCCTCACCTAAGAAAATAGCAGCAGGGAAGCTTCCAAAGGCTGAACAGGGCTTGCTCTTTTCTGCATATGGATTCCTTAGTGGGTGCCCTAGGCCAACATGACAGAGTAATTTCAGTCAGTGAAGTCTGACCTGAATCTTCTTCTAAACTGGGTCTCTGGGAATGGAGTGTTAAGGGCAGCTATGCTAAATGGAGTAGTAGGATAAAATAAATGGATAGTAAAATGACGAAGGGAGAATGCTCCATCATTGGTGTGACTTTTAATTAAATAGATTTTCACTTCAGATGCATAAAAATCCTAGATCTAAATTAGATTAATTGAAATTTATTTCGCTGTTGTTGTGTGGGTTTTTTTGACAGTTGCTACTTATTTAACAATTCTAATAAAGAGCTGCTCATGCTGTTTCAGACAGACGTTTGTAAGAGTTCCAGTGTGGCTGTAATGTTTTCCCATATAGAATGTGCTGCAAAACTCTTTTGAAAATGTAAGCAAGCTGAATACTTAAAACGTGGGCAAGAATTAAAAGTACTCTGGCTTTTATGTGCTTAGATTTTTCCTTGCAAAAACCCCTACTTCTAAATTATTTTCATTAAATGATACTTTTATGGCCCTTTATTCCTTGATTAGGAAAGCACTGATTTGAAAAATTCAAGATATTGAGGTCTCAAAAGTGTCAGGGTTGCTTAGCTTTTAGAAAGCGTAAGTAAACCTTTCAGTGCAATATGTTCGAAATAAATTGCTGTGAATTTTTGTGGACATACAAATATTTCTGGTCAGTTTAATGGGTCAAACTTTCATATCATTAAAAAGATGATAAATGTATGCACTCATGATGAAGTTAATACAAGTATCTAAATGCATTCTGTATAAAACAGCAGTGTGATGCATCTAGTGAGTACTTATCTAATGCTTGTTGTAAGAAGCGTTGAATCTGAATGCTGCCTTAGGAATTTTTTTTTAATATTGAGAAAAATTAAACTATTAATCAAAAATTTCTTTTTAAAGTATTTCTTGAAAACCATCCAAAGTGGAGGATTTTAGCTTCTGAGTGCAGGTTGTTACTCATGCTTTAAGTTTTGCCTGCTCATGGGTTGTTTCAATATCCTTCTACACTTGGTGACGTGACGGCCACAGTTCTGCCTTGTATTATATTTTTGTTTGTGGCAAACTTTTGCATTATGCCCAGACAATCTGACTTCCCAGCACTCTTCACATTTTTATTGTTATTCACTTACTTGGGAGAAAATGAACTGAGAAGTTGACAACCAAGCTGAGGCAAGAACAGGCTTTTCGCTTGGTACTATTATAACTGGCTTTAGATAAATCTTGCAAATGACTGCCAAAGGTATGAGATAATAGAAAAGCTGGGTGGCTGGAGTTGAGCACTATTAAGTCTGAGTGCTCTCTTGGTGACAATTCACTGGAGTTGAATTTAATTTGGTTTTAAAAGTCAGATATTTTTTTTTTAAGAACTAATGCTTGTTTTGTGGTATGACAGACCTTTTAGATTTTCTTTCTTTCGACCTAAATTCTATTTCTGTAGTGTGCCACAGTTTTTTCACATCTGCTTTTTGATGAGGTGTCTGATTATATGCTTTGGTTTCACCCTGTTCTTTGTACAAGCTGGTGAAATTCTGTTTCTCTCGTAGGTAAGTCTTTGACCTTTCAGTTGCTTCTGCCTTGCAAAGAAATTAATTCCTTCAAGCCAGTGAGTCTGCAGCTCCAGCTGTGACTGTAGATGAATGTTCTTGCAGGGTCATGTACTATAGCTCTGAACCTGAATAAAAGGATTAACAAGAGTTCACTTGGAGGAGAAATGCTTAATTTCACCATAATAACTATGAGAATCCATAGGGAAAACCAATAAACCTTTGCTATTAAAATTGTTAACAAATCATTTTTCCACTCTGACCCCCTTCCTGCTGTTTGTAGTTTTGGCACAGTAACAAAGGATGGTATTGACCTAGTTCATGTTAGCTTTAGTCCCTGGCTTACAAATGATCTTTTTCTTGAACAACAATTCCTAGTCTAGTTCTTTCAGGAGGCAATGATGGTATTTATGAAGGAAAAAATGTTTTCTGACGCGTTTTGCGTGATCTTCTGCCCCAAAACTTTGCTTGGTGCAAAGGAAGAAGGGGCATCGTGTAGATAGTTGTGCTGGGACCGAGCCTGACAGCCAGCAGTGCCCAGATGATCTCATCGCTCCAGAAGAGCGTGTGCATTACCCACAACTAGCACAAACTGCCTTTGAAGATTGCTGGCAGAAAGGGAGGATTTCTGGGGTGAGTCTCCTCAGCTGCTTGCACAGACCTCGTTGTCTTGTCCCCCAAGCTGCATCTCTGCCCAGGAGATGGGGAGGGCAGAGGGGCTGCTGACAGGGGCTGTTGATGGCTGGGGTATGGCCCCTTTCCGCTCGAGCAAGTGGTCTGAAGGGCTGTACTGCTTCTCAGGACAACAGTCTGATCCTTGAGGGCTCTCCTGTCTCTAATGGAGGAGGGGTTGGATGGAGTTTGATTGTAGAGACAGATTGTAGTGTCTGAGTAGTCAAAGCAATACTTGCATCCATTTCCTTGGGAAGGAAAACAAGTAATTAAAATTGACTAATGCAACTGCCTGTCTTGGTTTAAGAAATCATACAGACAAAAGTCATCTAATTTTGAAGGTTAAAGCTCGGTGTTAGCTTTGTCCTTTGCTTCATTTGGGCTGTGGAGGGGGTCAGCGAATGCTGGTTGGTAGGCTGGTGACCCTCTTGAACTCCTGGCTAGAAAATGCCACCGTATCCATCTGGGTTGCCTTCCAGGAGCTCCTGGTGTTGAAGCCAAGACATGAAGGCTGGTGCATGAATGGGTCTCCCCGATAATGGTCCGAGGTGCTGCTTGAGAACACGCTTAGCACCAAGAACTGGGAAGCATTTTGGGTTCTGTCATGTGCTTTTTCTGTTCCTTGTTTTTACTTCAAAGATTTTACCCCTTTGATACATGTTTAGTTGTGTAGTATATATTTGCAAAGAAATATAACTTACAAAAGTATTCCTCAATCTTTGTTTCATCAAAAGGCCATCTAATACTTTTTTTTTTTTAGAGAAAAGAAATATCTATGGACCACATTATGCTGTGTTTCAACAATGGTTTTCATTTGTGACCAGATGAGAATCATACCAAACTTTGAATGTTGACCCACTCTTTTAATTTCTCTCCTGTTGTTTTCTTGCTTGCATGCTCAGGAATGTGGTTTCAATTTTTCCTCCTCATGATTGTGTTGTGGACCACCTTCTGAAACTGTAGGGACCACCAGCAGTACATAGGGATGTTTGAGGAGCTGCAGTCTGCATAGAATTCCACATGAACATGCTTTGCTATACCCTTGCTCCAACAAGTCTGAGACAAATGTTTCTGATGGTCACTTGTTTAATACCCAATGTGGCTTTAATTAGTCACAACTGGCAATTATCTTCTAAAGGTAGAAACTAATTGAAGTTGGATAAATTAGGCATGCTCTTTTATCAGCTTTATTTTATAATTGGTTGGTTTGGGGTTTTTTTTGTGGCTGTATGGTCAGGTAAACAGCCTGTGCTTTAGAGGTGTGCTCTGTTTTCCCTATGTTCTTCAACGATCTTAGTGAAAGAGGTCACCTTGCAGAGACTTTGTTGGAGGAGACTTGAATTTTAAAAGCACATTTTGTGGAAACAGTTGGCATGGTATTCCTGAGAGGGCTGGTTTTATTTTAATTAGACTGAATTTCCAGAAACTTAAGTGTTTGACAATGTACATTTTTGATCCAAGCCACTTCGGGTAAAGGTACAGCTGTCAGGTCTTCTCTATTTATGTGTGTTAGATCTTTCATTGTCACATTGATGAATTCATACTAACAGGATTTAAACGTGGACAGGGAACAGCAATTTAGGATTTTAATTCCTCCCCCCCTTGGAAAAGCCACTAATGTCTTAAATGCACACCAAGTTTGTAAGATGCATTCTGGTTAAAGCTAATTTAAATTAGCAATTAAAATGTTCTATGTTCTGTAGCTGAAAAACGCTGCTAAGTTGATCTCTACTTGGAAAGCAGAGTTGGGTTCTTTGTTTCACATCTCATCCGGAGATTGTACTTAACCACATTGTACTCTAAGCTACATCTGGGTAACAACTCCTTGCCTTGACACCTGCCTCTCCATTGTGTCTGGGTTGTCTCATGGAAAACTGAGCAGGCTGTGTGTATGTAAAGCATAGTATGCATTAGCCAAGGCAGGCTGTTGCTGCTACTATAACGTGAGAAGGGATGGAGCACAACTTGATTTTTTCTTTTTTTTAAAGGCTAGTTGATCTGAGAGCTAATGAATTGATTTTTTTTTTTTTATTTCACTTGTAAGCAGAACAAATATGAGTGGAATCAATAATGAAATAAGAATATAACCTGACCATGCCACTTTTCAAGTTTATTTCTTAACACAGAGCTGCACTGAAACCTCTGCTGTGTACTTGGTGGTGAGGTTCTATAGACTTTTAAGACAGTTACGTAAAACCAGTGATGTGAAAGGATGCAAATTAGAAAAATGACTGCAAATCTATTTTTCCTTGCATAAATTAGTGATATCTATTTTTTATGAAAGCATTTATGTGTATATACTAATATTAGAGAAGTCATTTTAAATTCTATAGATGGCGAGGTGGATATTTGCATGTGGATTTTGTAAGATTCGTCTAATAAGTGAAGTATGGTGGAACACAATTGTAGCCATACCCTGAGTGATACTTTGCTAGCCTTATTTACTGGGGTAGGCAGCTGAGCTGTGCATGAGAAGTAGCTGTGTGAAAGCAGCAGAAACCAGAATGTTCTTCCATGTGTTACAGATTGGTAGAAGTTGGGTGGGACCTACTGAGAGATTACATCTTGCACCTTGGATCGTATGAAGAGAATTTTACAATGTGCATAAGGGAGAAAAAGTGTGATATAGGTGTCATTCACAGTAAAATGTGGCATCCTTCATAAAAGCAGACCCGTTGGGGCATACTGGTAGGAAGAAGTACTTCTGTGTCCTAGAAAGCGTGTTTTGCCCATGAAGTTTTTGGTGATACGCTTGTAGGCATGGGAGTTTATTGCAGTACATGAAATCTGAAAGGTTAATTTGCTAGCTACCTTCCTGTATAGTTAATCTCTGTTAATCAAACAGATGCATGCCACATTAGCAATGCATGTTTTTTCCGATTGTTGTATTTGATTTAGAAAGAAAATACTTTGCAGTGATACAATATAACTAACAGAAGTTGCAGAGCCTTTTAACGTACTTGTGTTGTGGTTATAAAATCAAGATGCAGCTCTGAAGAATGCTGCGTCCAGAACTGTAAAGTATTCTTTATACTTAGATGCATAAGAAATAGAGAGTTTTCCAACTGAAAATGCAAACAAAGGAAAAATTTTAAGAAAAGACATATTTCCTATTTAGCACGAGTAATTCTTTCTGTAAAATATAATCATAATTTGGTAATGCTATTTCTTTTCCTGTGAGAACTGAAAAAGCTTCACTGTATACAGTGTGAATTACTATCAACAGGTGAATATGTGGGTACAGCATGGTTGCCAAATCATTAAACTCACTAGGGATGACTGCTTTTCTTTTGATACTTCTATTTTTACATAGCATGTTGATTTTCCATCTATAATTAGTCTTGTTAGTAATTGCATTTCTCGCAGATCTAGTTCTGCCTCAGATGAATGTACCATGACTTTGTTTGAAAGCATGGGAAAAAAAGTCTAAATAAAAAAGTTAGATTAAAAAAAAAATCATCTGAACAAAAAAATCCTTGCAAGTGCAGCGTAAGACTGAACTCTGAAGTATTATTGCTCTTCTTGCTGTGGGTTTGGTGACATTTGTATTGTCTAACATGCTTGCATTTCTTTTTTAAACCATTAGGAGTTCACTAGATCTTTCTGTCATGTGGTTGCTGAGGCATTGTCCTGCGACAGCAGTAAGGATTGATGAATACACTTCAGGTAAGAAATGAGATGTATGCCATTTGGTATGGTTGTTCATGAATGTTCCGCACATTGTTTTGATTAAGCTTCAGTCTTGAACACTACAGCATCAAAATTCACTGAATATAAAATGTAAATCTCTTGTCTATGTGAATGTTTACATATGTGTCTCTGCACATGATGGTGAGCAGGTTTTGGGTTTTTCTCCTAGATTGGGTAACTCTGACAACAGATGATGTTGCATGTTAAATTGCATTTTAATGATAGAAAGATTATTACAAAATACAGCCTGTCATTTCTAATTCTTCCATCGACCCACCTGCTCCCGCAGGAATTAGTTACACCTACTTTTAAGTTACGCCTGATTAGAGCATCTATTCTGACAGGCTTCACTTCTCTAAACCATACTTGGGCTGCTAAAAAATTTTTGAGGTTTGCCCCTTAGTAAACTTTTTACCAGTTAGTTTGCTACTACTTTAGTAATAATATGCCCAAGAAGAGGAAGACAAATCACTTTTTTATGTATCTGCAGTGAATTCCAGCCATATCCCATGGGGGAGACGCTGGGTCTCCAGCGAATTCTGTTCTTCTGCCCTTTGTGATCCAATTTAATACACTCAGATTTTGCACTTTGTACTGGTCATGACTAGTCTGGTGCAGGTTATTACTGCATCTCTGTGTGTCTCAGTTTGTTAAATAGAGACTTCATAAGATTCATTTTTTTTTCTCAATAAATCCACTTCTGTCAAAGGTATGAATGTCATAGAAATACAATAAAAAGAGAAGGAGTACCAGCACACGTGTGTTTCTTTGCACAAAGTGGCAAACTCTTTCCCTCAGTCAGCTTGTGTACAAGAGTTATCTGATGTTGATAAACTGTAAGATTGCTGGTAATACATAATTATCCTGTGTAATTGATTAGAATAATGGCAACAAACAAGCTGCTGCTATTATCGTCCTTTCCCTTGTCACTGAGTAAAAGCATTTCCTTAACTTTTGAACTTTATTTCACATTAGCGGTTACAACTGTAGGTCTGAATAGAAGGGCAACTTCAGCATTTCTTGAGTGATTTATGTAACTTCACTTGTTCTTTGAGGCTGTGCCAACTGAAAATATAGTTGTCAAGTTGTTGATACTCTTGGAAGTTAACCCAAGCTTGTGAAAGCCTACACAAAGGCGAGGAAAGATTGGTCTTGATTCAATTCTTGCTCTGTCACAACTTCCTGGAAAACAGTGGACAAATCCTTTAGTCCCCGTATCAGTGGGAGGTAAGCGCCTACACACCGATGTGCTTGCATTGCTGTTAGAGAAGACAGTGTGGTAGAGTACATTTTTGTGCAACTCTGATATGCCCGGGGCTACACTGAGCTTTCTGTGAGGATCACCTTGTTGTGCTGGTGATGCAGAGCTGCTAGGCAGCCAGTGCTCAGAAGTGAAGGTGGTTACTGCCAAATGTACATTTTAAGCTAAAGTAGAAAACTTGGGCATATATGTAGGTGGTGTCTTCATGCACACATGGGCTTCCAATTGCCGTCTTCTTTTCTTCCTTTGTAAGAGTATTGAGAAGACAAATATGGTGAAGATTGCATTGTGTTCAGGTTGGAGCCAGATGCGTGTCTAATATAGGCACACTGTTAAAGAGGGGTCTTAAGGCAAGGGCACAAAATATACAAATTGATGACCCTGGAGTCTACTTTATTCTGCAACTTGCAGGCTGTAAGAGCATAAACACAGCAAATGCAATGTCAGTATCTGTTAGATGTAGGGACCAGCATAAGCCTAGACCTTTAGGGAAGGCATAGCAGCCTCCTGTCCCAGGGACTGACTGGTAGCTGATGACAAGAGAAGGAGAGTGAAGCAGGGCCCGTAGGTGGTTTCTTCCCAGATCAACCTCTCATGATCTGCAGATGAAGGGCCTCTGAGTCAGTGGTGGCTTCTGTCTTGAGTAGTCTTGCGTATACTTTCACCTTCTGTGAATTTGTCAGATTATGTTTTGAACCCAGGTGATTTTTTAGGCTCTGCAACTTTGCGCTGTTCAGAATTCCCCAGATTAATGCTGAGGGGAAGGAGGGAGCACTCCCTGAAGTTAGTTCTGAACCTCCTACTTGCTAGCTTCATTTAACCTAAGGACTAAGACAACGTGCCGGGGGAGTCAGGAGTTGAACAGTGCCCTGCTTGCTCCAGCGGGCTGGTGGGCAAGGAAGATGGGTGCTAGGCTCTAAAGAAGGCATCTTTTTAAAGAGCTAGACTGAAACCACCCTGAAGTAAGATGAAACTTAAGGGCTTCTGTGGTTCTCCCACCACTGGTGCCTTTTCTAATGTGTAGATTTGAGGCAGCTGCTTAGATCTGTCTTGCTAACCTATCATTGAGCTCTTTTCCTATGTTTTTTTAATAATAATGTGGGGGTTGTGTGGCCTTTATGTTCTGCACCTCCTGGAGTTCCAGAAGCAACAAAGAAGATGCTCTGTCTCCTGAGCTGCAAGACAGTTGTCCTGGCCATTTTTTTTTCCTGACAAAATTCGATACTGTGTGGAAGGAACCACCATAAGTTTAAAATATCCTGGGGACATGCCCTCAGTGGGTTGAGCCTCCCAGCAACACATTGAAACACAGGACCATTAATCAGAATTTAGCCATATTTTTTTCTTGTTATTTATCTTTCATGCTTTTAGAACATTGGTTTTGATTCGCAGAAACTTTAGATGGGTTAAAAAGAAAAAAAGGAATGACCCTGTTCATGCCTTTGCTGCAAAATCACAAAAAAATTGCACTGAGAACCTGACTGTACATTCCAGCTAATGTGTCAAGGCTATGGAAGGAAGTGTGAATATTGCATAAATATACCTGACTTACTGAGATGGAGTCACAAAAATACACTGTGCAATATATATATGATGTTAACTGTGGTAGTAGGATTACAGAACTGGAAAAGTCTATGGCTTTGAAGGTGAGCTTCTCTGAAAAGGTAAAATTTGATACTGCAGGTGTGCTAAGTACAGAATACAGAGCACTACACTTTTAAAAGTAAAGGCATTTAAAAATCTGTAAAAGTAAGCAGAGTAACTCTTAGCTAAAATTTTACAGCCAGTTGAAGGACAATAATTTAATTATGATTCTTCTTGTTGGCAGAGAATGAAAGACAGAATTTATGCAGCTGGGTAAAAGTTTAGTTTATTTTTGCTCTCCATTTTTGTTTTTCTTCAAAATACATTGGAGACCTTGGACTTAATCTTTTTCTGATTACAGAGCCAACTTCATGTTGTACACTTATTTCCATCCCATCTGCCCTTATTTTCTCTTCTCTGCCTGTATTTGGGACAGAAAGTGATAAGGCAGCTCTTACAAAGGATTACCTTGATGTGCAAGGCCTGCAGCTGAATCCTTATGAGATACAAGGCAAGCTGGATGTAGCATATCATTTAAGGCTTTTTCAGTCGAAGATGACTCCACTGCATTTGTTTTGATGGCTCATGAAAAAGCACGTGAAACACTGCCAAGCCAGCTTTCTCACTTAGAAGAAACTGGTATGTGCCTCATTCCTCAGATCCCCAGAAAATGGGCAAAGGTTTGGCCCTGCATCCCTTCTGGGAGACTGATGGATTTTGAACTTGCCTGTGGTACTAAATGACCAACTACTTAATGGAGAACCAAGACAAGGAACCTCAAGTGAGAAAACTTTGCAATACTAGAACAGTGGTTGAACTGTTTGCTCACAGTTTTAAGCCTTCAAAAAGGGGTGGTGGTGGTGAGAAGAGCGAATCTGCTGCTGTGCTTGCCTCTGTAGGAAAGAGTGGCTGAGAAAAATGTGTTGTGAATGTTTGGAAGGGGAGAAAGTGAGTTGGCCAATTTGATTAGACTAAGGGGAACAAGATTTATCCGCAGATCATCTGGATGCATGTGAAAATATGAAGGTGGATAGTTTCTTGCCAGAGACTTGTATAAAATTGAAAAAACAGAGCAGGTTTTTATTTTTTTCTGTAGCAGGATATAACTATATTGTAAACTTTGGCAGGACTTTTAACATCTGAATGATTCTTGAAACTCTGACAACGTCTGTGTAAAATTGATTCTGGAACTGGAAAAAATAAGAAAGTTTTCTATATTCTGCCTCATGCTAATTAGGTAAACCAGTAAGTTTTATATTTGTCCAGAAAGAGGTCAAAGCAAATGAGAAGTTGAGAATCAAGGAGCCAAACAAGGATGAGTAATGAGCCAATTTCTCAAACTGGCAAGGACATACCAAGAGTTTGGAAAAAGTACGCTTGCAAGCTTCCTTTATTATTATAACCTCTTCAAAACAGAATAATCCAGTCCAAACAGCTATAAACACTTTCCAATAGAGAAGTTTATGACTGAATTTCTGACTGAAACACAGTATCACAGTGTGTGGAAAGAACTTAAATGAAGATACTGGTGGCAGTGCCTCTAGAGCATCGTATTAGAAACTCGCTGTATTGAGGCATTCCTGCCCTTAGCAAATACTTGCTAAGTGGAGTCAAGTGGAGTGAACTTGAAACATTGGGGTTTTTTTTTCAGGAGACATTTAAATGTGTGGGTTGGCATGCAGAATTATCTTCAGATGTCTGAATTTTTTTTAACAGAGCACTGTTCAGAAAAATAATCGTTCCAGAATTATTTCAACAGGAGTTCAGCAATTAGAGGATGCATTTCTAGATCCTGCATTCTTCTAGAGCAGTGAAGGGAAAGAGAAGGTGCATTTAGCCCATTCACAACTATAAATCTGTTCTGGAGAGAGGCAGAGAAAACTGATTAGGCTTCATTCGATTCATGGCTCTCCTGTGAGGACCAGAGCAGGGAGTCGAGGGGAATGTGCTGGAAGGGAGTGCAAACAAAGATGTTGAACTTGTGATTTGAACAGCAAATTCTCAGAAATTGGAGAAGTATTTCTCTTTGTTTCTGTATACCCTTACAGGAGAATCAGAGAATCATAGGTTGGAAAAGATGTCTAAGAACATCAAGTCCAGCTTTCAACCCAAAACCACCATGCCTGCTAAGCCATATCCTGAAGTGCCACATCTGCACGTTTTTTAAACACCTCCAGGGATGGGGTCTCCACCACTTCCCTGGGCAGCCTGTTCCAATACCTGACCACTCCTTCAGTAAAGAAAT
>Ga0181612_143960_pt1 | contig 13632 bp, 10 predicted proteins | sample HoacroProtozoa21_FD_119630 | JGI IMG/M metagenome (GOLD analysis project Ga0181612, IMG submission 119630) | Hoatzin crop microbial communities from Cojedes, Venezuel. Combined Assembly of Gp0051906, Gp0051904, Gp0051908 | reverse complement strand
TAGGTAACACGGTTGTAGCTGCGTACCTCGTGCGTGTTTGGAGTGGAATGAGATGAATCGCTGCCTCCAGCTCTGTTAGTTAATGAGTACAGGCACGGTGAGTGATTTTGACTGACTTCCTGCAGCTCTTTACGATCTGGTGAGGCACATAAATTTGATCCACATCAAGCTGTAGGAGAGCTCCAGGGAAGGGGATAAGAAAGGTTCCCCCATTGCTTGTGGGCTCCTAGCTTGAATTGTAATTGCCTGACTCGAAAGTTTTGGGGGCAAGGACCAAGTTGTTGCCATGTTTTACATTGCGGTGTACAGCTGCATTCTGTTGTATGTAACAGCTTTGGGACTGGTCGTCTCTGTTCAGAGATCTTTTGGCGGACCCACTTGGAAGCATTGATACTGATCTTCTGGATCAGGGAACTCATCTGTTGACCCCTGTCATTAGGAAATGGATTTCGTGTCATACTTTTATGTTCCAGGCCTGTAAGAGAGGGAATACTGAAGTGCCTCTCTTCCTCTGGCTTCAGCATTCACTACTCTGGACATTATCCATGTTTTGTAGTTCCTCTGGAGCTAGGGGCTGTTCCAGCACAGTGAGAGATATGTGTGGTGCTGAGTGTTTGAGTCCTGTGTGCTGGTGAGTGCCACACTGGCAGAGATCACGGCTTATGAAAAAGCAGCTGGAGGAAGGAGAGGATGGGAGAGTGTGACAGGACGGAGTTTGGAGTTCTGGCTTCACTAAAGTAAATGAATTTTAGTGAGGAAGGAATTTTAATATGATCATGCACTTGCACCAATAGCTTCAAATATCTTTTTGAAAAGCTCACCTCCCACATGTAAGCAGCTCTGTCGTTAACTTGGTTTTCCACTGTATCAGCTAACCAGCTTCTTCTGGTGCCTCTGCCTGAATCTAAGTGCACGGATGTTTGGAAAAGCAGGTGCTTAATGAGGAGTCTTAAGCATGGAGTTTAGGAATGTAGGCTAGACTCTGACCTCTGAAAATCTCTTTTTTTAGAAACCAGAAGTAGTAATGAATAAAATACTGGGTCTCGCAGTTATTACTGAGAATTAGCAAGGCTCTGTAACACGGTTCAGGAGGAGATCATCCTGTGATCTGAGATGATATGATCTGTATGATACGATATGATGATCACATACTAGATCGTAATCCTGAGGTTCAGGTTTCCTTGTTAAAAAGGCAGAAGTACAACTTCTAGCACATCTGAGATTTCAGCTGTATGTGTGCATATATGTAAAAATATGTGGGCTACTGCTTATCAGGTGGTGCAGTCAAATTCTAAGTTCCTTGCTTTTTTCTTTCGTCTTTTCTGCAGGCAAGAGGTGCAGATATCCCTGACATTTCAGGGGAGTTGCCGCTCCGGACCTGTGGCAGCACAGCAAGTATGAAAGTGAAGAATGTGAAAAAGTAAGAGCTGTGTTCTTTGATTTTCCTGTCTTTACTGGGCCTCTAGTTTTGATATCCTGGGTTTTAGCTATTGTGCTGCAATACAGCTAGGGCATTCGGCAGCAATTTTTGATAGTACCTTTATCCAGCAATCACAATCCATGTGAAAGTAAATTACAGCTAATGCAGTCTACAAGTGGGGGCATGAGAGGTTTTGTTGGCTCTCTCACCTGTTGCTGGCCACGGAAGCAAAGCTTGTTAGAGTTTTGAACCTCATTATTACTGTGTTTGTAAATTTTTGTGATTTCTTCCTGAAACGGATTAATTTTAAAAAAAGAACATTTATCTATATATATATATAAAAACCTAAAGAGAAGCCCAGGCAATGTATAAATGAGATAATTTCCCCTGTCTCGCGATGCTCTGGGAAGCTAAATCAGGACAAATGGGTGGCCTAGTATTTTTTATTTGCTATTTTCTGTTTTCCTGTTTTTCCTTTTTTTGAATTCTGCCATGTACCTTTTCATTTGAATGGGTTTTGCACAATTTTTCTTTTTTAGGGGTACTTTTTTCTTCTCTGATCTCCCAGACTTTTTTTTTCTTCTGTGGGATTACACTCTGTCATTCTCTCCCAGAGAATGTAAACCAACTCGTGCTTGCAGCTGAGGTTTCAAACCTCTAACCTGCAAAGGGGATCACAAGTAATCAATATTACTTGCCTTGCCTTTGGTAAGAATGCTGACTTGAGGACCAGAGCTCCCCAATATTGATTGATCTGTGCATTCAGATCACCCCTCCGTGCTGCTCTGATGCTGTAAGGGAAATGGCTCTTTGTTCTAGTGCTGAGCAGCCAGATGCTGCATCTCACTTCCCACTTGTATTCCCGTGGGAAGAGACAGCTAGATAATGACAATCTCATTGGCTCACCACCAGAAATATCTATAGGAGCCTATAATAGCTTCAGCAGAAGCAAGAGCATGTTGCAGAGCTAGAGGATCTCCCCGTCGGCCATCACGGTAGCTGGAGACACTTGGGAATAATTATGCCTCACTTTTGAATTTTAAAAAGGCAAAGGATAAATAGCGTTTGTTCTGCACCCTCAGATACATCAACCCGGGACTGATGGGCTGTGATGCCTTTCACAGGTAAAGTTCTACTTTCCTATGTGTCTCGTGTAAGGCTGTTTATTTGCACTGCTAAAATGCCTCTGTAAAGGTAGAGCGGCTTGTCCCTGCACCGTTTCTTAAAGATGTGGGCTTTGGGGTTGATGAAATGCCACACAATTCTTTAAGGATGCGATCATAAAAGCCTCTTTGCGATTTAGTTTTCCTTTCTCACTCAGTTCCTTTCTCCACTGTTTTGGTGCATCACATCAACAAACTCCTCTGTTCCCTTGGCTTTGGGATGAGCAAGTCATGATTGTTTTAGATCAGTAACTGCATTTTATAACTGTGCTTGGTGCTGAGCGTTGTGTCAGTGACGTGCATCTATCTTACGGTGTGCTTTTGATGTGCTTCAGGTTATCCTTTACAAAGGGTCATTTCCCCAAGATGGCTGAATGTGCACACTTCCATTACGAAAACGTGGACTTTGGCAACATCCAGGTGAGTTTCAGATTTCTTTTGTATACAAAACATCGTTGTGTTTGGCTACCAATTAACGTGGTGGGGGAGGCAGCAGAGGGACCTCCACTGAGGCTTGCTTCATTTGTTGCAAAATGTATAAAGATAAGAAGTTAAAGCACTAGGGACTCTCTATCTAGAATTGCTGCCATGTACTGGGCCAGAATCTGTCCTCAGCAGTGTGGCCACCCCTTTGAGGCTGCAGATGATTTTATTTCCGCTGGATTTGACTGATGTCACGGTTTTAAGATTGCATCAAACATTCGTTATTGAGTCGTCTGTAAGAACTGCATGCATATTTTTAGCTTATGTGTGTGTGCATCTTGAAACAATTGTGTATTTCTACAAATACAAATCAAATTTATCCGTTCTCTTCATGTTATCTTAGCTCTGCATTGTGCAGTGCAGCAGCTGTGTCATCAGAATACAAGAAATTGCTAGTCAGCCGGAGTTGCATTTCTAGAAGCGTGCAGGCTTCACTGCTTTGCGATCCGCCCGTCAGAAACATAGGCAGAAACGTTGTTCACTGAGCAGCACCGGGGAGGGCTGAGAACCAAGAATCGCTGCTAGTTTCTGAAAAACAGGGCACATCTTGTTCTGCACTCAGAGAAGCAGGAATGCCTCCAGCGTCTGCCAGCCTTGTAGCCAGAAAGAGGTTACAACCTTTTCATTGTACAACATTTCCTGTAATATAGAGTGAATTATTTACAGCCTTTTATGTTTCCGTACTTGACAGTTTTGCAGGCAGAATTATGCATCTGTTCTTTCAGCCTCTGTGAAATTCCTACTGAGCAGGCGTTCGGGTCCTGTTCAGGGCTCGTATCTACTGTTATTCACACTCAGTGGCCCTAAGTAGGTCCGTTCTGCCGAGCACGGGGTGTATGTGCATTGGCAGATGCACACACACGCACAGGCAGAGCAAGTTACACAAAATAGCGGGCTGAAGAGGACACCAGTGCAAAGAGCTCAGTTCTTAACGGGATCTCTGGGAGATGGGCTGCTGGCACAGACAGGAGCGGTCCTCGCGCTTCTAAAGCAAATCTGTGTTTCTTTATTTTCAGTTTCTGCGTGTAGGAATAGTGCGACTAATCTATGTCCTGATTTTTTGTCTCCTGGTAACTTTCTGACTTGACACCGCTAATTCTTGAGTCCTCTTGGCGAGAAGTTTTATGTTGGAGTAGGTGCTGAGCAAGTTTCTGTGTACACACAGACGGTTTTTGCATTGTGTGGTCCTCCTGATTTTTCCTTTCTATCATTCAGAGATATTCAGCACAATGTGCAAGCTAGAAAGAGATTGCAGCCTTTGCAGGGCACTAGTATTTAAAGCATTTTGAAGACAAATAATTTTTTTGTGGGTTAAAGCATTTCTTGGAATGTTTAAAGGATGGCAGGACATACTTGTAGGGTTGATATGCTGAGGTTTTTGTGTTTGTGAGAGGGACAAGTAAACTCAGATAATATATTCTTTACGGATTTTCTTCATGTTGTTCTGCCAGCAAACCTGAAACGTGTTCTGGTGGGAAGTTTCCACAGGCAGGAGCTGGTGCTGTCTGGCACTCATTTCTGTGGTGCCATTGCTGCACCTCCAGCTTTCCCCGCTCCTGCTCAGCTGTCCTCTGTGCTCTGCCCTCTGGCACGAGCAGAACACCGACGGCTGTAACCAGAGGAGTGCTCTGGCTGAAGAACAGTACCTGGGGAAGGTAGCCCAGGAGGAAAAAGCAGGACTGGTTGTTCAGCCACGTCAGGCCCCCGAGCTGTTTTCGCTCACCGTGTCTGCGTTGTGAAGCCGGGAGGAGATCGGTGGGAGCATGGGAGGCACAGTCGGAAAAGTGTGGTGGTGTGGGTGTTGGGGGGGTCAGTTCTCTGCTTCCACCACCGCTGCCTCTAAAAAACCATACGTGCTTAAATATCTGTGGACATAAAGCATAACAAGCGCTTCAGTAAGGGGAATCAGGCCCCGAAGTACCAGCTCTGTGCCTTTTGTCCCTTTCCTTTTTTCTTAAGCAAGATTTCTGCTACATCGCCATGGTGTGATGACTTTTTCATATGGATAAAACCACCTAAAGAAGAGAGCTTCGCTCCTGGAGTACAAAAGGCTAGGGCGTTACAGTATTTCCTTAAAAGGAGCCATATTAATGGTAAAATAAATGGAAGCTATTAATACAACAGCAGTGTTAGTTTACAGATTTAAAAATAGGTTCATATAGAGCTCATGCATTTTAATGAAGCGGCATTCATTGGTGGCTCCTTTGTGGTAACAAGGTAGACTGGAGAATAGCAGCAGGCTAAATGTAAATGACAGCTTGGCACTTAATAGCGAATTGCCGAGTTGCATCTGAGGGGTAGTGGGTGTAAACTCCTTTCAAAATCTATTCACTGTTAAAAATTTGCATAGCAGAAATGCAGTATTATCTGGCTGTGTCAGGAATTGTGTAATGCTGTCTATTAACGGCCTGGCCAAATTTCAGATTGTTTTGTAACGTTTATGTCACTTATAATATGGTCTCATGGTGCAATCGGTATTAATATCTTGGCATTTCACCTCCTGAGATCATTTTAAATTAACTTTCCGAGATGTGTAAAAAAGGATTTGTTCTCTTCTTATCCTAGCACCATGCTAACAAAACTGGGTGCATTTTGGGATGCTGCTTCTCTTCAGAAATGTTCTGCTCCACTGCTTTTAACAGCAGTGTATTTTAACCTTATCTGCGCCTGGCCAGCAGGACGCACGTTGCATCAGCAGGAAATTGCTGGTTTACCAGGCAACGGTAGTTGCTGTCAAAGCTGTAGTTATGAGACAAGCTTTACAGATTGCATCAGTGTCAGAAATTCACTGGAGTTTTGCTGAAATACCTTACATTTATTATTGCATCTGTTTTTTGAGACTACATCATTGATTTTTAATTTCACCATGAAACGCCAGGTTCTGTGTAACAGATTTATTTTAGTCTAGCATTGGCTAAATGTTTAGGAGTCTTGTTTGCAGGAGCAGACCTATGGTTCGACCTTGCTGTGGTCTGTGTCTCCCAAATGGGATGTCATCAGGCTGTGGCTAGATTGCGATCACTCAGCATCGGTCAGGTCGGTTCCGCCGGCTTCCTGCTCTGTTGAGCTCCACTGCCTTTCTGCAGTTCTTGGCTAACGTCTGCTTGTAGTGCCTCTCCTCTGTCTTAGAACTTCAAAACTCAACTCACTGATAGACGAAGCAAGCACTGCTTGCACACGCATTGCTGTGCAGGCATCTTAGTGCTCAGTTAAGTGCTGAAGTAGGATTCGGCAGTCCTCGGCATCGCTTCCCAGTCTCACGTTAAGGCAGAAGGGCGCACCACGCATTGAACTTCAGACGTGCCTAAATCATCCCAGTCTAACTTAAAATCAGTTCACAATCGGTTTCTAAGGCAGCTTATTAAATTTGAGGGTGATTTCAAGGTGTACTAGTTGGAAGAGCTTCCTTCCTAGGGGTTGGGTTGTTCCAGCACCGTGCGGTGTGCTGCAGGCAGCTGAACTAACGGCAGGAGTTGATGTGTGCACGGTGAACAGTGCAGCAGCTTCCCGACGCTCGTCAGAGTTGAAGTTCGATGCGTGAGCATGGTGCTCAGCCCAGGCTAATTTGATTCAGGTTCCAGGTTTTGTGGTTGAGTGGTAGAGCTGCTCAAGGTAGCTCATTCACTGTAATTCAAGCCTCTCAGTACAGCAGTTGTGTCACGTAGTCTCGCTGCCTTTTGAGCTTGAAGGCTTGTTAGTAGATAAGAATTGAACTATTTCAACAAAACCTCTGTATTGCCAAGTTACACAAAAGTAGAATGATTCCCCCCCAACATGGTGCAAATGTGATTTTACTTAGTGCAATGTGCTGTTAATATAAACAGGAAAAATAAAGACTAGGTATTCTGTAAATATTTTTACTTCCTGACAGAAGTAAAGACATTGTTCTTCACTTGAAAGAACTAAGAAATTATCTTTAGGTGAGTAGGTTTTAGTAATGGAATACGGAGAGCTGAGCAGCTCTGTGCTTTCCAGATAATATTCTTTGCTCCCTGAAAAACGCATCGCTAAAGGACAGAAGGGGCTGTCATGCACATTCGTCCCACTTCCGCAGCCTGGCATTTGACAGAGATTTACCCCTTCGGACAGCGTGGTCTCTGCCTCTCTGCGTTTGCGTTTATGTAGCTGCCTTCTAAAAATAAAGCCCTGTCGGAACAGGATTGGATTACCATGCATGGAGGATCCTCTCCTTATCTGCTAAGCCTCTGCAGCACGAGTGGTAGGAGCCTGTTATCAGCGGCAAAGGAAGTATTTGAACCAGAATCGCTTCCGCCCGCGGAGGCACCAGCTGCCAGGAATTCCTGGTACGAACTCGGCCGTATTGTTCGCTGCTTGAGTGCCTGTGGCAGGCTGCAGCCTTCCAGCCACGCCGACGGGCTGCCGTTCACTGGTGGCTGTGGTTCACGCCTGGAATTGTGTTTTTCTGTTGCATCTCAAGAGTCAGAAGAGTTGCAAAGAGCAGTTCAGTTGTTCTTGTGCCTTTTGTTGGCAAAGCCTGTTGAGAAGATCTTTTTTCGGGGTCATCTTCTTTTAGTTTGCCTATTTTCTTCTATTTAATAATATTCCAGGGCAGGGGGTGTGGAGAGGAAACGTGGTTGTGAAGGTGTCTTTGTTAATTTTGCAGTAACGTTTTTTCCTGTGGTGGACTGCAAAGGGAACAAAAATGAGAAAGCCTGACCAGATGCCCTCCTCTGGAATTAACTGGGGTAGTTTAAGATGGTTTTGCCCCAGCTAAAAGCAGTCCTCCACATAGATGAGCTAGAAACAACAGGAATAGGGGAGTGCTCCCACAGAATCACAGAATAGTAGGGGTTGGAAGGGACCTCTGTGGGTCATCTAGTCCAACCCCTGCTGAAGCAGGGTCACCTACAGCAGGCTGTAGGTGATCTGTGTCAGTGTGAAGTCGGACAGCTTAGCTTGAATCTCCTTCCATCAGTGAGTTTAAACTCAGCCTGCTCACTGCCTTCGGTGTGGGAGGGCTTGTTCGTTCCCCCAGCTCTTCTGTGGGCATGATGATTTTCAGTATCTTGGCAGTCATCAGCAGCTACAGGCTGTGATGTCTTCATTTATTCCACTCATTTGCAAAATGTTTAAAAAGAAAAAAATATTTATTTTAGAAAGCGAAACATGAAACATCAGTCCCCTCGCCCCAGTCCCTTTTAGAGGATGGAAATACACAGTAAAAATCACAAAAAACGGCCTGAATTTGGCTGTATATTGGTGCTATGAAAAATGATGTTTCTGGGTTTCGCTTTGTCTTTACGACTACAGGAGTGGTTATGACCTGCACACGCACATTGCATGTGAAGTTGTGCTCCTTTTTAGCCTTTCATCTCTGGATGCTGTTAATGTGCCCCCAAAATGACTCTGCCGTATTCTGATATGTTGTGTTCCACATCTTTAGACCAAGGGCTTCCCCTCCCAATCTGCGTCTTTTCTGTATGGTTTCTTTACTATTGCTTCCTGAAGTGGTAGGGGGAGAGGTTGCAAGGGCTGCTTTAAGGACATGAGTATATAAAAACAACTATGTTCATAGTATAGGTGGAAACTGCTTCTATTAACTTAATAATTCCAGCCACAACTCCCTGAAAATTGGCACAGTCTCCTGCCAAGATCAACAGATTTTTAAAATTTGGAGTCTCTAGGGCAAGCTTCTCGATGCCAAAAAAGTTAGGAAAATATTCGAGTAAGTTCACCTCAGTTTTTGGATTCTTCTGTTTCCCGGTCTTGCATCCAACTTGCCACTACCTCCTCAAAAAAGTTCTTCCCTGGAACAAGATCACACCTGTGAAATTCCAGCTTGCTTGGTTTTCTTCCAGTGAAACAGGGTAAAAACCAGCGTGGGGTTTATAGTGGAAGGATGACTTCAAGAGGGAAGAGCTGGTGTCTCTCCATGAAACCTTAACTATTGCCGCTCACACATTTCCTACTTGTTTTACAGTTGTTGCTTGCTGTGGAGAAAGCCGACAGCCTTATTAGTGACCCAGCTTTAATGGGCAGGATTCGTGTAAATTGTCTACCAGTTATTAAAGCCTCCTCAAAAAACTGGCAGGATATAATTTCAAGGCTAAAGTGGGTCCTTCCGCTGACCCCGTGGTCATCGTCTTGCTGAAGGCGTTTGCGATCCCCTGAAGGGAAAGAGGGGATTGCTGATGTTCCCTTGTGACTTTGGCCGCCGAGTCATTCTTAAAGCTTTATTATTATAATAAGCATTATCATACGCTTTGCTCTCACCTTTCTCCCTTTGGCTGACAGTTACTGAAATTGAGAATTTATAAATGTTTATCTGCTTCTGTAAAGTAAAGGTAATTTGCCTGACATTATTCAGCTGGCTGGTTATTGAATTGCCTGTCATGGGGAGGAAAATTTTTTTCTGTTGCTATTTATCTAGTTTAGCGTGCGCTCTGCTTCCATATATGTCCTTTATTTTGAGCTGATCGTCTTAGTGTGTAATCTGAATGTAGATTATAAGACACAAATAATTGTTAAAATCAAATGAGATTTTACCTGTTGATTCAGTTGAACAGGTATTTCTGCTTTTTTCCTTCTCCTTTTGCCTTTGGATGTTTTTATGAGTTTATATATAGGACAGTTTGTTTCTCCACTGGGTGTGCGTCACGGGGGAACAGAACCCAGCGCGGTGTTTCTTGCTCTGGGACTCAGTGGCAAATTGGGGATGCTCTGTTTATGAAAGGCTTTGGATCACTGCGCAAGTCTGGATGAGCATTTTCTCAGGCTTGCACAGCAGGAGATAGGTATCTTCTCTCACTCCTGTGCTGCGTATTGGCAGGCCAGAATGGTTGCAGGGCAGACTGGGCATACTGGGCTCTGCTTTGCGACTGGGGACTTGCGGCACTCCATTGGAAAACGTCCACCTCCTGCAGGAATCCAGCTCATTTTTCCTTCCCCTGCGTTTAACACTGAAAATATAGCAAACTTGTTTGTGGATTTTTAGTCTTTATTGGTGCATAGTGGCGGTTTGATGGCGTGAGTAAATCTGAAAAGTGACTGTAATGAGCCCAGCTGGTAACTTTGGCATTGACCTCCTGCTGTTTGCCACCATCCTAAATCATCTTTAGCAGCGTGTCACAGAAATGTGTAAAATTGTTTTAATTAGTAACGGGAACAGAGTTGTGTTGGAAAATTGTTCTTCCCTGAGGCTTAATGACCTGAAAAAACAGAAAGATGTATTATATGTATAATTAAAATACATTAAAAATTTGAAGAGAGTCTGTGAGCTCCAGAAAAATAATCCCTGTTTCATAGATTGGAAGAGGATTAAAACTCTTATGTTTTTTCTATATAGTAAGCTATACTGGTAGCAGGAATGGTGTTAAAATGCAACATCGTATTGTACACCTAGATCTGCAAACATGCCAAGCTGGTGTGATTTTAATAACTAGCAAACTTCATGTTGATGTGATCCCTGAGATTTACAGAAGCGGGGTGTGTTTTTATTCTCCAGTGGAGGTTTGTCATGCCAGTGGATGTATTAGCTGTTAAACCAAACATCATTTGGAACACTGACATTTTGTGTTTACTGTGCCTCCTTGCAAAAAGGGTAGTTTGTTTAGTTTGTGCTCATGTGCCAGAATGTTGAGGTTTGATGACAGAGTTGGCAGCTCAGGGGTAGCGAGTTAGGCTACGGATTTTCAAACCGTTCATTCATTAGCTCAGCTTTGCCGGGGTGTGTGGGTACCTCTGTCCCGTGGTTACAAACGTTTGCATTCGTTTCCCAGTGAAGAGGTACGGAGAAGATACAGCCTGATCTCGCAAAATTTGTGTTCCTGACTGTCCTGGCTTTGAGATCTCTCGCTGGTTGAGATGTGTGTTTTGAGCAGACCAGATGTGCTCCGTCTGTGTCGCCAGGTGTGCTCCGTGTCCTGGAACCCTGCGGAGACCCTCTATACTCGTGATGGTTGCGTGATCTGGTTTCCAGGTAGTTTCCAGTCTCTGGAAAGCAGCACTGCTTTCCCATCTGCTTCACGTGGTAATGTAATCTCACGCAAGGGCATGTGGTGTGGTGAGCTCACGATTGGTCTCACATTATAAAATCAGGGAAGAGTTGTCTCTGAGCGTTCAGGACAAAGCTTGTCAGTGCATTCGTACTGCGATAATCTGTCCCGCAAGGCAAGAAAATGCAGAGGAAGGCACTTCAGCTGATGGTGTTTAGATACTGTGTGTGAAAATGTTTGCTGTGACGGGATCCTGAATGCAATATGTGCAGCTGCATGTGTGTCAGAGAGGATGTTTCTAGATCAGCTAAGCTGAGACTCGAGCTTGGTTGTTTAGTTTGCTTGCAACAGAGAGATTTGTGCAGAAGATTTCCTGTGGATGTAAACTTTCCCAAGGGTCTGGATTCAGGCAGATTTCTGGTTTAAAAGGGGAGGCACACACGCAGGCACATATTCTCACCCACACATGCTGTTATAATGTCTGGAAGGCATTTGAACATGTTCGTAGACTTTGATGAGTTTGTTATTTTATCCCTGGCTGTGGTGTGTGAGCAGAAGATGGAGGCTCCTGCTTCCATGTCCTGCAGACAGGCTCTGACCTTCGGCTCTCCTGGGCGCCGATACCAAACAGCTCTTTGATCTCCACTGAGGCTTGCAAAGATATCAATCCCTTATTTCCTCTAACTTTTCATCTCTGGCCAGTTTGTCAACAGAACCTGCAAATTCAGGTTGCTGTTCTGCTGCTAAAGCAGTAAGAAATGGAATGCTTCCATTATAATGATGTGGGTATATGGTGGTGGTTTTTTAAAATAAAATACTTACATGAAAAAGCATGTGATGCTTTCACTGCTTCTTCAAGACTCCCTCTCCTAAAGTGTGAGTTCTTTTATCTCTATTGAAACTAACTGAACAAACTTTGATTCTACTCAGCAGTTCTTCTTTCCATCCCTCTACTGTAAGAATGAAAGAAACATTAATAAAAACTCCATTGCTTGCTAGGGGACGTATTTTTAAGGTGCAAGACCTCCCCTACCACCAACCTAAAGCTCTTCCTTTCAATTATTTTATTTCCCAGAAGGAGGAGAAGCTTGTTTATGTCTGCATCCATATGTTTAAAGCCCCATCAAATGTTTTTTCTGGATGATCAGGGACTGGTTTGTGAGTTGCAGTCTGAGGTGACACCTCTAAGTGCAGAGTGAGCTTTTGGCAGCATCACACTCAGAATTATGTCAGTAATAATTTAGAGGGAAGACTGTTTATAGCAGTATAAAATATTGTAAGAAGGTGGAAATAAAAATACGTAGTGCCATATATTTTCCCTATGTTCAAGATCCATGAACGTGCCTTAAATTTATTTCTGTTCTGTTGAAGACTGCTGAATCTTACAAATGTGGTTGTAAAACAAATTGCCGACTAGAAAATCTCACTGTTGGGGTAGGTGGTATTGTCTGATCCACCCAGTTTGTGTTTATATACTAAGAAAAATTCTTGCAAGTTACCTTGAAATTCAGTGCAGCTGTATAATTAATCTTTATGGTGCTTGACTGTTAACCTTATTTATTGCGAGTATGAGATGTCAAAACATTCAGGCTTTAAAATAACTGATTTTAGACCAAGTTCCATTTATCAGCTTGATGTAGTTCAAAAAACCAAAACAACTTCTGTTATTTTTACAGCATGAGTCCAGGAATTTACTTTGAAATGCTGGTAAATTATTTAATAATTCTTTATCTGCTGAGTCCTGCAAGAAGTATGGGTGTAGCAATCTTGGAACAGGCGGGGAACCCGCTGGGAGCTGGAGCCTTGGGGCAGAAAGGGTTTTGCGTGAAAGAGGGGGAAGTGTTGTATCAGGACAAAGGTGCTGCCTTGCTGGGGCGAGGGAAACGCAGGGTTGTAGGGCGTAGTGAAGGTGTGAGAGCTGAGAAGCATCAGAGCCTGATTCGGAGTCCCCTTCCGTGCACCTTCTCTTGTGACTCAAGGTTTGACTGAACGTCAGGCTTTGCCATTTGCTTGAGAACGAAATGAAAGCTAGATTGGAAACTCTTTTTGGGGAAGTGAGCTTTTAGGCTAGCGGGTGCATTTTGAATTATTAATGCATTTTAGCAGTAGCACTAGAGCTGTGATGTGCACTTTGAACACACCCCAGAAAAGCTGTGTTGGTTTTTATTTCCCCTGGTACATGGTCCCTGCGTTTCTTTGAACTCTTAAGCAGCCTCCCTGTATCGCTTACTTTCTGGCCGCTTTAAACTCAGTGGAGTTCAAAGTAAGCAGATCTTTTTAGAGCTGGTTGGCGTTGATGCTGAATCAGAGGGCACAGTGAAGCTCTTGTCCTGCAGCGCTGCTTCCCTCTCGCAACTGGCTTTCACTGGGGCCGTGATGAAGAACTTGGGCCATTCATTGACGCTTAGTCTGGAAAATGATGTTCCAATTTTCTGTTATGATTTTAAGATAAACAAGGAGAGAGAGCAGATTTGGATTTTTAACAACAAAATGTCCACGTTCTCTTACAATTCTTTGCTGTGTATCATATGGATGAATTTTTTACTTTCCCACTGAAAAACAGTTAAGACGTGGGTGATGTATTGTGTGTTCTGTTAGGATTATATGTGTA
>Ga0181612_135402_pt1 | contig 13632 bp, 13 predicted proteins | sample HoacroProtozoa21_FD_119630 | JGI IMG/M metagenome (GOLD analysis project Ga0181612, IMG submission 119630) | Hoatzin crop microbial communities from Cojedes, Venezuel. Combined Assembly of Gp0051906, Gp0051904, Gp0051908 | reverse complement strand
GTGTGGGGGGAAAGGGGGGGCTGGGCTGAGCGGGGAGTGGGTCCCCTGGGCCTGGCAAACTGATGGGCTGGGCCGGAGGCTGGCTGGGGGCTCCTGGCCTGCGCCTTTCTGCTGGGGCTCCTTTCGCTGTTTGTGCACCCCCTGCTCAGGGCTCTGTTCCGGTGGGGAGTGTCCCCTTGAGGGAGCGTGGCTCTTAGAGCTTCCATCCTCTCCCCTGTAATCCATAATCCCGCTGACGCTGTGTCTCCTGACTCTCCTGCAGTGACAGTGGCAGATTATGCTAACTCAGACCCAGCTGTCGTGAAATCTGGACGGGTGAAAAAGGCTGTGGCCAATGCAGTTCAGCAGGAAGGTGAGTGTACACCGGGGAGCCTGCCTTCCCCAGGCTGCCTCCCCGCTCTTCTGGCCTCTGCATGATGTGGGAAACTCCCCTCCCGAGGCCTGAGAACCTCTATCTCAGTGCCTGAAATGAGTCTGCACTCCTCTGCAGAATCAGGGGTAGAGGATCTTAGACAAGAGGTTTTGGAGAAAGCGTGTTGGAAGCCCAGTAAGAATTGCTGAGTCTTTGTTAGTGCCTGAAATGGAAGGCCTTTTTCCGTTAACTACAGGGTGTTATCTCCTTCTTGAAGCAGAAAATAATATGATAGGAGTCTTAATTACTTCATTATTTCCTGTAAAACTGTAGACAACTTTATTAGCAGGGAAAATTCTTTACAGTGGGAAAAAAATTATGGTAGTTCTGGCAGATGTGTTCCCTGGTCTGCTGCAAGGAGATTCTGCTGAGGGTGTTGCTGTTTCTTTGGTGAATGCTATAAACAAGCCCTTTCCTGGAAGGATATTGCGATAGTCTGTTATCGACTTCCTCCGTGGTTTGTAGCAGCCTGAGCTAACACACCCTGTCTGCTTGGGAGCTGTCAGTCTGTGGGCCTCCACTCAAACTGGTTGCATATGCAGAGTCCATTGGAGGTGGATGTTACTACATCCGATGGTGATGACTGAGCCCTTCCTGTAGGAAAACTCTCCTTCTGTTGCTGAAATCTTACACGTTTAAAGAAAATATGCCCTTTGCATGAGTGCCTGTCATGGGGAAGCTGTCTGGGGCAGTGATACTGCTGAATATCCTCTTTAGCTGCTACTTCCCGAGCTTTAAGGCCAGGGCACCTCCCTCTTTTGTTGTCTCCTTTGTAGTAGGCTGGGGATTCCCCCCTCCAGTGTCCTCACCTGTTCACCCTTGTTCTCTCCTGTGTTCTCTCTCCTTGTTCACCCTGTGTTCCCTCTCCTTGAGGCAATGCCTCAAAGTACTGCACTTCAGCAGCATACCTGGCAACCTCTGTTGTCTTTTCCTTCACCCCACCCCGAGTCCTTGCATCCAGCATCACCTGCTTTGTCCAGCTTAAACCCTTTCCTAAAATCCTCCATCCTCTTTCTGGCTCGCCTCCTCCCTGTCTGGATGACTCCAGGCCCCAGCAGTTCCCTGCCCACCCCATTTCTCAGGTCTTTTTCAGTGCAGAGTCACTGGGGCTTTCCCTTTCTTCCCTGGGGATCCTCGGGATCTCTCCTCCCCGGCCCCAGGGCTGTGCCACAGCCTTATCTGGTGCAATCCTGACGCAGGCTACAGCTTTATCTGGTGCAGCGTGCCATGGCGTGGGGACAGGAGCCTCTGCCCGGGGAGCTTCAGCCTTTGGCCTAGCTCGCCTCCTCTCTCTTGGCTCCAAGTAAACATCGCACTGCGTGTGACTGCCAGCGAGCCGGGAGCTTCACACAGAGGGGAGCAAAGGCCAGGAGGAATTTTCCTGAGCTTTCTTCCTCCCCGTCCTAACCCCCAGCGATGGGGCGGGGATTACTGCTGTGCAGTTGTTGCAATGCAGGGTGATTCAGTGTGTGAATGGACTTGTGCTGTCCACGGTCTTTCTTTTGCAGAGTGTGACGGTTTCTTTTTCTAAACCCCTCTCTGAGTCTGTCAGTTATTGGCCTCTCTTGCTTCACTGAATTTGATGTCATAACTTACTGCCATATGTGTCTATTTCTCTCTGTTTTGCCTATAAAAGGTGGTGTAGAGAGGGCAGTACGATTTGAGTGTAGGATATCACTACAGTGAGTGCATACAGTTTGCAAAGTAAACTGTAAAGCAAAGCACTGGAAGTATCTAGGCAGTGGCTGCACTGACTCAGGTCAGGCCCTGTCCTAAGGTTGTCTTCCCATCTGCTGTGTTACCGTTTCAAAACCTTGGTCTGTGGTTAGAAATGAGAACATCTTGCCTGAATTTATTTATGGTCCGTTCCTGATCTTTTGTTTCTTCCTCCTGCCACTCTGTCCCTTTAATTCACATAGCACCTCTTGCTCTCTGGTGGCTGTAACCATGATGTAGAAAACCTGCCTGGGCTTCAGTTTGTGCTAGGTTAGGAAAATGTGAGCAGCGCAGGCCTCTTCTGGTGTGGTCAGTTGTCTCCTGGTAGAAGTTCTTTTCTTCATTCAAACACACTAGGTTGAAATTCAACTTTCTTGAATGAATTTTACAGACTGTTTGCAAAGCGTTTGTAATGCTGTTACAATGGTGGTCTATGACAGTGCCTCACGCAGCTGTAACGTAGGACCACACCTTTCTTTTTTAAGACTGTCGTAACTGCCTCACACATGGATTTTTCTGCCTTAATGAGCCCTCACTTTACAGATCAAATTTTAAAAATAATATTTACTAACAGTGATGTGTCTAAGTATCTCCCCAGAGGCAGCTAAAAAAAAACCCCAAACCCAACCCCAAATGACTTGCTGTTTTCCTCATTAGGCCAGAGTCTTTCCCTTCACTGAATTGTAGGCGAAGTGGCTCTCATGTAAGATTGGCACTGAGTTGTATCGCTGATGGATTGTGTGTCATCGGCCACAGGATCTCTTTATCCTGCTGAGAAGGGAGTGGATCTTCTCTGCGTTCAGAGAACGATGACAGAGTAGGTGCTGGCTCTGCGCAGGCTGACTGCGGTCATGCAAGGAAGCTCTGGTATGCAGGGGAACCGGTTAGCGCTGTGGAAAGAGAGCCTGTTGTTTTATTCAGAATTGTGAACAGCTTCAGCTAAACCGATGGGATCATCTGCATAATGTGCTGGTAATCATCCTCGTTGTTCATTCTTTAAAACAAGAAGCTGAATAATTATGTTTCCAGTTCGCTCACCCATGCTAATCTTCCTCTGACAAGGTAATCCTCGGGCCCCAGATTTTCTTGCCTGTGTCACTCACCAGGAAGCTTCAACGCAGTTAGCGTCGGCGTTTCTTAGCAGTGGCTCTGGCAGTGGTTCCACTGAAGCATCTCCTGAACTGGAAGCGCCTTTTTCTCTCTGCTGGTATACTTACTGTGTCGTTGCTTGTCTTTCTAGTAAAATCCCTCTGTGGTTTGGAAGCTTCTTGTGTTCCTGCTGAGGAAGTTCTCTCCGTATCGGGAGAGTCTTGTGACAGCAGCGATGAAATGGATACGAAGGAAAGCCTCAACGGGCGAAGTGCTTCTAGAAAGAAGAAGAGCAAAAGGCACAAAGGTATGGTCGCCAGCCTCTCCTGGGAGGCTCTGTGAGGGTTGCTTCTGCATCTCCTGCGTGTGTGATGTTAATGATCACGATTTACAGGCTATAGTCCTGGGGCTCTTTGGGGCATTCAGCAATTTGTGTGTGCACAAAGAAATGCCAAGGGATAAATCACTTTTAAACCTGCTGGGACTCCATCAGAGGTGTTGTCTTTTCGCAAAGGTGGAGCCTTGGGCATGAAATCAAAGCCTGTGAACTCCTTGCTTTCAGTAAACTTCTCTCAACTTTGGAAAACACGTGCTACTCTTTGAAAGAGTTGTAAAACGTTGCCACTGGACATGTTACTTCATTGAACACGTTGGTGAAAGCACAGTTTGCTTTGGGGAAAAAACAATGCTGCTGTCCATGATGCACTGGCAAAATCCAAGCACTGTATTCAGGATGTTTCCAAGGCTGTGGTTTGTTAAAAATGAGTTTAGGGGGCTTCTATTCCAGCAAGCAAGTGGATTTGGCCCTAGTGGCATCATAGTAAGTTAATTCCAGGAAGAATTTCAGCATTTACAGTTGGTGCAACTCTATAGAAAGCAATTTGCCATGTAAGCACACACTGTTCTGCTGCACTGTGGAATCCTGCAGGAGTTTCTAATAACAGGTTGCTTTCAGGTTGTGAAACAAATTTTAGCTTGGTTTCTTGAGCTTAAGAAAAATTTAACTTTATTAATGCTGATACTAATTTAAGTAACTCATCAACATCCACCACGGACTGTAGGTGCACAGCACTCCTCTGGGGTAGGAGTTTAATCTCTTTTATGAAGACGTTCTTCAGAATGCTGGGAAAATAAGAACATCTGAGTGTCTGGAGTTATGAGTCTGGAAAGTCAGTATTCTGTTCTACCCCAACCTTGTCTTGCTTATTTCTGCTACAAGTTTAGGGAAGAAAAAATGATAATAGACCAGTGATGCTTCTGGCTACACTCTGCCATTCAGCAGTCCTGTAGTGGGATGGCTTCTTGAGTCAGAGCTGAAACAGGGAAGTGGATGTTACAGCCCGTAGTGGGTGTGCCTGCCGTAAATCTGTAGTGGTGTAGGGAAGTGACCACATCCAGAGCTTTCCTTGGCAAGGAACGCAGCAATTAGCACGTGAAGATAAGACTACTGCCCTTTGTTATCAACCTGCTGTCTCCGGATTAGATCTGGCTCCCTCAAGTTCTTGAACGCCTCCTTTATGCCACTTGTTCACAAACCTCCTAGCAGTTTTGTCTGTTAGCACTGTGTACAAGTTTTCTTTCTCTTTTCTTAATGTTCCTAATGCTCGGTGTTGTTTAGGTATTTATGTTCTTTAAAAGTATTTTTTCTCCTAAAGTTGGAGCAGTGTGGAAAAACGTGTGGTGTTAACCTAAGACCACTGCAGGAATGAAAGGAGTTTCTAAACCTTCAGTTCCAGTTGAGCAGTTCTGACACCTCTGAGAGGAAGAACAGGCCATTCTGCTCATCTGAATTGCATTAGAAGTTTCCCATCCAAGAAGCTTTAACGAAATTACAGATTTAAGAAAAGCAGCTGATTAGCCAGTTGGAGAAGAGAATTGCTTGCCCTCCCTAGCAGAGCTCCTACAAAAAGATTGTGACCGTTTGAACAAACAGTTGACAAGCTTGGCAATGTCTGAATGTTCAGGAGCTTGTATAAAGCATCTTTTGATGACGTGTTAAATGAGTAGTTTTGATAAAAATGCATGAGCTTGGCCCTTATTTACATAAAGTTGCCTCTGTCTTTGCCATCCAATATTTATTTCTCCACTTCAGCGTGATTTTTCAGCTGTGAAAGGGTCAAACATTGAAACAGGGTCCAGAAAGGCTGTGAGTTACCATCTGTGGCTACAGTCAGAACTTCATTGGACAAGATCCTGAGCGAAACGATGGAATGCAGCCTGCTTTGAGCTGGGCTGTCTGGACTAGAGATCTGCAGAGAACCCTTTCATCCTGAATTATTCTTTGAATCTGCCTCTTTGCACACTTGTGCAAACAGTGCAGCAGGGATGAATGATGGCATATATCCAGGGAAGGGAAGGTGAAATGGTTGTGTGGACGGGCAAGTGCATGCTGATGAAAACCGGTAGCAGTGATAACAAAGCTGTACAAACTTGGGCTTGTTTGCCTGACTGTGTATATACATGTTTCAGCTGCTTACTCTGTGCTACTGGTAGTAACACACGTGCCTCTAGATGTAACTGGATGAAGAGGTTATTTACGACACTAACATACCTTCCTTGCATTTAGAAGATCCTGATGGCGGCGGCGGAGAAGAATACCCCATTGATATCTGGCTGTTGTTGGCTTCCTACATTCGCCCTGAAGACATTGTCCGGTTTTCTTTGATTTGCAAGAAGGCCTGGACGGTTACTTGCACTGCTGCCTTTTGGACCAGGCTCTACAGAAGGTGAGACTCTAGAGAAGTTTTAACCTATTTGTAGAACACTTGAGCAGTGACCGGCTCTCAGCAGGGCTGTGAATAAGGGAGTAATTCCCTATAGGCTAGGGTCTTATAGAGTTTGCATACTGAGATGGTGATGCGGGCTCATTTGGCAAGGGGCTGTGGTATATTGCATCTGCTTTGGATCTGGAAATGGGTCTGTGTGGCATCCTCCTGTACACTCTGTGTAAAATCCCAAAGCGTTGTGTGCTTTTCCCCTTGCCGTGGCCTACGCACTCCGGTTTGTAACTGTGCTTTGTGTGTAAAGCACTCAAAGTGCTTCCGCTAAGGTCAGCGCCGTTGCCTTACTGACAGACAGGCAAACATCACCTGCCTCGAGCTTTCATCATGGCCACCTTCCTGTAATTAGAGTGGCCTGGGAGAAATGAAGGCATTTTGGAGCTGTCTCGGTGGCAGAAGTAAGTTATAAATAAAGTAAGAGAAGAAGAGCAAAGAGGTGGTCAAAACTTGAAACAAATCCTTCTGTCCTGGTGCATGTGACTTGGACTTCCCTTCAGGACAGAACATTTCCTTTACATTTCTGTAGCTGTTGCCCAGGAGGTGCAAGCAGCAGGAGTACAGAGCAAGTAGCAGCCATGGTCATCCTCGGCCCTGTTTTTTAGTGTGAAGTTCCCTAGCAAAGGCTCCTTTGGCATCTGGTCAGAGGATGACCCTCGAGCGCAGGCATGCAGGCTGCTCAGGCTGTTGTCTGCAAGCACGCAGGCAAGCTCAGCTAAAGGGAGGCCTTGAGAACCCGCAGGAATCTGTAGGCCTTTGCGCATCCTGCAGCTGAAACACCATCTGGCCTCTCTGGGCAAACTGTCTGCAAGCAGTTAGTGGGGAATGGTAGCGTGATACGCTTAGGTGTATGCTGGAGACTTGTCTGATGCAGGTAAAGTCTTTGAGACTGTCATGTGGTTTGATGTAGAGCAGTACAGCACCCTGGAAGCACTCAGAGTTGACAAGAGGTGCTCTGATCAAGCAGATGTTCAGTTTCCTCTCAACACTGATCTCCTCGTAGCTCTCTTCTGCACGGCTCTGGCATTCTGACCCTTCAGTATGTGTTGGGTTTGTCGTTGGCTTTGCAGGCACTACAGTCTGGACGCGTACCTGCCTCTCCGCCTGCGGCCAGAGTCCATGGAGAAGCTGCACTGTCTCCGTGCGTGTGTCATCCGGTCGCTGTACCACATGTACGAGCCTTTCGCGTCTCGAGTCTCCAGGAATCCAGCTATTCCAGACAGTACTCCCAGCACTTTAAAAAATTCCAGAGTAAGTGGAATCACTAAGGAAGTTGGATATGTCTGAGATGTTGTGTTCTCTTTCTAGAAGAAAAATAGATGATGTTTAGGTGGTCGCCAGTGAAGCTTGGGTGTAGGATGATTACTAACTCTGAATAGTGATTTTTAAAGTATGCTGCTTACTTGTATCTGCATAGTTGCTACTGCAGAGGATTCTTGTTACTCTTCTGCGTAACTTCTGCCTAAGTCCCACCACAACATCTTTGTAGTCAGCAAAACAGCACTTGCTGCACTGGGTGTCAGGACTGCTAGGGCTATTTACCGCTCTCCCCTCCTCTGTTGCAAATTTATTGCTGAAAGGAGGTTGCAGTAGAATCGACTTTTATATCTTCTGCTTTCTTCTGACACTGTCTGCCAGAACACGTCTTTTCTCCGTAGCAGGCATCTGGAGAGATCAGAAGTGACACTGATAGCCTCTGAAAGGGAGTCACTTCATACTTCTGTATGTCATCTACTCCTGTGGGTCACCCATCGTCTTGGTGTCCGGGCGAGGGAGGGTAGTGAGGTCGGGAGCATGGCAAGCGTGCAGAGCAAATGGCTGCTTTGGGACTGGGCCTGCGGTTGTGTTGGGCTGTAAAGGGTTTGTCTCTGGTGTGGGCAGGCAATTCCCTGTGCTATCCCAGCTTGGAGCACTTGCATATCCATTGCTCTTTAATTGCTGTTGACTATTAACTCTGAAATGCCTCTGTGTCTCGTTTGGTTTTAACTTGCAACTGGCTGATACTCTGTGAGCAGCTTAAGCAACAATGTGAATTCTCCACCCTCCAAATCCAAAGTCAAAAATCTGTTGAATGAGATTTTTGGAGCCAGTCTGAAGAGGTTTCGGTTCAAGAGTTGTACTTTCTTTTCCATGCCAGATAGAGCAACCTCATCTATCTGTTTGTGACATCCCTCCTTTCTTCCTTCTGCTCCCTGGGTGGATACTGGGGACAAAACCGTCACAGCCCTTGGGGAGCATCCAGCAGTCACACAGGCAGGTGGTGCTGCAGAGCTGGAGGAAAGCACAGGGTTCTGTGTGTAATCTTATCTCTGCCTCCAGAGCTCCTCCTTCTCTTCCTGAATCCCCAGACTGGTTATCATCTTTCTTAAAAAACAGAAAGCAAAACATTTCTAGGAAATTCCAACTTAACTTTAGCCCTTCTGAGTCTAACTTCCTGCAACTGCTCGGATCTCGTAGCGTGGCTGTCAGAGCTGGAAACCCTGAGATGGTGCTGGCAGGGGGTCTGCATTTTGGAAGCATTCACGTTGACATCATAACGGCTTTGGTGCCCACTGCTAGTGCTTCTACTGTACTAACGGTTTGAGGAAGATTCTTGAAGTGCAGTCTTCAATTATTCAGCTTCTAAAAAAGGAAATTAAATGGTGACAAGGCTTTGTTAGAACAGTGGAGGTTTGACCTAACTCCTTCGAGCAGAAAAGAGCCACCCTGAGTCTGGTCTTGCTGTACTACTGCGTTGCAAGACTGAGCTCCACTGGTGTTACTGCACCCAGAAATGCCTCGGCACAGGGGTGCGCAGGAGGATCTGACATGGCCTCCCCACGTTCTTGCTTTCATGGGCTTTGGTTGTACCTTTACGAGTCATTGAAACTAATGGCAAATGCCTACATAAACTGCATGTGGCAAGAGGAGACCCCAGGTGTTATCAAACCTAGCTTTTCCTCTTTAATTTCCTTTTTTCTTTCCCTAGCCTAGCTTGTGTGGGACACTGGAGCCGTTATGGTGTCAGCAGAAGTGTTTGCCCTTTAAAGACACCCCCATTATTTTTGGTGGAGCGGCAGGCCGTACGGCGCGTCTGAAGGGCAGGACGGCTGACCTGTGGATGACATCCTCTGCCCCTTAGGAGGTACTGACCATTTTGTGCTTCACTACTTGCCGTGACCAAACTAGTTGCTAGACCAGGCTGTCTCTGCAGGTGAACTACAAGTGCCGCTGATGGAGTTAAAACTCAGCAGCATCTGCTGCCCACCTGAGTTAAGAAAGATCTGGAGAACATTTTTACTGGGGAAAAAAATGAGGGCCACCTCCTCCCAGGTGGAGGTTACTTGAGGTACGTTTCTGAGCTTGACTCCACATGGCTTTGTTGTTCACCTCATGAAGACTGTCGAGATAAAGGTCCTTTAAGGACTCTGTGGACATAATTTGGAGCTGAAGTAAAGGGTCTTGTATCACCCGTACTCTCCAATTACGGAGCCCCCATGGTGGAGACTGGCTCTGGCTTGGTTTCATTTGGGGTCACGCTATCCTGGAATGAAATTAAATGCGAGCTGCACCCTGCAACCCAGTCAGGCCTTCTCTTGGCCTGGCAGAGCCTGTGTATGGGTGGTGGGGAGGTGTCTTGACCCATATTATTCTTCCTTTTCCTGCTGACACTGTTGAAGGGTAAGACCAGCTGTGGTGGGCTGGCATCTGTGGTGTGGAAGCACTTTTGGCGATGGCTGGACTGCCTTGCCAGATTCTTTCCTCGGCTGTTGAAGGCTAGTTTCTTCTACTCGCTGGTAGGGAGGGAATTTCCCTCCTGCTCAGTTTAATGCAGGAGTTCTGCTGCAAGTCCAGCTCTAGAACGAGTGCTGCATGCTGGGATGGATCCTATGGACCACACAGTGATAACTGGATTAAACTGGAGGACTCCTGGTGTATGTCTGCATGGGAGGGCAGCGCTGGCTGCCTCTGATGCTGTTTGAGGCCCTTTTCTCATTTTCTTTTAAAAAGGGACAGGAGGTTGATCAGACTGTGCTATCCTAGCAGTGGTTTTATACGCTGAAGTATGACAGGCAGTGCCTAGTGATGTCAAGACCTTCTTTTGACACCGCAGTGTCTTAGGAACTTTCTCATCTGTCACCTTACAGCCCATGTATTGGTCTTTGCATTTCCCCCGGGATCCTTTCCTTGATCCGTGTTCCGTTTTCAGTTGTTCCTCGCTTTGGTCTTGTTTGGAGTCCAGTTTAATGGGAGTTCTTGGTGGGTGGGGAAGCGGGTGAATCGGCCCCGGTCATCTCTGCCTTACGAAAGGGACAAATTGCGCACCGGGATTCTTCTGTTCAGCACAGCAGCGGCTGCGTGTGGTATCATCCAGTTGCATGATGAGTTGGCCAGCTTGAAACTGGGAGACCTAAACTGCTGAGTGTGTTCTTTGAACATCATTAATTTGAATAAATGGCTCCTAACTGCTCCTGTGTAATTGTGTTTGTAATTGGAAGCCTTTATGCTCTGCTAAGATTTATTTAAAGTGGTGCCTCTAAGGGTTTCATAATTTTGTGTTTCTTTTTTTTTTCCACCTCAGTGTCTGCTTTTCTGGTGCAAAAAGATTGAAGGGAACAGACAAGAAGTAATGTGGGAATTCAACTTCAAGTTCAAAAAGCAGGTATGAAAGAAGAACCAGAATGGCTGTGACTTTATTTGAAACAATAATGATTTTTCTGGGTGGTAGAAAGGAAGGTGGAAACTTTTTATGTGTTCAGACAACAAATGGGAGCTCTGACGCCAATGATAAACTAAAGCATGTTCCGAAACGACACTCATTTTTAGTCTGTATTACCAAGATACCTAGAATCTGACATTTTATTTCCTCATTTGGTATCGTTTCTCCACTGTAAGATATGGATCATTTGTTACCCCAAATAACCTAATCTTTGGGTCATTACTACCAAAACCCAAACTGTTTGAATTCAGTGCTCAAGTGTAGACCAAAATCTGAAACTTCCTGTTTGAGCATTGGGAAGATTTCCCAGACAAGTGAAGAAAGCCAACACTGCCAATGAAAACCTCCAGTAATCGATCTCAGGAGAAGCAAGTAGTTCCAGGGAACCTTGGGAATTCTGCAGCTTTCCCCTCTAAAGAAATGGTCCTGCAAATTGCCTGTCCTGAGCGGTGGCATTTTGTTGTTTCATGTAATGCTCTGCCCAAACGCGTGGGAATGCGGCGAGAACCTGCTGGTCAGCACCGGTGAGACGCAGCCAGGCTCTCACCAGAGGTTCCTGCTTGTCTAAATAAAGTCTCTCTTTCTTTCAAGTCTCCCAGATTTAAAAGCAAGTGTTGCAAAGTTCTTCAGCCACCGATTCAGTATGAGGAAGTCCATACAAATCCGGATCAGGACTGCTGCCTGCTGCAGATCACCACCTTTAACTTCATATTCGTGCCAATAGTCATGGGTATGACGTTTACCTTGGTAAGTGTTTCAGAAAGCTGCCAGGCAAACTTTGCATGCGCAGCTGCTGTAAGGAGACGAAGAGGACGCCTCGGTGGTGGTGTGTAAATCCCACTGCTGCACCAACAAACCGGTTCTGGGAATCTTAAGGTTAACGATCAGCGGAAGTGCTGAGAATCTCCTCAGTTCAGCCGCTGCGTTTCCATCGGCTCTTCCCTGTTTGGTGCAGCCAATACAGGCGATGCAGAGAATTTGGAAGGAGCTGCAGTTGTGCAGCACTGGGGGGCAGATCAGCTGTCAGTACTCCAGCCGGGTACAAGGGGTAGGCATGCAGGAGAAGAGGGGGTCTTCCCTCCTCGAGAAAATATCTCCTTACCTTACGGTAATAAACTCTGAGAGCAAAAACCTTCATGAGCAAACTCCGTCAGTGTGCGTGTGGTCCCTGACTGCTGGGAGAAAGAGCGGCTTTTGCACCCACTTCCACGAGCTCGGCTCCAGAGAGCGGCAGAGCGGGTGTGCTTGAGCAAGAGCAGTGGTAGAGCGCGGCGCAGCACGTGTGGCAGCGCTTGTAAGGCAGGAATTCAGCAGCGACCTGCGCCCAGGAGAGGTTCAGTCTGGCTTCCCTTATGAGTAGGGCAGCAAATTCCAGGGTTCCTCTGACAGCCGCTTGCTTTTGGGTTCACTTCTGGCATTATTATTCGGGGTTGCCAGCCAGAGAGACCTGGTTTGAGTCCAGTGCTGTAGATTCACAGAATCACAGAATCACAGAATGGTAGGGGTTGGAAGGGACCTCTGTGGGTCATCTAGTCCAACCCTCCTGCCCAAGCAGGGTCACCCAGAGCAGGCTGCACAGGACCTTGTCCAGGCGGGTCTTGAATATCTCCAGAGAAGGAGACTCCACAGCCTCCCTGGGCAGCCTGGGCCAGGGCTCCGTCACCCTCAGAGGGAAGAAGTTCTTCCCCGTGTTCAGCTGGAGCTTCCTCTGCTTCAGTTTGTGCCCACGCGACGAGCTGGCTTAGCTCACGCAGGGGCGTGCGAAGTCTGACAGCCGCTGCATCCCCTAAAGTGGGTTTGTAACTCGTGGGCGCTCAGCTTCACCTCTTGGCTCGGTTCTTTCTCGCTGTTCACACCAGTGCATCCGTTGAGCCCGTCCTCCTTTGCAGAGCTCAGATATGCCAACACGCTGATGCGCTTCGATTTTGTCTGGCTGCGGGACCACTGCCGCTCTGCTTCCTGCTACAACGCCAAGACCAACCAGCGCAGCTTGGACACAGCGAGCGTGGACCTGGGGATCAAGCCCAAAGCTGTCCGAGTGGACGAGACCACACTCTTCCTCACTTGTAAGTGGCAAAGCGCCTGTGCCCTTCGTGTTTTCAGGACCACCAAGCCCTGCCTGGAGGGAGTGTTGCTGGTGGATCCCACCCTTAGGTCTGCTGGGGGAGGGCAGCCTTGTCTCTGAGTGGGTAGCTGTTGTGGGAAGAGGTTCAGCTGTAAGCAGATATTAAACACCGCTTTTCTGAGCAGCGCTGTTGCTGTGAACATGCCTCGGTCGGAACATTGTGCCTGTTTTTCCTCCCCCTCCCTCCCCCCCAGCCCTTTTTGGGTAGAAACATCTGTATCTTCAGTGTCTGGATGGTTTATTGGTTTGTTTGAACACAGCAGCAATGCAGGCAGTGAGCAGATTGGGCAAGAAATCTTGCTTTTCCTTATCCTGTGCTGTTTGAGCTGGTGTCCCTGGTCAGAACTCACAATTTCTGTCCTTTCTTCTCGGCCTCCTGGCTGCTTTCTTCCTTTTGTTGTAGCTTACCTTTATTTGTGGGCTTCTCTTCAGTGCTTGACTTCTCCTTGGAGTCCTGTCCTGCCAATAGAAAACAAACCCTCTGAAGCTGAAATAAATTGAAAAAACGACAGTGCTTTTAGGACTTGTGGCCTTAACCAGATAATATTTTGAGTGGCAGCAGGGTGCAAAGAGGCTGTCACCAGGCAAAATGAAAAGCATGAGGACTGTCCTGGGCCGGCGGTTGCACTGACCGCGGCCTCGGGCTGTGCGGTGCCATTGCGGTGACTGTGACCCTTCTCCCCTGTCGAAGGGCCGGACGGGCATGTGACGCGGTACGGGCTGGAGGGGCTGGGGGAGGACAAATATCAGGGGGGGAAGAACGAAGGAGGCGCCCCCCCGGGCTCCTGTGACACGGGCATCTTACCCCCACCCC
>Ga0181612_154030_pt1 | contig 13633 bp, 6 predicted proteins | sample HoacroProtozoa21_FD_119630 | JGI IMG/M metagenome (GOLD analysis project Ga0181612, IMG submission 119630) | Hoatzin crop microbial communities from Cojedes, Venezuel. Combined Assembly of Gp0051906, Gp0051904, Gp0051908 | reverse complement strand
TTAGGTCTTATTTGTATAAAAAAAAACAAAAAAAAATTTAAAGAAAAAAAATAATCTGGGTTTCTAGTTTGTATACACATTGTTAACTTCTCTCCGAGCACCTCACTCCTTGCTACTGCACTTTGGGATTCCTCACAGAACTGCTACCTATGTAGACACATAAATCAAAATTCTCTGCTACATGGTGGGGATGAAGAGGAACTTGTTTCCTTATCCAAACATTTTTCAACAGAGAAGAAAGGTTCATGTATTCTTTTCTGGGAAATCTTAACTTTCAATTGCCTGCTTGTTACTCACACTAAAAGTAGTCTGCCTGGGCATTATATGATGTACATTACACAAGCTGTAAAACAATTAAGCATTGTCTAATTACAAGTTTCTTTCCAGAAGCAGAATGGAAAGGTTTCTGGGGGAGTTTTTGGACATAGTAAATTTTAGAAGGAAAATAATCACCAGATTTATATCCCAGAATTACCACGGATAATTTCTTGATTTACATCCATAACCTAACTGAATTACCTTTTTCACAAAATCAGAATTAACAAAATAAACCATCAGTACTTTTCCTTTCTTCAGATGAATTTCAATTCTCTACAGAAAATCCATGCAGATTACATGCACCTTTTCAATCCCATTTGTTCGTCTTGGGGACCATCTCATGCATCAGAGTTCAGACTTCTTTTTCATTGCTTAACAAGTAAAGTCAATTATTCAGTAGAAAAGTTTTCCATCAGTAGGATTTTTTTGTTCTTTATAAACTTTGAAATCTTTAAAGAAGTGAAGAAGAAAGGAAAAAAGTAGAATTTGCTAATACAAACAGCTATGACTCAAACTGATCTGCAGGGTTTGGCATTTAATCCAGTTTTATAAACTCTTGGCCTGAAACTTGACTTTCCAGAAATCTTTCTTCTACTTTTGTTTCCCAAAACATCCATTCATATGGATCATTATCCAAAAGGTGTGGGAAACAAATGATCTATCACTAAGCTCATTCAGTAAGAACAGAATCATGCTCCCTATGTCCTATAAAGCATGGTATTAAATAATTCGAGCAATGTTTTTTTCAGTACTCTTTTACAGCATAAAAACTCTCATGCAGTGAGATATCCCCAAATTTATAACTTTTTTTATGAGTTCTCTCATTAACTTCTCCATTGTAGCTTTCTGGAATAAAGTCATGATAGAAATAAAACAATTGAAACTTTTAAAACTACGTGACATATATTTATTTCATTGTATTTTTAAGCAATCCAGTCATTTCCACAGGGCGTTATAACAAACCACATACAAAACCCAACAAGATAAAATAAAGTATATCAGTAAAAAAATCACTTATATATAATTTTAGCTGTTAGTATTTTTCCAAAAAGAGCATTATTTCTTTGGTTTTTTTCAGTGTGTACATGAAGTGTCCACAGTTTCATCTCTCCTCTGAGTAAGTTTTGTGCAAAGTGCAGGTAAATTCAATCATATCTTCTCTACATTCACAGAATAATCATTCACTTAAATACCACTCAGAAAATAAATCTGAAACATGGCCCTGATTCAGCAGAGTACTGGCTAAGTAGTTAAAAGTTTTATTAGGTCTTCTATCCTTGTTATTTAGATTGGTACCTTTTTGCAGACAGAACTAAAATAATTACTTAGTTACATGTAATTGCAAATGTTGGTCTATAATTTTTTCAATATGCCTAATGATAATGACCCCACTATACTAGTTCGAGCAAACCAGAATTTAGTTTCTGCCTACTTTTAGGACAACAGCACAGATCCTGGGCTGAGTACAAAGGGACTCAAGCCCAGCTTTATTCATTGAATCCCATTTGGATTAGAAAACTGCACAGGGATATCTGTTATTTCCTTCTTTTAAGTTCTATTCAATTCCTTTTAGAACGAGTCTGCCAGGTATTTCATGACAAGTGGGTCAGGATAAATTTTTGTTTAGTTGAATTAAACTTGAAGTGCATCATACTAACACGGGCCTTAGCTGACTTGTAGTTTTACTTCTTTGCAATTAGGCTAATGAATACCTCACACAAAACATTTTATGGCTCTGAATCATCTCTTCTCCCTCTTTAAAAGAGGAACCAGCATCAAGTGATCAGCTCTTCATCGAGCTGCTTTCTAAAATGATGGCGCATTTCTTGTTGCTCTACTGATTTCTTTCTCCTCCTTAATGTTGCACAAAATGTGTCTAAACCGAACTGTACTGTTTATTAGGGTTGTTCATGCAGTGAAACAAGTACATGCAACGAAAGAGCTGCTTGTACATACATAGACACTTATTTTGTGGGGCTGGAGTCTGGCACAGAGGAAGAAGTGCCGAAGGCTTGCATAGACTAGTGTCCTCTACGAAAAACGTGCTACAGTGAACTGAACTTTTTGCTGGAGGTTGCACATGAAGTTCCTGCCGGCTTTAGTGGGAGCAGTAACCCCACTGACACTTAGTCATCATATGATCACCACTGATAAATCCAGCTCATACACTCCTGCTGATGTTGTCTTTCAGGCTTTACGATGACAACAAGTCCAAAAGTAGTTAATATGACACTGTACAAAATGCCAGGATGAAAAATGTTACTGTGTTTTGGTTGTAAAAAGACTAACCATTAGCAAAAAAAAAAAAAAATTGGTTATATTTTTAAAAAACCAGCCTCCTAAAGATTAATTTTTCAGAAATTAAAATGGGTGTTATGGAATCTAGCAACAGCAGCAACAAAAGACTGTGAGATCAATCCCAAATGCCACTGTATAAATATGTATAGAACAATTTTATAGAGATGTGAAATGTGAAATTAACTCGGATTTCAATGTTATTTCAAGGAGCCAAATAGTAAACTCTGAAGGCTATTTTTTACAATGGAGACATCAACAATGTTAACTGTGGCAGCTCTGCTTCAAAGTTCAAATGAAAACCTTAAATACTTGTAAAATGTTAATAACTACTAAGCCCATTTGTTCACTACTGGAAAAAATCATTTCATTTCCATGTTTTCTCCTCAGATCTTTTTAGGTTGGGCTATACTTGAAGTGCTGACCACAGTAAGAGCCCCAGACATATAAAAGAGCCTGAGCTGTTATGCTACCTGCCAAAGATAACTGTTAGTTTAAGCAGCAGTATGGTGAAAGCACATCACGCCACTTACTGGGGTCAGACAAATGCACATAATTTAAAGAGAGAGAAACCAACCATAACTTAACTAAAATTTTGAGGAGCTGGCATGAGTCTCCTATCATTTTTCTCTCCATATGACACACAAAGATGTGTGATATTTCTCCATCCACTCTCAGTCCTACTAATTAGGACGGAGGCAAAATCGAACTGATGTTTTCCGAATAGGTGAGCAAATAACAGACCAGTATATAGAGTGAGAGATACCTGAAGAGTTCATTTACTGACAATTCTGATTTGGTTTCAGTTACAATTGCTCTGAGGCTACAAAGCAATTATTGCCCTGGTACAGAAGTGAAACAGGGTCGTGCTTAAACATCATAGAACACATGACACCTACCTGTATCCTGAGTTTTCTTCTTAGTCGTTCAAGAAATGTATCACTGTCTTCAGTGAAGGTGTTATGTGAGGAAGGATTAGAAATCCAGAAAACACCTTTGCTGCAAAAGGTATTCTGTTTCTGAAGATAATCAGAGTATGATGCATGCATCACAGGTGAATCAGTTAATTAATCTGTTGCTTTAAGTCCGTATATTCTTTAAATACATATATTCTTTTCTTTCTCAGCGTAAAACTCCTTGAATCTCTGGTTCAGCTGGTTGAAAAACAACTGAATTGGCTCTTTTTGAAGACACAGTGTAAAGGGTATTTTCTAGAGACAACACTTCTGCTGACAGGAAGAAGCTGTTAACAGTTTCTCCTCTATCATTCTGCCAAGCGATGCACTTATGTATTCAGTGTCTGCTGCTCTCAGACACTGGAAGTCATATAGCCAGTAAACTGAGGCCATCTGGCCAATCCAATAATTGTATATACAGGGGAAAATTAAGGATCTCACACAGCTTGCAGTCCAGAGCCTGGACTGACAAAGGCAGTAGAAAGCTAATCACAGGGTTTGTGTGCAAGGAAAAGTGAAGGACAAAATCTGAGTGAGATTCTTTTTGAGGAAGAGAGGAGAGGTGGGACGTTACTGGAAAGGCCTGTTTATTCAGAGAGAGACAGTATGAAGAACTGAAGTTTATTGTTGTGTAAAGGTGAGAGGAAACAAGGTTAAGTAAACAGACAAACCAGGCTCCTGGTTATCACAGCCCTTTCAGGAGGGAAAGTATTTGCTGTTCTTTAAAAAAAAAAGAAAAAAGAAAGAGTGCATGATTTGGGAAGATGTAGAAGGTGTGTGGTAGGAAGGCAGAGTTCGCTCACATGAGAGAAGACACTTTGTGAAAACGACAGGATGCTTTGAAGCAATAAATGTGGGATTGTCAGTGCAACAAGCCTTAGCAAACCTGAAACACTGTCCTATCTCAGTTACTATCTCTTCTTTTTGAGGAGTGGTGAGAAATACTTTACACATGATCTAATTTTTCTATAGTCGATCCAAATATGCCATCATTTCCTTTTACTATGGGTTTATAGGTGTTTATTACTTCACTTAAACCTTTTATGTGCTGGAGCCCTTTTGTGGTCAAAACGACCAGGGTCCACAAGTCATTCACATGCTCTTTTCTAAGCAGAATTTACAACATTTCGCCACCAAAACAAAGAATAGCAAAATGCATTGCAGCAATATTTCCCAGCTTTGGGCTTCAGCCTAAGCTCTGGGCTAAACCAAGAGATTTTCCCCAATTAGTCTCTCCCTTTCTGTTTCTGTAGTTGTTGCTAATGTCATTGTCCTCTATGGAGCACATGCACAAGCCAGAGTTGCTATTAATTTCAGCATTTGTCAAATGCTATCCTCCTAAAGTCCCAGATGAAAAGCAAGATACTGCTTATAAAAAAAATGGAAAGAACAATCAAGCTGCCGCTGAGAAAGCACTGTAATGTAGGAGAAACTGGGAGCAGAAGACAAAGGCGGAAGGAAAAGTGTATGAATGATGATAGCTGGAAGCTGCGTTTTTACCAAGGCCCAGTTCCCTCAGTTCGAAACACACCACAGCTGGATGACCCACTCCAGGACGTGGAATATATGTTGAGATTTGGCTGGAGAATTTTGTGACCTGCCTGGGTAAATGGTGTCCATAAGGTTACAAATATCTCAGAGCAAGCAACTAAATTCCCGACATTATGCTGACACATGTGTGTTCAGCTGGTTTGCACTTAATAATGCCGAGCTGCAGTAGTCATGAGTACCGTAGAAAGGTGTGCAGTAAATGAAGCTGTGGCCATTCAGTCTTCACTGCAATTTTGGGTTGGGTTTTTTCAAGCTCTATATGTGAGCTTTGCTAATAAATGTGGGTGAATTCCTGGTTCCAGTTTGTAGTTATCTGTACTCCTAGTTTCTTTTTACATAGCTCTGTTGCCTTTGACAGCCTCTTGCTTGAATGAAACCAGGACACGGTGTGAAACATGGATAAACTATCTATTTCTGAACTGTGCGAGGTCATCAAACAAAACCAAAAAAGGTCTCACAGTGTTTCCATCTGGAAGCACGAACTGGCTGAGCTGGATGCACAAACTCTGCAAGCCTTCCCTAAAGTCTCGCCAGGATATTAACTTTGAAATAAAGCCCAGTTTTTCTGAGTTCTGTTTTGAAGATTTCTGCTCTATTCAGAATGTCTGTCTTGCCGTTATTTTTAAGAAATAGGTAAAAGCCCAAGAGTGGAATTTGGAAATAGATGTATCACCAGATCAATTATATTGTTATCTAGAAGTGAGCCATGCTGGCACATAAAACTAACTTATGGTTGTCATTATATGCATGGGACACTCATAATACATTTGTATGATCCCTCGAGTAGCTACAGCCACTAGAAGTATATCTGTCCCATGTAAAGTCAGCTGTCAGTGATCCTCTGTAAACACCATTTCTCCATCCTGCCTTAATGTAACAAAGAAAAAAGAGATATGGAGGGTCACCTTGTAACAAAGGTTTCTAAAAACTCATCCCAAGTTTCTACCTTCAAGGTCACATTCCTGCCACATAAAAATTTTACCACCTGGTTGTAAACCACTAGAAATTAGGAAATTCACTCAGACCCAATATCAACAGTGCTCAGCCCTCATGGGCAGTACTATCATAGAGCAGGAATCACCAGATGGCTTGATCCAATGCCCACCTAAGCGAATAGGAAACTTTCTGTGGGTTTGAGGGAGTGCTGGTTGGGAAAAGGAAGAGAGGTCCAACAGTGCTTGAGATATTAACGTGGCTAGGTAAATTTTTCAGACTTAAAGTCATAAGACTTCTTGTTTTTGTAGGGAGGACATGTGGTTTAGTGAATAAACAGCGTTATTGCTTTTTATTCCTGATAGCATCAAAACACTTGTTGGATCAGGGTACACACAGGCGCACACACACACACACACACACACACACACAAGAAAAACATGTCACAACTTTTATGCTACAGTCTTGAGGTGCATACACTAGACAGTTCCTTGAAAATACCAATTTTTAGATTTTTTTTTCTGATTTGTTTTGCACTGTTCTTTGGGAAATGACATCTTCTATGGCTCACATTTTGCATTATAATTCATCACTTCAAAACAACAATCATGTCTGAATTATTGAAAAGCTTTTTTTTTTTTTTTTCGCCTGAAAATTTCAAACTGGGTGTTCTCTGCCGACATATTCATGGATAAATTTCTTTACAAGACAGTGTTAAAAAATATTCAATCAACCCTTGACTCAGCCAAGTTCATCTCTGTTAGTGGAAGCAAAGCAACATACTGCTGACCTAGCTTTTGTTCATTGCAAGGGTATCATGTATCAGCTGAATTCAGATTAAAACATAACTGGAAAAAGATATGACAAGTCATTATCAAAGTTATCAAAAAACAGAAAACAGATGTGACCGATTTTTGGTACATAGGCTAAAAATATGACAGGAAAGCACTCACCTGAAAAGAATTAGTGAGTGGTGAGCAGGGATGAGCAACAGGGTCTACATACTTATAAGATTGTCAAGAATTTTTGTGCCACCACCTTTCTAGCAGCTGCTATTAGTAAGCCTTTGCTCCAGTGCAGCAGCAGTCACTGGATGAAGAGGCTGAACTGTCTGCGCTTCTTTGTTTCCAGCTACTTTTACAGGCCTTCAGGATTTTTCTGTAAGCAGTCGAATACGTGTATTCACAGCTGGAAATAGGGAGAACGAAACTTGTCCTACACACGCCGCAGGCAAGTGGACCACCAGTGATCCATTCATGAACGACAGCGTGGGAATCTCTTAGAATACGTATAAAAATCATACGCAATCTGTGGATGGAAACAGACCAGTCCAAACAGGGAAGCCACAGCAATGCAGCTGTACAATATCTTAGTGTCTGAAAAGCAAACATGTGTGGATCACTGCTAATGGAAGAGTTAAATCCCTGTTAGTCCCTCTGGTAAACTCATGTCGACAGTTTTGGGTCAGTACAACACAATTAAGTGCGTCAAAATGAAAATATAGCCTATTGCTTATTAAAGGAACAATTCGTGTGGGACCAGAACAGAACAGGTCTCATTGCTAAACCTTCAGATCATCTAGCCTAACTCTATGTAAGTAGAAGTCATTGAATCAAGTGAACATCTAGAATTTGCCCAAGTCATGCAGCCTATGCAGTGAAAGCTACAGCAAACAATACCATTCAGACCTCCATGTTATGGATAACAGACACAGGCTACATGGTAGGAACATAAAGTCTCGTGTTTCACCTGCCCAGTTTTGTGGCTATTTTGAAGTTTCTCCTCTCTTAGCAGAATATCTGACCCAAACGACCCTCTGGAGGATTACTTGAGCTTGACCTGACTCCAGAACCCATCAAGACTTTTTCTGTATTCTAGAGTTATTCTTCTGCTGCCAGGCTGCCTTATTCATTCCGCCCTTGGAAGCCCCTTGGAAGAGTGTGCTAGTACACTTGTGCATTGTTACTTCATTAGGTTATTCCTCCTTTGCTTTCAGGTTACAATGTCTTTCCAAATTTTGAGAGTTCAAAGTAAATACTGTTTATGAGCTCTTACAATCGGATTCATGGCACCTATTTTTAGTTGTAAAAGCGGAGCAGCTTGTCTGAGCTGGCCATCCAGACTCCTCCTTCAGGGAGAGACAAGGCTCTCCAAAAGGCAACTCACTCCAGCCAGAAATGGATGCCTAAAATAAATGGGATGAATCACCACCCAGAAGCTTCTGTTGTTCTCCGCTGATAGTAGAGGGAGATTGCATGACAGGTTTAGACTACAAGCCTAACTCTGTCTAAAGTTAGTTGAGATGCATAGACACACTTTGTCATTTTAAACTGTTTATTATGCAGATCTTGAAACTTTGGAAAAAGTCTCACAGGTAACTTTGAAAATCATCTGAATGAGGTGAAGAACTGCACCCTCTGCATTTACAACAGAAAGCATCTTACTATTAGAAATTATTCAAGAGACAAAAAGCAAACAGACTAGCCAAAAAGAAGTAGAATATGGCAGGTTACAGAATTTCTACCACAGTATGTTGTTGATGCTAAAACTTTACCTGGGCCCAGTGGGAGACCGGAAAAGTTCAAAGCAGAGGAATGTGTGGAAGGCTACATATATACCACACACCATTAGGAAGCCACAGAATCATGTGTTATGACAGGCTGGGAGACTGCTCTAGGGATGCTTTGCTGAATTTATATACCTTGCCCTGGACATCTGGTTTTGGCCACTGTTGAAATAAGAGTATAAGAGTTGGACAGTATTGGTCTGTCTGAGTATGCCTGCTCAGACCAGAGGTTCTCATGCATCTGCTAGTCCCATTACCAGTTCACAGATTTACGGTCTAGGTACTACCACATTTGAAGAGCAGTCATATAAACTAAAATTAAAATACTTTCCAATTAACCGTAGTTATCAACAAAATTTCCTCTCTGGTAATTATTTAGGCTGAAGCTTTTCCTGAAACTATATCCATAAAACTGGCAATGGCAACTGGCTATTTTATTGACTGTACATACTGTTTTGAGGCTTTGTATACCCATATTTACGCTTAGAAGACCATAAAATATACTCAGCTGAACATTTCTTTATACTCCATCTTTTTCTCATTACCATCCATTCCTATTTTTTTTTTTTTTAATGAAGTACAGTAAGTTTGGATGTGCTGCTTAGCCTCATCCTACTACTTTTGTTGTCCAACCCACTGAAAAGCCACATGAAACAACGAAAAATTTAAAGCTTTTATGTGGTCACCACCACCTGAGCCAAACCAGCTTTTTGGTATCTTTGGACTCTGAGAATCTGGGTTTTAGCTTTACATCCTGTAAAGGAGAGAGGTAATATCACAGGGTGCAGAAAGAAAAATAGGAGCAAAACAACTGCTTTGAATGTAAAAATTCTGAATAAAATTTTTCAGACTGTAATTACCCTGTTAAATGATTGTTTGGGTTAGTTTTCAGCAGAAGTTGTGGGATGTTGCAACAATTTGAGCTGTACTGCTGTGCTTTGTGGGATGTTTCACTTTTTATCTTTTGTCTGAGAATTCATCACAAATAGGTTCACAAAAGACTTTAAGTAGCTGTGAGCGTCAGGGTTTCCCACCAGTCTGGACAAGGAAGATATTTTGCCCCTCACGTCACACCGTGTACTGCAACAACACAGTACCACACCCGTTATGTCACTGACAAGAAGTTACTCTCAAGTAACTTGATGTATCTCCAAATTAAACCAGAAACAGCAGAAATAGAAAGGGGGAGGAGGGAAGGTGGGGATGGGAAAGGGTAACATCATGACTGGATACGATTTTCATGTAAAGTGTAACGCATCTGAACAATTCAAGGAAAGTGAATTTTCTTATATGCTTGTTTACTCAGTCCTGTAACACAAGATCAAGGGGATATCTGACAAAATTAAATTGCAAGTCATTTAAAGACGTTGATCGTAAGAAATACATAAAACTAAGCATTTTTTAAATAATAGCCTCTTATATGTTTCCCACTGAAGGAGAAAACCATTACAGGATTCACAGAAAGTTTAAACACCATGTGAGTTGTACAAATACCCGCTCTTGCATAAAACATGATTAAATTTTGGGACCTCATTCCTCAGTGAATAAGCAACCACCAAGAAATAGGGTTAATGAGAAATTTCCCTATGGGCATACTTTACCATAATTCTCTATTTCATGGTTTTCTTGTAGATTCCTCTCAAGATTTTGCTCATGGACAGAGCTGGGAGTAAGATACTGGATTAAGTGAATTTTTGTGTGCTTTAATAGGATTGTGCAAAAACTCCTTAACAAATTTCTCGGTTTCTGATTAAGTATGAACTCTGTTTAGCACCTGTAAAGACTGTTAAAAATGTCATGGCAGTCTTCCAAAGATACTTGAATTTCATCCAAAGGAAAAACAATCACGGTGAAGTAAATAGGAGAGCCTATGTTAGAAGTACTTAAAAATGAATGGAGAAATTTTTCACTTGTTTTTATGTATCATTTCCTACCTGTATTAGAAATAACCTAACTACATTATTTCATTAGTGTGACTAATTTGATCTTTAAGAAGTATTGCTGAGCAAGAGAAGCTCTTAAATTTAACTAAGAAGTAAGACTAGACAGCATTTTACAACTGTACTCCGTATTAAACTAGAATAGGCCTAAACTAAAGATAGGGAGAAACACATCCAAGGAAACATTAAAGAGATGAAACTAAGTAGAAGCAGCAGTACATTCAAAGCAACACAGAGCTGAATGATGGCTATTCCACCTTCTTTTAGGAGATCAGGAGGCCTGAGATGATATTCTGCATCCAGTTTTAAACAATATATTTTCTGAAAGATGTGGATTACTTAGGGCAGTTGAGAGGAGAACAGAATAAACAATATTAAAAAAAAAAGTTACAAAGAAGTGTAAGTACTTCAGGTTTTTCAGAAGAAAGAAGGCCAAGAAGCACGATTGTATTCCTCTGATATATGAAAGACTGTAAATATTACCATGAAAAATCGTTTTTCGTGCAAACAGGAGAAACATCAAGAAGAAATTTACCGCGACTACAGAAAATATTTGGTTGGATATTGAGGAAAATGTTCTAATCAGAAGGTACTGAAACACTGGAATAGCCTACTTCAGTATATTCTGGTATCTCCTGGGTGACTTGGAGAACAGTTCAGAAAAATATCTGTCAAGTATATGCAAGGATATCTGATTTTGCTTCAGAACAGTTCTGGATTATAGAGTCACAGAATCATGGAATGATATGGGTTGGAAGGGGCCTTACAGGTCATCTCATTCCAATCACCCTGCCATGGGCAGGGACACCTCCCACGAGACCAGGTTGCTCAAAGCCCCATCCAACCTGGCCCTGAACACTGCCAGGGAGGGGGCATCCACAGATTCTCTGGGCAACTTCTTCCAGTGTCTCACCTCCCTTAAAGTAAAGAATTTCTCCCTATTATCTAATCTAAATCTACCCTCTTTAAGGTAACATGATGACTCATTGTTCCTTATAGCCCTCCGTTTTTAGCACTTTTTTGTACACTTCTGGGCAGATGAATCCCAAGGGAAGATTCCTTGTGCTTAGTGGGAAATCCCAATGGGCTATGCCAGGGAGTATAACAGAGAATTTAGGACATGGAAAGCTTGAGTACTTGTAGATACACTGGAAAAACTGTAATGTACCACACAAGCAGCTTTTGTAATTCCCAAACCTGGTATGTATCCATCATTCAAAACTAACATGTCACAGATGCCAAAACCTACATTGTTTTCTGTGCTGATTTATATTGTGGTTAAAATAGAGAAAGCGCCTACATTTTTATACAAAATATTGAATTCATATACAAAAACTATTTTTTTTTCTCTTTGGCGTTAATGAAACACAAGGTCTTTTGAGATGTTTTAAGAATGTAACCCAGCCACCTTCAGGACTGACAGTAACTGGCAGTCTTAGCTGAGAAACAAAGAACTGAAAAGGTCTAAAAGATGAAGACTTAGTGGCATAAGCTGGGGTATTATCACAGGCAAACCTGAATGTTTAGGACCATCGTCCTGTTTCCTTTCATAATACTAAGATCTAAATTATTTTCTAATTCCCATCAGTTTTTAGTCAATTTAACTCCCAGTTCTTGCACTTTTTCTAATACATGTCATTTTAAATTGCCTTAAAATCAGCTCCATCTGAATTTCTTTAGAAAAAAATCCTAAATTTTACTGAGTTAAGCAACAAGTTCTGCTATTTCATGATACTGAGGACTAATGAAAAGAGAGCTATTTATCTCATTCACCTGTAATTAGTAATTTCCAGTTTCTTTCAACAGTAACAGAGAAGATTACTTCCCTTGGACTATTAAAGATAAAATACTGAGCTGAGTTCTTTCCATTATTCTTATTAGAATTAATCATTATTGTGATAATGATTTTTCAAGAAGTGTCACAATACTGTCAGGCACCAAATGAAAAGAAGAGAAGCCACTGTTCATCTGAGAGAGCAAGCAGTTCATTTGTTCTATGAGAGCTTCTGCTCTATCACTTTTGGGGTGTTCAGTTTCTTGTCAGCGTGATGATGGCATTTCAGGTAAGGTTTGGAGTGGGAGCAGCTTTACATACCACCACAGCGAATAACCTACACAAAGTTGATAACATCAGTGACATTGAAGATAGCAAAAGTCAAAGTCTGGCAACAATTTCAGGACAGCAGAAACAAAAATAATTACAAAAAGTCATATAGGCAGGTAAATAGAAGGCATCAGATGGAAGTGTGGAAGTTGTGTGTGAAAGGTATATTTCTACATCAAGTTGAAAACTGTTTCAAAAAACCAAGAGTATTTCAGTTGGAAGTCCACCTGCCTGACTATTTCGGGGCTGACCAAAAGTTAAAGCATGTTGTTAAGGGCACTGTCCAAATGCCTCTTCAACACTGACAGGCTTGGGGCATTGACCACCTCTCTGGGAAGGCAGTTCCAATGTCTGACAACCCCATTTTCAGTGAAACTGCTTTATTCACCCGTCTTAGTATTCGTTTGCCCAAGTCAGTAGTGCGCCACTATTTTAGAATCTGTGACTTCATTTCTCCTTGACACATTTCATCAACTTTGCAATTCACTCATTATATATATGCCATTAATAAATGGTCTACAAATAAGCTCATACACACAACATGTTCAAACTTTAACTTAGAGGAAAAGTTTAAAAATGCAACAAAACTGTCAGTTTTGATATTTGACTGAATTCTTGAGACTTCACACGTGCTTCAACCTCCCTTCTCCGTCCACGTTAGAGATGGGTACCTTGAAGGCTGGCAAACATTAATGGACATTGGGGAATACAGTGATTTTTTGGTTTGGCCTGGATAATGCCAGGTGACTTCCAAAACCGCTCTATCACTCCCCCTCCTCAGCTGGACCAGGGAGAGGAAATATGGTGAAAGGCTCGAGGGTCAAGAGAAGGACAGCGAGAGGTCATTCACCAATTACCATCATGGACAAAACAGGCTGAACTTGGGGAGAAGAGGGAGTTTAATTCCTCAACAATCAAATCAGAGTAGGATAGTGAGAAATAAAACTAGATCTTATAACACCTTCCCCCC
>Ga0181612_131177_pt1 | contig 13633 bp, 7 predicted proteins | sample HoacroProtozoa21_FD_119630 | JGI IMG/M metagenome (GOLD analysis project Ga0181612, IMG submission 119630) | Hoatzin crop microbial communities from Cojedes, Venezuel. Combined Assembly of Gp0051906, Gp0051904, Gp0051908 | reverse complement strand
TCCTCACAGGAGAGGTGCTCCAGCCCTCGGATCATTTTTGTAGCCCTCCTTTGGACCCACTCCAACAGGTCCATGTCCTTCTTGTGCATTTAATCTCTCTTTTTACATCTCCTTGGCACATACCTGTCTAGCTACAGATCTGCCAGTAATCAGTACCATCAGCCAGTCCGTGACAGACACTGGGTCCTCCTCACGTCTCCAGCACCAACCCTCAGGGTGAACCTACCTGATCCCGCACCCTCCCAGGGCACAGCGTCACCTTCTGCTGCTGTGGCTGTATTTTAAGACTAACCCAAAATGAGACCCGCTTTAGTCAACACAGCTGGCTGCAGGGAGGAGGTGAGGTTTCAGCAGCACTTCCATGCCAGGACAAAGCACTCACAGAAAGCTGAACACTACCTGACAGTCGTAGTCAACAGGAGATTGAAAAAGAAGAGCGTGCAGTCCTGAAGCCTTCGCAGAACAAGAGGAACACCTACACAAACCGCTTAAACCTGGGGCTGTAGAGGCTCAGTTTAACCAAAATGGTTTGGGGTACAGAACTGTCACCAGCCCAAGCCCCGGCACCCCCAGCTCTACCCCAGCAGCCTTGACAGAGACTTCCATTTCCTCACAGCCTTCATCACACCGAAGCATTCTGACTACTCAGAGATTAATCTTCCTTCCAGCACTACTAGGGGACATAATGCAAAAGCTCTTCATATCTCTGTGTATTATTATTCACTCCACCTGTATTTTTAACTTTTCATCCAAACCTCTACCCAAATTACCATGAGAGCTGTACCATTAATTCTGAACATCTTCTTTCAGCATGTCTACTCTCTTAAACAAAGTATACTTAAGCACCTCTAGACCTCATTTTTCGGTCGCAAGAGACATCCCATCACAACGGATTTTTACAAGGAAAATGAATAATTAGATCAAGTTATTGTTCCTCGCTAAATGCTGTAGGGACAGAATGAACACACCTGCATCTTAACTCTGTTTCAGCAGCGCAGTTACAGAAGCCTAGAAGATGCTCAGCAAATGCAGGGAGAGCTCAGCTTCCCACAGCACCCCGCTCCTTTGCCAGTGTCAGGCTGCTGACGCGCGAGTCCCTGGGGAGTCCTGACTGCGCAGCACCCTGTCAAAAAGCAGTTCGGAAACACAGAATCACAGAATGGCAGGGGTTGGAAGGGACCTCTGTGGGTCACCCAGTCCAACCGCGTGGCGAAGCAGGGTCACCTCCAGCAGCCTGCAGAGGACCTTGTCCAGGCGGGTCTTGAATATCTCCAGAGAATGAGACTCCGCAACCTCCCTGGGCAAACACTTGACAACCAATTACTTTGACCAGTCAGGCCTGTATCTTGTCATCGGATGATGCACTTCTCCCATCAGCGGAGCGGCTTCAAAGCCCTTCCCACCATCAGCGCGTTTTCAAGACCCACAGTGGGGCTCATGGGCCATCTTAACCCCAGGGACAGATTTACAGAGCTGTTTTCTGAGGGAGAGGCAATACTCTCCTCCTTGTCCGAAATGAAAACTTGCTTTAAGAGGACAGGTTATTGTAGAAATGAAACTTCTTGGCCCATTCCCATGACCCTACCAACCCCAGCGAACCTGCCGACACGAAGACCAGCTCGTGATTGTTGGAAACGACAGAACAGCAGAGATCTGCTCTACGTCACTCCGGCCCAGGAACGCCACCGTTACTGACTCAGGGCTGCAGTACTGAAAATGAAAAATCTCGATTCGGATTTCACCTCCGTCTTAGTTACTGGCTGCAGCTTAAGGGTAAATCCCTCTCCCGACGTAACGAGGTCACAGCACTTCCGACCTCAACCCCCCTGCCACCTTCTTGTTTGCTCTCAGTGGGACTACACTGATCTTTTAACAACAGAATTCAGCTTGAGCTCTAAGGGCAATAAATTGCTCCCAAAGCCTTCTAGTTATATTGATACCTGCCTTTGCTGCTTCCAAAAGCTGGTGCTGGAAGGGAAATCTGATTAGTTTATCACTCACAGCTTGCTTATTATTTTTTCCTTCTTTTTTCGCATTCTATTGAAAGATGAAAGTGTTTCCATGCAGCAGCAAAACTTCAGTCATTGACATCAACTTTAATTACTGTCTGCTCCCAGATGAATTTGCTGGCTAAAACCTATCGGACACTTTTTTTTGCATGAACCTTTACACTGAAGTTTTTAATTCTTCATGTTTTTAAGTGTCACTTCTCCAGCTCATCTTTAAAAGACTGTAAGCCAAATCCTTGGCTGATTCAAGTCAACGTAGCTCCACTGGAGACAAAGCCAAACTAATTTACACTGCACAGGGGATCCGACAATCTAATTTCTCTGTTTCCTTAACCTAAGAAATGTTTCAAAATTATTTCAGTCTCTCCTCAGTCTGAATTCTCTTGGATCTTTACGCTAGCTTAATTATGGTCACTTTAATGAAAGAAGTGATTCACCAGTCCACACGCATTTCTGAAATCATCACAACGGAGCAATTCAACAGGCGAGATGCTCTCTGAGGAATTCTTACTAAATTTAGCAGTTGTTTATGCATGCACCTGCCCACTACAGATAATTGGTTCCTCACATTTAGTACATACAGAGAGGGTATTACGTACCTACGTACACATATGCATACACACGCACGTTAGATACAGAAAAGCAAATGGCTCACCTTGCAGGCAAAGAATTTGTTTTCAAGGGATTAAGAGAATTTCGATTTTTTGCTTTTAGATTAAAATTCGCTTCAACCTGGAGGCACAACTTCACAGGCCACTTCCTGCAGCAAGGATGGTGCACGCAGGTACCTGCAAAGCGCTCCAGCCGGCCACGAACAGAGCTGGTCTTCACCATAATGCAGCCGAAGGCAGGTTACAGCTTCTGCTGCAAAGTGTTACTGAGGTCGTACACCAGGTTTGAACTTCCAAGCTGAAGATGTCTGGATAATTCGAAAATCTTTCAGAAGAGACATATCCAGCGAAACAGTCTAGAGGGGGGGCAGATGGCTCTGCTCTGCCACAGCTTAAACCAAGAGACACAGTCCAGAACAGAGGCTTTCTTCTACAGATCAGGGCTGTGAGAGCCACATCCCTGAGGCACGAAGAATTCCCACTCTTCCCTGCTGCAGACCCTCCAGGGGCGAGTCACCATCAGATCTATGAAGGAAAACAGGCTCTTCCTCCTGTGCCATACACATGGCAGTGACTGGAAGGGTGCTGCTACAGGCAGATCTTGCAAGTGGGAAGAGAAAGCCCCCCCCCAGCTGTAAAAGGGCCCTTAACACAACCCACCCTCACCGCAAACTGACTGAATAGAAGGAAGCCAGCTGACAGAACAAGCGTGTGTGTTCATGGCTCAGAAAAGCAAGACTGCGAGAGCACAGCCCATCAACTGCGACGGTCGGTACTGAAAAAGGAGGCCGCGGTGCTGACACGGGTGTGTTTTGTTACACACAAGTACTTACCACAATACTTTTACTATGGAAATCGCATTTGGCTCCAGTCACAGCAAAAAAAAAGGTAACAAACATGATTATATTTACTCTATTCAGGAGAAAACAAACACTAATTCAACACAACAGAAGAATGGCTAATGCAACTGACACTTACTAATGCTGCATCGCAAATCCCCCAAAGAAATCTGCTACAGCTTTATTACAATTTCCTCGAAGCCCTTTCTGCCTTACTATCTGCGCTACAGAGACTGTTTTTGCTCAGAGCAGGCAGAGTTAGATGTGCTGATAACAAGAGAGGCTATGTTTATTACTAGATAAATAACAACCATTTCCATCACCGCACGCACAGATCTGCTCACATCTTTGTCAGCCTAACAATGCACTTAAGTTCCATTAAACTTGGGCTCTTTATTGACAGATTAGGCTGGAAAGCCACGGGGCGCGTTTTCACAACGTTCAGCCCACAAAATTCTGCAGGCTGAGAGCAAGAAGTTGAAAGACAATTTGAATTTCAGCCTCCCACGTTTCCAGCACACCAGCTGCAGACGTTGCTCCTTTGGGAACTGGGGCACAACCAGGTCACCTTGCCTTTCTGAACAACACCAAACTCACCGAGCTGACACTGCCTTCCACTGCCTAACTTTACAATGTCTCATTCATGATGGAAGATACCAAGCTTAAGTGCCAACTGGAGTTTAGATTGAAGCTCAGCCACATTCACACCAGACACAGGAGTTCATGGCTCTCCTATTTTCGCCTATGGACTCTGCCTTTAGAACCTGCCGCTGCTTACAGTATGTTCTCCTTGCAGGTACGCTCTCGTCAAGCATTAGCTAGGCATTCAAGAAGAAAAAGGGGACACGTGCAAGCCCGCTCTGATGACCTCTCAGCCTCTTGAAGAAAAAGTATCTTTTCTAAAAGAGGTGAAGAGGAAGCAGTCACACGCAGAAGACAGTGACCTCTGAAGCCCCAAAGGACGCTTACAAGGTTTACCACCATATTCAGGATTTTAGCCACAAGTCATCTATCGACACTATAGTGACTCAGGTGTCACTGGCTGTCACCAAACCAGCCCACATGCCACCTCTAAAGACTACTTTCCTGCCTTTTTCCATTTGTTTTTGTACTTTCTACAAAGGCTCTTATACAGCATAGCAGAAAGTCACAGAAGCTAGCAGAAAACAAGATTTGGAAACTGAAGCTTAGATTACTGACAGCTCCATGAAGACATGCTATAATCACAGCAGTCATAGCTGAAGAAATTACAACAAAATGCAAAGCAGCCTCAGGAAGAAAGGAACCAGAAACCGAGTTCTCTGAATCAAGGACTAGTTTTCTGGCTTCCCATTTAGCACAGTGAGAAGAGAACGTTACCAGAGTTTCTACATAAGACTGCAGCTTAGTGCTGGTAACAAATAATGGCACATAAACACACCAAATGCTGAAGCACATCTTTACAGGCACAGTACTTCTGCCTCTCGTTTAAAGACGAAGGGAACTGATGGGCTGTGTAACAAGCTGAGGCGCTAAAGCCCCCAGAGAAAGGCGTAAGCCAGGTTCTAAGGGCTGCTGCCTCCAGGCAAAAGTCCGAACTAATCAAGTGATGAACGGCCCCAGGTGCCAGTGCCTCCACAGCAGATCATTTCCACCAGTTATCACAGAATAGAATTATCATAGAATCATTAAGGCTGGAAAAGACCTCTAAGATCACCAAGTCCAACCATTAACCCATCACCACCAGTTCCTCTAGAACTGGACATGGATTGATGACAGCAGCACCATACAGCTTGGGGAACAGGATGCCCTGTCCCCACCCCCATCAACTCAGAGGAGTCTGAAGGTTTTGTTTTTATTTTGATCTTTTTGGAGTGTACGTAAACCTGGACTGACGGCAACATCCCTCCTGGCCAAAGGTTACAGCCTACGTAGATCGCTTACATGGTGATCATCTCTTTCACTGCACTGTGCATTCCTGGCCCGTGCTTAGACCATGAAAAAGCGTTGCCTTCTTATAGAAAGCACATAGAAAGATGGAACTGCATCCACCTCTTCTGTACTTCTGGGTATTTAATAAAGCAACTACATTTCCCATCTTTTTAGTAGACGGAACAATTTTGAACTATCAGGGTCAAGACTGTTTTACTTCCTAACTTCCAACTGCAGCAGGGTGACAGCAAGACTAGAGTTTCTGTTGAAAAGGCCGTAGTGGAACCATCTGCTTATTTACTCTAGATATTAATTTAGTGCAAAGTGCAAAACTGAAGAAAAGTTGCAGAACGGCTTTAAGCCAAAACCCCAGAAGACACTTTGCCCCTCAACTCCAGCCTCAGACGTGTTCTAAATTCTTTAAGCAAGGGCCTTCTTGTGTCTCCTCTACCAAGAGCACCAAGCGCAGCTCTCGGCCATTTCGGCACCGTCACCACCTGCAACCAAGTGCGAGCAACTCAAGAACTAATGCTAAACCACGGATTCTTACTCAAAGTCTAACCTCAAGATCTCTTTTGTGATAATACCTAGAGCTGGGAAATAACTTGAAGAAACAATACATTTTAAGGCAGTATTTCCATCAGCTTCAGCAGGATTTTCACCAGACTGTAGATTTATGTTGCAAGCGTGTTTTACAAGAGACAAAAATCAGGTTTTATCACTGCTCATACAGTGTTGGCCAAGAACAAGCTGGAGTCTGCTCCATCATGTGAATCAGCTGCATCTCACAGTTTTGAACACCAGACCAAACCCTGTCCCCCTCATTCACACTCAGCACCACAGGATCACACAGCAAGGCCAGAAAATACGGAGAGCATCCTCAGCCTCCTTCGAAGTAGCACACAACCCTCCTCTTGAGCATCTCTGTCTGACAGCGATTCAACACAGCCGTTTAGCAGCCTCCTCCATTGCTAAAAATTACCATGACAGGTACGCAACAGTTTCGTGTTCTAACCTTCAGCTACTACCAAGAGAAAGTAGTTTCCCTTCCTCCTTGGTACAGCCACGCATGTTTATGTAGTGACTGTGTCTGCCTTCATCATCTTTTACATTCATCTCCATGGCAATTTTCTTTTCTAGACCTTGTTAGCTGCCTTTCTGGGAATTTGTTTCCAATCTTACATTTACTCAGCACTGGCATTCCCCTCCACAGGCGACAGCTGCTGGAAAATTATATATATCCCATTAGCAAACAATATAACAATGTCTGAAAAATCTGTCCGTAAAGCTTGAAGAGGTTTGCTGGAAATTGGGATTTTTTTTTTTCTTTAAATTAAACTCTCCCATTTCTGAATATAGACAGATTCTAGATATAAATAGAAAAGGTTGTTCAGAAGATTTTTCCTTGGAAAAGGTACTTTTGTAGACGGATGAGGCAGACTCTAGGACATCTGCAAAGAAGTCGCTCCATTTTGCCATATTGCAGCATCCCTCCCACCCAACCCTTGTGTATTTGCTCAACCTTTCATTCAGAAAGAATGAGCAGCACCCTTTCCATTGAGGAAAACAGTTGCTTCCACTCCCTCCTCCCTAAGCATTCTCGTGTGCCAGAAGTAGTGGGGGCAAGAGAGGAAGAAACCTCCGAGAGAATCGCCGCCAGCACTACTGTTTCAGGACTGAAACTTCCCTCTCACAACAAGCACTGCAGTGCACACAAACCAGACTCTGCCTCCTCCTTCCTAACAGCAGCACTGAAGGTTCGTCCTTAGACATTAGCCTCCTGGAATAGCTTATTCAATCACAAAAATTACTCCTGCGCTAAACTTAAGCTGCCAAAACTTAAGCTTTAGAAATAATTAACTGTATCTGACAGTTACAAGCACCCATGCTTCAGATGGGAAACTACATAAAAATACCTTCCTCTGAATACCAGCAAAATAAAAAATTCAGAATAACAATGTCCTTGATATTAGGCAGTCCAAGGAGGTCAAATGAAAGCAGGTCCATTAGCAGCAGCCAGTATTTCAGAGCTCAGCCTTACCATCCTCAACACAAAGTGCACGGCAGGCGTATTACAAGCTGGTGGTGTTCTGGCATCGCAGCTACAGATGTACAGGAGCAACTTTGCTGTAAACTATGGAATAAAGATGTGCTTGGTTTGCTGCATGCTTAAGGCAGGCAGAGAATATCCAGAGAGGACTGTGCTGCATGACACTTCTGTGTTATTTTTCTGTCTTAAGTCTGGAAGGGTAAAGATACTCCACACTGCAGCCACTTTAAAACCACTGCAGCTGGAAAAGAAGTGAGTATATTCATCTTCCTCTCACTGAGCCCACTGCGTCTTCCTCTGGACACCAGCACAGGCACCGGACTGTGTGATCCCTCCGTCTCCCACTCCCAGCATGGGGAAACCACAGTATCGGGGAGAGGCACGGAGATGGCAGAGGACACACTGGGACTGTCCCAAGTCCCCCAAACAAACCATTTAATTGTCTTCAAATCGAGGGCTTACCTGATTCAACAGAAATGAAACCTGATCTTAGCCAAGCACCATATCAAACGCCAACACTGAACACAAGAACGAGAAATGACCCGCTCTGGGGTCAGACCTGCTCTGCATTTCACGCTCTCCTCTGCAAGGTACCTGGGACCCGAGAGAAGACGCTCTCACCGTCAGACCAGGCTCTGCGACTTACAGGGCGAGGACTCGGCTTTTCAGCCACAAGCTCCCTGCAAAAATACGGCAAATCATTTAATTTGAAAATTTAATGGAAAAATACTTCAGCAGCAGCGTATCACTGTCCAGAGAAGTACACGAGATGCTGTATCCCCGCAACCGTGACAAGAGCACGCCACAGTCCTGGCAAGAGCCACGGTCAGCAGCGGCGTGGTGTGAACGCAGCTATGCCCACGTGTCACTGCGGACGCAGCAGCAGTGCAGTCCACACGCTGCAGGCAGCACACGCCAGTAAGTCCCCCTGCCTTAGGGGAACCCCTTCTGCACCTTCCTATTAGCACTGGAAATGCCTCTGTCTCCAGTACAAACAATGAACAGTTTCTGCCTGCAAGGAGGTTGCAGGGGCAGTGGGAGAAAAAAAATTAAATTACTCTCCAAGGTCATTCAAGCAGACTCAGTAAATGAGGCCTCCCTGAAGATTCATAAAGCTGAAATATACATGTCCTGTATATTAAAACTTCAGAAAAAGAGAGAGAGATCAAATATTATTAAAGCTCTGAGTGAGAGCTATAAAAGGCAGGAAATCCAGTGTTAACTCAAACCCTGGATCAAATTCAAAAGGAGAAGAATGGAGGAGAAAGAGATACAGATAAGGATTGTTTCCAACTGCGAACATGTTTACCTTATTAATTCTGATACTCCTATCCTCTGATCAAGGTGCTTGGGACTGGGCAAAAATTAAACAAAAGCTAGGCACAGTTCCCAGAAAAGCGGCCTGGGAGCACTGCATCTTCCGCAGACAGCCCGTCAGTAAATCTCTCTGTTTCACACAGAAGAGGTCAGCACATAATTACCCGCGGTACCGAAAGGGGAAGCGGCCAAGGTGACACAACAGGCCGATGGCCCACAGCCCGGTCCCCAAGCCCTGAGCTGGTGCTCTTTTCTCATGTGCAATCTGCTTAAAAGTCTACACACGCCTGGGGTAAGACCTTGTTCTGGAAAAGTCATCTACACACGCCGATTTCTTTGTTCCCATGGTTCCTGTATTTTACATCGTATACAAATTATTTCTGTCCCAAATTTCTTCTAGGTCCAGAACTGTATTTACCCAGAGACGACGGGTTGGAGAACAGACCAATCCAGCGTATTATTGCTGGACATTTCAGGAGCTCCTCACAACTTACCAAGCCCTTTCCAGCCAGCCGTGACCCAGTTCAACCCCAGACAGCACCAGGCATGAAGGCTTCTCTCAGCCCAGCCCCCCTCAGCTGCTTCCTCCCTCCTCCAACAAGGACCTCAATCACGTCCTTACAAAAAGCCAGTCCCTTCCAGACCTCCTTCCTCCTCTTCGGAAGATCAGCACTGCCGGTGCTTGGTTATGCTAATAAATAAAAGACAGGCAACAAAAAAAGATTATCTGTGGAATCACTGAGAGGAATTGTTATGAGGGAGTAAAGATTCAGTAATGATGATGTTGAAGAAGCAGTCGTTTGTGCAGAGTGGTCCCCCTGGTAATTTCCTCAGTGACTACAGAGCTGTGATATATAGGATTATTGCAGGGAAATCTTCCATAATGAAGCAGATTCTTAACTTGGTTTGACATTGTCATTTTACACCACGCTATTTAATGCGAGACCTGCAAAGTAATAAATACTTATTTTGCCAGGATATCGAAGCCCTGTGAGAGGTGCCAGCTACCAGCTAAAGTAACAAATTGGTATGTTAGAGTCTCATTTCTGTGCTGAATGCTACACTGTCCTCCTTGCCTCTTTAGAAAGAAAAGGACTTACCTGCTTAAACCCTACAGGAAGGTTTGAGATTGCGTTTGCTGATAAACTAGTAATGCTTAAGCTTTATTGTAATCCAGGAGCTGAGACAAGAAATCTCCTTCAGCAACATTCAGTCAACGAAACTATGGAAGAAGTAAGACTTGTTTCCCCCTCTGCTCACCCTGACACCTTCCTTCCCAACCCAACATTAATGGCTTCAGCTCTTCCCGTCAAGAAAGACATTTTGAAGAGGCGCCTGCAGTATCGTGTATATTTACTTAGCAAGCAACTGAATAATTGGAGCAGAAGAGCATAAAACAAGCCTGTCCCTATCCTTTTTGGTGAATTATTTAAACAAATCCATTTTCAAGGGGCTGGTGTAACAAAATAGTTTGTTGTTGAGAGAATTCCAAGCATTCGATCCAAATAAATAAATTATTGCTTCTGAGGATCAAGTGGCACAGTCTCATCAGCAAAGTGAGGGCTCCTGCGTCTATCTTCACCTGCCAGCACATCCAATAACGCAGCAGTAACTATTTAGAGATTCCCTTGCTGAAAGCTTTCAAAGCTCCTTTTAAATTTCACCTGCCACTGTACTCCCACCTTCAGTCAGGAAGGTATTTACAGTCAGGTCACATCAAGTTGTCAGTGGTGCCTGCTGCCTCCCCAGACGCGAGGCCACGTCTCGGTGGCTGATGCACCCCAGCCTGAAGGAGCCACGGAACCAACCTGTCCCTCAGGAACCCCCACACCTGGGTCTCCACAGGCACCGACCAATTTCACCGGATTTCCAGCCTCTGCACACCACCCCCCCGATAAAAGGGGGCACTCCTCAGTACTCCAAGCCATGGGCAGGTTTTTGAAAGAAAAAAGAAAGAAAAAAAGAAAAGGTCTTGAATGCAAACCGTACCATTACAAACCAGCCTCAGCCCTTGAAGATTTAACGTGTGCAGAACTCATTTTACTTGTTGAATCAGCTGCATTTAAGAAAACATTGCAGAATTATCACAAAAATCTCCATAATGTGAACAGTTGCTGTTACAACCTCGACAGTCCACCAGCACAGACCCCTTGGCTACCGCAGTGACACGACCGGCCGTATCCCCAAACGTCCTCCACAGACAAACCAGGCAAAGCAGGAAAGGAATTAGCCAAGGTCACGCAAATGGATTATAGCAAGCTGTGTAGTAGGAGCCACCCAATAAATTTCAGAAATCATTTAACGTATGGAATATACCATACGGCTACGCAACAGTCCTGCGAAAAGCATCTGATGTTTATACAATACTTAGTCAAAAGTTTGGAAGAGGGAGAAGGATTTGTTAATTTAGGTTGCTTCATGCTGTCTGCTTAATATCAATGGACTCAGCTTGTGTCTGGTCCAGAGTTGGACAGGGAGAGTACCAGAGATTTAACTGGCACGAATCCCACGGCAGCCTCTGCCAGGAACAGCTGCTATCTGTCTGGGAGAAAAGCCATTCTTCTTCCCGAGTTCTACAGTACCAGGACATAAAAGAAAAAAAACGCGTGATGCATTTCTCACCTTCCAGACTGTCTCAGGATTTAGGGTCAACACACCCCCACAACACGTACACTCAAGGAGAGAGGCTTCGGAGAGGAAGCCTTGCTTCGCATCCTGGGTGTAGGATGCTCGTACAAAGAACATGGCTGTGTAGGGCCTCTCCGCACAGCTCGGCTGTCAGGGCTGCGTACAGACACTGCACACATCACTAATGGAATCTTCTGAAGATCTGCCTGAGCACAAGTAACCATCAGTAGTAGGCAGGACACCCCCAGGGGAAGGCAAAGACCAAACCTCTCCACCAACATGCTTCCACACTCCTCACTTGCCTCTCCTTCCAGCACAGTCCTACAACGTACAGTACAGGAAAACTTCTTGAATGGTGAAGAGTTTCATACGACACGCGTCAAGGTTGATTAAATGTTGCATTATGTCTAAATTAATTATATCATCCATAATGATAATTGAAAATGATTTATTCTGGATAGGCCTGACTGCCTCGTAGCTCTTCAGCATACTTCCATGGGGAAAACAGCGCTCTCAGAGCAGCGGGGGGAAAAAGGGTTGGACAGAGAGTGTGTAGACGTTACACTGGGACGCTACTGGGGCTGACTTCAGTGAGCAGTAAGATCTCCTGCCAGGTACAACCCAACATGGCACTGGCTGAAACGCAAGAGAACTCCAATTTATTGTCTAGCACCAGTGCCTACAGCACCTTCTCCAGACTGGGAGCTGCCCGTTGCCTGTGACACCTCGGGGAGTAGTAGCTGGAAAGCCATAATCTCTTCTCAGTGTTTAATATTAATCACAGCTAGTAGAAATGCTCCTCTTTGTCAAACGGCAGCGGGCTGAGAACGGGGGCTGGAAGGCAGCGAGGGTTCTGGCTGCTACTGCTACACTGCACAGAGCCCTTGGTGACAGCAGGGCTTACACCAGCACCTTTTCCCTGGATTACAGCAAAATGTTCACACAGAGAACCCTGATGCCTGAGCAGCGATGGTTGGGATGCTGGAGTGAGGCAAGAGAAAGATGTGCAGTTGCCACCTTCCAACGGGGCATCCCATTTTTACAGGAATCACCCCCAAACATCACCCGACCGGCTCGAGACCTCACCACAGCTAACCGGCCAGAACCGCCACTTGGTGTAACGAGATTAGGACGGGTTATCGGGGAAGCCCTGAAAGATTCAGCTCGCCTGATGCCTCCATTTCCAAGATACCTCAAGATGCAGACAGCCTTTCAAGCTAGCAATTCTCCCATAAACTAAAACCCTCATTCTCTATTTTTAGTCATCGAGCTGCACAAACACGCCCTCCCATACAGGTACCCCGAGGCAGTAATTTCGCTAGGTGCCTAGATATCACCATGACAGACACAAACATCAGAGACTGACAGGTTTTGTCTGGTTCCAAGTGATAATTTCTGTTCTTTTTCTAAAAGCAAAAATCCTAGGATCTCCTTTCAGCACCCAAAGATTTCCTCTGTACTCCCAACACCAGCTGATGACAAGACCAGTGCCCCAACCACTGAAGCACGTTCGGTTTACAGAAGGCCTAGCTCTGCCCTCGAATCCTTGGACAAAATCCACCCTTCATCACTGAGATTTTTTCCTTCTCCTGTCCAAACAACATGCCTGTTCCAAAACTGATCTATTCCAGGTCTTTCTCCTCTAGTCAGTTCTTCTTTGGTTAAAACAGAAATGGTATTATTTTATGGAGCCCTGGACAACTGCAGGTAAAGTACTACAGAGCAGGCAGTTGTTGTAAGCAAAGGACGTCTGGTTGATGTTGAGGGGGGCAGGAATCAATAGAAGAGAATAATTGGGGAAAAACCCTGTTGTTACAATTGTTCAGAAGATGCACAAAGTTTGAGCAACTTCCTCTACCTGTTGGTATATATCAACCTTCATTATGATAACTCTATTAAAAGTGCAGTTGAGTCATTTAATATTTGCTGTGTCACAGTTAAATTATCAACAAGCACAACCGGGAATGGATTTTTACAGCCACAAGATGGAATTACACACCCTCGCTTCCTTCCCGGAGAGGAGACTCTCTCATGAAAGAAAAGTCTCTAGTAACAACAAATAGCAGGTGAATTGAAACAAAAATCAAGGCAGGGATGGCAGCAGCATTTTGTCTGTTCTGTTGACAAACACCACGAAAATATAAAATCCAAACCACAGCGGGCATGAGAGGGAGGCGATCTCACTATCAAGGAAAAGCAGGCAGCGTATTCAATCCATACACAACCGCATTAAGAAATGTTCCTGAGATCAGTACTCCTTGAACCTTT
>Ga0181612_127645_pt1 | contig 13633 bp, 10 predicted proteins | sample HoacroProtozoa21_FD_119630 | JGI IMG/M metagenome (GOLD analysis project Ga0181612, IMG submission 119630) | Hoatzin crop microbial communities from Cojedes, Venezuel. Combined Assembly of Gp0051906, Gp0051904, Gp0051908 | reverse complement strand
TGTCTTCTTAACCCAAGCAATTTTTGTACCAGATGTATGTTCACTGCGTCTGAAATGTATTCCTAGTTGGCGGGAATGAGGAACAGGCTGCGAGTCAGGGTCCAGGGCTGGTGGGAGTTCAGGCAAGGCGGGCTGCCCTGAGCCGGGCACTCGTGGGCTGGGGTGAGCGACCGAAACAGCCGGCGACAAGGAGAGAGGGAAGATGGTCTGTCAGAGCAGAGCGAGGTGAGAGAAGCTGGCTGGGAGCCTCGTGTGAAGGCACTGCAAACCCTTTCCCACAAACGCTCCTCTGCTTGGGCACTTGTGTGCCTCGGGTCTTGTGGAAAAGGGCACCTTTGCGCACTCATTGCTGGCCATTTTTGCTGGTAAAGATGTTGCTCCATAGTCTGGCAGATTTGCAGTGCGAGTAATTAAAAACAAATAGTAAAACCTAAGCAGATCAAAACTCATCTCTCGGTCACTATGGCAACTGTGAGTTCACTGATGGATTTAATTCTGCACGCACAGTCTGAATTTCAATGCCCTTGTCTCAGGGATGGTTTACATTGGAAAATGAGGAAAACATGGTTTTTTCAAGTTTGTCTTTCTCTAGGGGAATTGAAGATAGATCTGTACGCTAAATATTGGGCTGGAGCAATGATCTCTTAACGGCATATTTTTTAAAGCTGAAAGCTGCTGACAGCTAAGAGAACTTTATAATCTTAGTTTGATGTTCATTTTAGTTTGAGTTACTTCACTCTCAGTAGCAAACTCAAACTGCTAGGAAATGCATTTTTTCCTTTCCCAGGTTATAGCAGTACTGGAACTTCCTCCACTGTCACCTTCAAGTAACAGAGAGAATGGCTGCCTCTAAAATGAATACTTTTGTTTCAGTACCAGGTTAATAGAAAGGTATTTGTCATTGGCATAAATCTTGATTATTAATTATTTATTGTACTTTTCAGGTGCTGCTAAATCCAGTCCAGCTTCTAAACCAGGATCAACACCTTCTCGCCCATCTTCAGCAAAAAAAGCTGCACCAAGCAGCTCAGCATCCAAATCAGATAAAGATTTGGAAACTCAAGTCATACAGCTCAGTGAACAGGTAAATTTGCTTTAGGCATAAAATTAGATGCATTCATTGTCACAGGCAGGCATGAAATCTAATATTGCCCTCTGTTGAATGATGCTTTCTAGAATTATGAAGGGACAAGAGATTGAAATAGCTCAGCTGGGAAGAAAAATGTGATTTATTATTAAAAATAACATCTGACAGAGATGACTGATGTTTACCAGTATTTTTAAAAGGTGATCTTAGGAATCACAAGCAAGTCTTGCTGAACTATGATAATTTTATTAGATTTTGAAATATATCTTTTATTTCACTTGGATAGGAAAAATCCCAGTAGTGTCTTTGCTCTTTTGTATTACAAATTTGAAATAAATAATTTTAATGTGTCTTTGTGAAGAAAACAAGCCTGTTTGTAATACCAAGGTGTTAAGAGGTTTGCAGCTGAATTGAGACTAGCTCATTGCACTCTGCTTTCTGGAAGAAAGGCGTTAAGAAGGTCATACGCCTTTTTCATTTAAAAATGTGATCTACCTTTGTGAGAATACTTAGCCTTATTATAAATAATGTTCTGCAATAAAATTAATAAAGCTTCAGTATTTCTTTAATGTTAGGAATGTAAGGGCTTAATTTTCATTTATGCTATGGAGCTTTACATCACTCTGTCGTTCCTGGACATGCAAGAGTGTCGGCACTAGACGTGAATAAATATTCGCATCTGGCTCAAGACTGTGCTGTCAGAATTGTGTAAATGCTATTAGTATAAATGAGGCCTGATCCCTGTATTTGTCCTGGATGAAGGAAAATGGAAAGGAAAAACCTCATATTTTAGAGTCTGAGCTGCCTGGCAGCTGCATTCAGGAAGAAGTCGTTATTCTGGATCAAGTATAATTTTCTGCAATTAAGGGCATTTCAGTTTCAGGCTTTCATTGACCGGAACAACAAAGATTTCAGTTTCTTGGGCACTGTTTGCAAATTCTTGGTTACTGTTATGCACTTCAAGGTGGTGGATGGATAGCCACATCCCAAACGTGATGTACTGTGGATTCAGGGTATAATTCTGAGCAGCAGAGAGCACAGCAGGGTCCACCAGCCTTCCAAATGGGCTTTTGGTTGTTGCTGTAACAGAAAAGCTTTTGAATGTTGCACAAGAAATATGTATCTTTCATGGATTTTTTTTTTTTGTCAATGTAAGGGAGGAGTTCAAACGCCAGCTTAATACAAACTTAAACCATGACATTTGTACTCAGAAGTCAGAATGTCTTTGCTTCATCAGGAAGAGTTGGTTGGGATCTGAGCAACATAAAAATATTTGATCTTTACTAAAATAGGCAATCACTATCACATCCACTGCTAATGTATTCCTAACACATTCCATCTGTGAAAACCTTAAGCTTTATATACAAATAACCCTGAGGGAAAACTGATGATTTACCCCATCACCAAGAGGAGAAGAAATTTTGAGGATTTGAAAAGTTGGTGTTTTAATAGCTGGTTTTTAAGAGATCTCTTCTAGCTAGAATGGGTTGGAAGGATTTTTTTTTTTTTTTTTTTTTTTTTTACTGCTGGCAGCATTTGGTATTTCATTTCCCACTAATGGTTACTTGTGCACTCTGGGCATATAACATGAGCCAAAAAAGCTTTGCTGCGAGCAGCTCTGAGCCAGAGTTTTTCTGACCCCCAGTCTGAACATGCTGGGAGAGCTAAATTGCCCATTTTTTTACCACTTTCCAGCAAACCAATGAGATGAGGGCAGCAGCCACTTTTACCCCTTTGCTGTCTTGATTATGAGTAAGAAATGTTGAATGGTGTCTGTGGATATCAAATTCCCATGTGGCTGTAACAGATTTTTTTTTTCCAGCCCTTTTGTGGATAGCAGCTAAGGGATGTTGAAACATCTGAACTTCCACGCAATTTGTAGTGGAACAATTTAAGTAGTGGGACTGTCCATACGCTATGTTTTACCACAGGGTTGCTTAATGAGCTATTTGCAATAATCGTAAGCTGTCTGTAACATTTGCTAGTTTAATGGCTCCCAACAATCTTAAAGTTTCTCTTAAAATGATCTTAGCTGTTGTCTTGATCTGTGCTAGTAAACTGAACGCTTCCAAGGAATGTCACTGTGGACTGGAACTTGATTACCCATAGCATTAAAAAGCTAGAGTGGTCCCTGCTGTGTTTTTGGTCTGTGTGCCAACTAGCGCTCTCCCAAAGAGTTTCTGAGTGCAGCTAAGGAGACAAGACAGAACAGGGACCCTTACATATCGCGAATTGTCCCAGGAATCGTTACCTGTATACTAGCATACACATAGTTCCTGAAGACAGCACCATCTTGTCTACAATATGCACTCAGTCTCCAGCCTGGCTCTGCAGTCCTGTGACTGTTCATACTACTAATAAGTACTGTCAGAGAAAAGACCAATTAGCAGGAACTGTTTTCTTTGCACCCATTAACTGGATTGCAGAGGGGTGCTTCTGGTCCAGAAACGGAGCATGGGAGTTAACGTGCACTGTTCCTCGTACAGGATTAGCCTTTTGGCATGTAAATAGAAGGAAAAAGTAGCATGTGGATGTGCTAATTACCTGAAGAAAAAAAAATTAATGTGTCACAGACAAGTAGCTGATATGTAACTGAAGAAAAGCATATCTGGTTTGGTTATAACAGTGTATACTGTAGTTAATTGCCTGTGTGCATATATGCATAGTTTAATGATTCTGTTTCTTAAAACAGAGTGAATGTATAGACTGAAAATGGGAGAATGCCTTCATAGTAAATAGGTCAGAAGAGGAGACAGTCTGAGCTATTAGCTGCCAATGTTTCAGCTGAAGTTCGTTGTTTTCCCAAGCCTCTAGCAAGCACAGAGCAAGAGATGTGGAAGCAGTTACGTTCTTGTTCTGTCTGGATGCAGGCGTTGCTCTCAAGGAATATGCTGCTGCAGATCCAGAAGGCACGTCTTAAATGTGAGGTCTTCATCTATAGACCAAAATACTATAAACCCTTGTTCCATTGTGCTATTCCTACTTTAATGACTAAATAGTTAATTTTAAGGTGAGTGGTCATTGTATCAATCATAGATTCAAACTGTCAAGGGAAGACCGGGGTGTCATGCTCAGGCAGCTGGTCAGAAATGGGTTAGTACGAGAATGAGATGCTCCGAGATCCTGCCCTGCTAACAGATCAGTTCTGCTGTCTGACACCTCTGAGAGTGCAATCAAAGGTCAGAAAAAGGCTTTGCTAGCACAGCAGCTATGAAAAAATGAGTTGATAGGATTTAGTGGGCTGTCAAAGCATTGTTTGAACTCTGCTGGTATTTTTACTAGTGAAGGAAATAAATCAGCTTGCAGCAGAACTGGCAACACAGAACTTTCTATTAAATTATATCCGTTCACTGAAATGTAATCTGATGCAATTTAATTTATTTAGCATGTTTTATTTAGAAAATCATTTGTATGATTGCAGGCATTAAAATGTGAATGCTAATTTGGCTGTAATTCGTATGTGATTGGGGTCAGCGTGTTTAGTGCAGACAGCTTCATCTGTGATTATTTCTGTTGGTTGTTACACTGCTGCCCTCTGAATCTGAGAGCCACTTACACGTGTTATCCTGATCCTGTATACCCTGTTGGACAGTAGTTTATCTGTTATGCTCCCAGAAAATTGTTCTTTTTAAAATATATATGTATGTATGCATATATATATATGTATGTATAAAAATATATTGCAACATCTGTCATGATTTATACAAAGCCTGATCATTAACAGCTATGTTGCCCATGAATGATTTGCAGCAGTCCTAGCGATGAAATTGAGACTGGCAGTATAGCTTGAAGACTCTTGTGAACAAGGTTGCAAAGAGAAAGATACTTGGCATTTGAGAGAATTTGTTGATAGAAACAGCACATCAGAGCAGAAAGTCCATGGCATCAGAGTGCCAAAACGCAGGTCTCTAACAGTATGGTAAGTGGGGAGGCAGAAGAGGAGAGGTGAAAAAACAACACAGCAGTACTCACATTTTCAACTAGAGGACCTTTTAATTTCCTAACTAGACCATTTCCCTTTGTGAGCTTTTCTGCTAGATCTACGTATTTTTAGGCAAGGAGATACTGTAGGTTTCCCAACAACTACACACTAATCCAGGCAAAATAGTGCAAGTACTGAGCTGAAAGTTTCATTAATTACCATTACATGACACTTCTGGCAGCATTCTTAGGAGACGAGTCTTAAGTAGCCCTGATTCCTGAACTGCTGCTTTGGGCTTCAGTATAAAAGAGCACTGAGAAAATTGGCCTTTAAGGAGGATCAAGGTTAAGATGTATCCAAGAGGTGTAATGGGGGAGCCTGATTTACTATTGTCGATTGTATCAGGTTCAATCTAGCACTTCAGAAAAAAAAGTGGACTTCATTTTAGCTGTAAAATTGGATATATATTTCAGATTGTTTAGCCTGTGTAATTTTAGACAGAGTTGTCTGTAGTGCACCTCACAACTGATGCATCACGTCTTGGTTGATATGCAGGTACATTCATTAAAACTTGCACTTGAAGGCGTGGAGAAGGAAAGGGATTTCTACTTTGGCAAATTAAGGGAGATTGAACTTCTCTGCCAAGAACACGGGGGAGAGAATAATGACCTTGTCAACCGGCTAATGGAAGTCCTTTATGCTTCAGAAGAACACGTAAGTTCGAGTGTAATGTCTTTTATTTAGATAAAACAGCTTAATTTCATAAAAATTTATTGGCACGGAATTGGGTCATGTCCTACGTTTAGGTCAGCAGAACTGTAGCAGCTAGAATTTCCATGCCTCCTCCCCCAAAAGGGAAGTTTGCATTTGCAAACAACAGGCTTTTCAGCTTGGGGAAGGGATTCGGGATGCTGGTTGCTTTTCGCTGCTTCGGTGTAGGTTTTGTATTCTAGGTTTACTGAAGTTGATCTGAAATGGGAGGGGTTGTGTCACAATTTTAAATTGATTTCATATGGTTCTCAGCCTTAGTTTTGTTTTTTTGTCTTCTGCCTTTCTGCATAGAATCTTTTACTCATGTTCTTTGTTGTGTTGAAAATCACAGAAATTCTGACAGAGATGCTGTTCAGTGTCTGCAGCTGTGAACCTTCTCTAGCCCATGTGGCAGTGTCGTAATATGTACGGTGCAGGTTGCCAAATACATAATTATATCTGCAGAGATAATGCTCTTCAGCATTTTTTTTATCCTGTTGCTATAGGCAAAATTCTTCCTTGTGCAAACCCAACAATCCTCTATTACCAAAATTTCAGAAATGTATTGTCTGCAGGATTAAGAATCTCATTGCATCTTAGTGCTGTAGACACCGAACAAAGCAAGAAGCTGCAAAGGGTGCTGGTTAAATTCCTCAGATACATTTAGGGATCATGATTCAGTGGAGATTTAGCTGAACTACTCCCATTCACGTTAACTAAATCCCTGTATGCACTGTACCGACGACTGACCCTTCAGTCTCCAGCAGATGATGACTTCGGCTCCAGAGTGCGGAAGCATCCAGTCAGTCTCTCGCAGCACAGTGGTACTGTAGGCTGTCCTGTGTCTGTTCCCAGGAAGCTACTGCAGCAGTAGTCAGCTGACTTAAAATTTTATATCAGAAGTAGTGCCGAAGCAACTACTAACTGACATGCTTTTCTAAACCAGACTAGTAGAGCATAGACGAAAGTTAGGTGCAAGAGGGACAGGAGTTGCCGCTGACAGGGCCCACTGCTCAGAGGAGAAGTGGCAGGGGAAAGAGGATTTGTTCAACGGTGCAGGGCGAGTGCTAGAGAGGAAAAGGAGGAGGAAACCATTATTTTCACAGGAATAAACAATAAGACAAATTTGCCAGGCACATGATAACAGGCTAAAAGCGTTACATATATATAGTGGTCAGAGAAAATGTCTTCTGGATTCAAGAACAGTGATTTATTTATAAAGCAAAGCCAGAAAAATCCCTCTTCTCCCCATACCCCTACCACATCTGTCTGTCTGTTGGCTTAAATAGCAAGTGATTCCACGCCAAGGAATGCATTTGTTGCTTTTCTTCCTGCAGTTTTCCTTACTGGCAGAGTGTATTACAAAATGTGCTACTTCAGTCCACATCCCAGTGTTTTATCTGTTTCCTCCCTCCAAGCCTTTCTCTGTTGAAAGCTCCATCCGTGCCTGTGCATGAACTACATACGATGACCGTGCCTTTATCGAAAATGAGTTTGCAGTTGCAGGCCGGGTATGGTGCTTCAGCAAGCGAGTGCTGCTCCCCCAGAGAAGAATACAGAGGCCTTTTAGTGGGAGACTTGATCTCCTCATCTTCCGGGGTGCGTTTCCTCCTCAGCTTAGCAGACGGACTGTAGTTTGCTGAGGAAAGACCCCAATGCATCAGCACTAAACCAAAGACTGTGGTTCCCTTGCTGATGCAGATCCTGCCTGCTTCTTGGTTTGGACTTTGCTAGTCTCATTGCCCTGCTTTGCCCTTCAGTTCTGTGTTTTTCTCTGTCTGTAATGAATTTGTCCCAGGTTAAATTCTACATCTCCCAGCATTTTGGAGATTAATCCCTCGGCAGCAGCAGTTTGGCTTCCCCAGTCGCCAGATGGGAAATAGTCCCAATTCCTAAACCACAGGGCAACTCCAGCATTCCTAGTTTCTTGCTAATGAGTTCATCGTAAATCCAGCTTAGATTTTATTTTTTTTTTCCTAATCTCTGTTTCCAAGTGTCTCAAGTATACAGAGAAAAAGTGGGGGGAAAAAAGGATTACATTAATTTTCAAGATTTGTGACACTTATAAATTATACTGTGGCCATGAGGCTTTTCTTCAGGTAGGGGATGCACAGGAAAGCAGCTCACACGTACTGCACAAGTGATCCCTGACCAAAGACTTCTGCTTGAATATTATGACTAACTTAACTTTCTTTTCAGCTCATACTTCCAATAACTGCTTAATAGCAATCTCAAACTCTTCCTTCCTAGCTGTAATTTGACAGGCATCTACTGTACTCAATATGGCATAGAGATCATCTCCTATTTTTCATAACAACTGTTCTTATTCAGAAGGAACAAGTCTCCCTTTATACTTAATTTTATGTTAAGCTTAATTTAATCCTCCTAAAAGAAAAAATACAAAAAAAATATCTGGACAGCACTGAAAAGTGGTCACATCTCCCTATAGCTCACAGGTCCCCTGTGAGCGTTGTAGGCTGTCAGGTGAATTCTGTGTAGAATGATCCAGAATGCAAGTGTAGAGTGTAGTCCCTATGAAAAGCATTCTCCAGAGGTATGATTATTTTAGTATTGCACTGAAGATTTTAATCAGGTTCATGTCATGGGGCAGGGAGGTGGGAGGTGTAATTTTTTTTGGAATTCCAAGTCATAGTGTAGTTTCAACCATGTCACTTCATAAGCTTCTGTTTTGTTTAATTCAATAAAGGCTAAATTTTTAAGACTGATACATTGGGGTTTTTTTATTCTTATTTTTTTGGTCTTGATTTTGGTGATGCTTTCAGCCTTACAGCACAGATATCAATCCATTTGGGTTCTTTGTCTTTTCGCTGTTGTGGTTCTGTTTTAAACCTCATCACTATGAGGTCTCTGCTCATGCAAGAGGGATGTTGTATCTGCTAGTGTCACTTCACGTTTGGCTAATCAGTCTGTAATCCTTTGTGATTTTTAATTATGAATTGCTCATTTGTAATCATACTTCTTCATCAAAAACATCAAAATTTACAGAGAAGGGTGTTAGAAAAGGACACATTTGGGTGGTGTGGAGGCGTGGCCCTAGCACTCATGCTGTGACTGCTATAGACAGCATTGAGACCTCGGATAGCATTTAAAGCATTTGGTCATGTGGTCTTAGAGTAGGAGAGCTTCAGACTGATGAACCAGAAGAGTCTATGTGTCTAGGTATGAAACCTGGAGCCACGTAGGTCTTGGCATAAAGCAAAAACGGCTGTTCTGGTTCAGCTCATGCAGAATTTGAGCGGATTGCTGCCGTTTGATGTATCAGTTGCTTAGCTCAAGTTTCCGACACAACTGCTCAAAATGCAGTTGTGTTTGTATCTTTCTGCTCTAGCAGCTACTACATCTGCTGCTGCTTTTGGAAAAGGTACCCACCCCTCCAGGAGCTGGTTTTCATAAAGTCTAGCTCCAGTCTCCAGGCACACCTGAATTAGTTTGAGGCAGATGGATCGAAGGGTCAAAAGAGAGCAGCTCTTGTTGTGGGAGACAGAGATGACCACGGTCTTGTGATCCAAGCCAGAAATAAATGCTCTAAATAGATCTTCCACTACTTCCCTTATTAGGGGATGCTATTCGAGGAGATTCCACAGTCCCAAGGTAATTAGGCATAGTGACTCTTGTCTTTCCCATTTAGTGTATTTATACAAGCTGTACATACTGAGAAGCACATGTCCAAGTCTCAGAACAACTTCTGAGGTAGTCACATACGATTTACCATTTCCATCAAAGGTCAGCTTGGCAAGAGAGGAGCTACCACTCTCCTTCAGAGCTGCAGAGTAGGTTCCCAAGCCACTCCCCGTGGTTAGAGGCTTTTTCTGTTATATGCATGAAAGGATAGCACGTACGTGACCTACAAAATCTGCACGAGTGGGCTTTCTAATAGGAGTCTCTCATGAATGCTGCATACATAGAGCCTGTGGAGCAGGTGCATTCCAGAGCAGGTCACCTCAGCGTATAAGGAGGGTCAGGACAGATGGGGTTAAGGGAGCAGAGCTCACTGCGGCTAAACAGGCTTCAGTCTTCCCACCCCGTAAGGCAGGGTCACATTCTCACAGCTGTCATCTTCTCTCTGTGAAACTCCCGTTCTCCGCAAGTCTTGTGGCCCCTCACAGAAGCTGTGATTTTTAGATGCTATGCAAAAAGTTATTTTGACGTGGCATACCTACTGTAGGTCACATGGGCATCGTTGTCCCCAAGGGGCCATAAGGCGCTAAGCCGCAGTTGTCCCGACTGGCATGTGTGGCGTCTACCTGAAAATAGCGCCGGAGCGATCGAAAGCTTGCTTTTGACTGAAATTTGGCTGTTTCTGTACGTGGTAAACAGCTGAAAGCTTCCATTGCATCAGCAAATGTTAGGAACTTTATTCTCCTCTTCTTGCTCTTTAGAAATATGAATATTTTATTGCCAGAAGGGAATTTTCTTATGGCACAAGCTGCTCTGAACTATTCTGGGAAAATTCAAATTACGGCCTCCCTTTTCTTTTGATTTTTGCCTCAAATTTGAAAACTTAGCGGTATCAGTTTGTTAAAGTTCATTGTTCAAGCCGCTTCCTTCTAACGAAAATTGCTGGGAGCCGGGCGAGTTCTGCAGAGGTGCCGCATCAGGGATATGCAGCGTTTTGAATGGCAGCTCAGCGTCTTGGAAAAATGTTTTCCTTTGGAGCTGCCGACAGCGGGGCAGAGAGTAGACGTGGGGGGTCTTCTCAGCAAACCGTGCTCTGGAAAGATGGAGGCCACTTGAGAGGAAAGCTGTCAACGCAGCTGTGCTTGATGGGAATACAGAAATAGTGCTCTAAGAGTCAGCCAGACCTTCTGAGCTCTGGTAGCATGCAGGTCAACTCAGGATAACAGGTCTGTGGTCTCTGAATTGGAAATCGTTTGAAACTGGTATCACCTGCAGCAGCGAGGAGCCAGCCTTTCCTTTGGTCAGGGTTCTTCTCCCAGCGGGAATGTAAGTTCAGAGAGACAGCTCCAGAAAATACTGTGCATAGTAATAGTTTGCAAAAGGGAAGTGCTTGTTAGTGATTAGTGATTTTAACAGTAGCTCTATAAATCAGTGAATACTGGATTCAATTTTTTCAAAGAAAATGTGTTTGCAAGTCTTTGGTTATATTTTCTGGGTACAACTAAAAATCGCTGTTTTGATAACCTTTGAACTCTGGGCTATGTTAGCATGGATATATTATTGTGGGAAAGCAGTATGTCTGACCTCAGAAAGGAGACTGAGTTTAATTTTTAAAGCAGGAGATAGCAAAAGTGTCTTTCCATTTAGTGATATAGACCTGAAGTGAAGATTGTGTGAAAACTACAGCAGACAGGTTCAGCAATCCTTGGACAAACTGAAAATGGGGGGACACCAGGATGCTGTGATACAGCATCCAACTGCTGAGCATCTTGCTGTCTAGCTATTCAAAGTGCTCGCTCACTGGAATGCTTAGCGCTCAGTGATGTTGAAAACTGACACTTTTTCTGGGGAAATATCAGTACCGCATATGCATTGATTAAAAGCAAAGTAAATACATTTTATTGTAATATTACAAGATGCTGCTTTCCTCAGGTAGCAGCTCATTTTGTACTTACGTGTATGAAAATTAGAAGTTAAGCTTTAGACTATGGTGAGCGCCACGGGGCAAGATGAGTGCTTTCTGCTGAAGAGTGTTTTGGGGTCTGTTTTCTCCCTGCAGGAGAGCCACACAGAAGAGCATGAAGGTGAAGAGCAAGTCCATGAACAGCCCCAGCAGCAGGAGGAGTACTGACTCACCCAGCGTCTCTGACAATTTTCATTTTGTGTGAGAACTTTCTTCTGGAGAATGGAACATGTGCGGCCTCAAACTTGAAATCAGTTCACTCCCAGTCTGCCATTAACATTTATGTACCATAGTGAGTGCCAGCCAACCACTGCATTCTGTACCCATACTTTGCCAAGATGCATTTGCAGACGTCTCCTTTCAGTGTATGTTCCCAAGAGGTTGTAGGGCTACATCACCTACTGTACATCACTGCAACTTCACCACTTGGCTGCTTGAGATTTGTTCTGCTCTTGAAAAAAATATATATATTTATTTTTTTTCTTTTTCGTCTGAAGTATGATACACTTGTAACTTGTTCTAACATATTTATATTGGCATTTTGTGTGGCAAGAAGTACCGTACCACTAGCTGTGTCTCTCACTTTGTGGTGCTTTCGCGTTTTCTAGTACATCTGCCCTGGGGCATAAACTTGGTCAAACAATTGGAATAAAGGGATATACAGTGGAAGTCATACTCAAGCCATAACGACGAGGTGTGTTGTGGAGGAAAGTGCTCGTGTTGCTCACATTTATTCCTTTCCTGCCTTCGCAAAATGGAAGGCAGACCATCTGTTTCACTAGGAGAGATTTAAACCCCTGTGTATAGAAAGCTTGTTAGAAAGCTGCATGGTATGTTTTTTGGCTTATTTCTGGAGGAACAGACATCCACTTGAGTTGTTTGAATCCCCTCCCAGTTTCCTGACTAGTCAATAGACGTTTCCCAGCTTTTCTTCCTTCCTGAGGAATCCAGTCCCAGCCTCCAGCTGCAGCTCTGCCTCCGCAGAGCTCGGTGCTGATGGAGGAGAGAAATCTCCTTGACACAAATGTAGCTGCAGGACACCGTCTCTGCAGTCACACTTGGCTTCCCACCCCTCAGAAGAGGACAAAGTAGGCCAGCCATTTCTTTTTGCTGTCCTTCCCCGACTCTGCTGCCCTGGCCACACAATTGTGGGGGACAGGAGTTTCCTCGCTAGTGCAAGGCATGGGGAAAAACCAGCAACAGCACTAGCCCTGAACCCCCTGGGCTCCCATTAAGTGGGCGGTGGAGACCTCATGGGTGTTGAGGCTGCTTCCAAAGCGTGGAGAGGCAGTGAAGGGTCCTTCTGGAGACAGAGCACGCGTCAGAGGGGGGGACCAGTGACCGAGGGGCACCGAGCCGGTTCTGCGCTTGGCTGACCTTCCTCCGGCGAGGCCGGCACGGTGCAGAACCACGTCTGCCCTGGAGATGTCTGCAGTGAGAGCTTTCCATCCCAGTGCGGTCCCGTCGCCCTGTTCTGAATGATGGTATTTTATAAACAGAGGTATCTTGAAGTATATAAAGCATTCCTTATTTTTCTCGTAAAACTGCACATTGTAGTCTCTCTGAATATATGATGCTTGGTATTCTTGGTCTCTCACTCGATTTTCTTCATTGTGGGTCGTTACACTGATTTAGCAGGTAGATGGAAGTCCCATCCCAATCGGCAGTCACTGAAAAACTCCACAGCCTGTTGAACAGCTAAATCATCTGAGACCTCTGCAGGCTCCTAAAGCATCCGTTCCCAGCTTACGCTGCCACAGAAAGGTTTTCAGTTAATCAGCCCCCCAGCACACGCACACATGCACATGCAGTTCTCTGTTCCCAATCAATCTTCTGCAGCGAAGTGGCTGTTAGTTAAGTGTGAGAACCCTGCTGTTGTGTTGCACCACAGACAATACATAAAATACTGTTAAGCACTAGAACAGGTATTCCCAGTTCCTTGATCGCTCCCCCTGCCAGCAGAAGAGTTTCTGGACCCCGCGGGCTGAAGGTTTCCCAGCCCTGCCTCCAGCACTGACCTCGCGTCCTACCCGTGATGAGGTGAAGGTACTGCATCCTGCGGGCCAGCGCTTTCCCGTTTCCATTGGTTACAAATGAGGTCTGGTTCACCAAAATGTGTATATTCCAAAACAAGTATTTCCAAGAATCACCACAACTGGGGGAATTGTCATTTTCGTTGTATTTGTGTTTATTAGAACATATGTACCTATTACAATTGTCCTTGGAATAAACAGTAGTTCTTGATAATACTGTTGAACCGAAGAGCAGTTAC
>Ga0181612_104917_pt1 | contig 13633 bp, 9 predicted proteins | sample HoacroProtozoa21_FD_119630 | JGI IMG/M metagenome (GOLD analysis project Ga0181612, IMG submission 119630) | Hoatzin crop microbial communities from Cojedes, Venezuel. Combined Assembly of Gp0051906, Gp0051904, Gp0051908 | reverse complement strand
TGCGAGCTGGAGTCTTCCACCATCTCGAGCACTTTCGATGCCGTGGAGTCCTCGAATTCCTTGGTGGTTTTCACCTTTATCACGCCTGTAACATTTATGCATCCGCTGATTACCTCTTTTCCCGGCTCCACGTCGCGCGGCACCGACTCTCCTGTGAGGGCTGCGGTGTCGAGAGTCGAGCAACCCTCTTCCACGATGCCGTCGATAGGTATTTTCTCTCCCGGCTGCACGATGATCACCGTTCCTATCGGCACCTCGTCGGGGTCGGTTTTCACTATCTTCCCGTCTTTCTCGATATTCGCGTAGTCGGGTCTGATGTCCATAAGTTCAGTGATGTTCTTCCGGCTTTTCCCCACGGCATAGCTTTGGAAGAACTCGCCTATCTGATAGAAAAGCATCACGGCGATGGCCTCGAGGTAGTCGCCGCTCTTCTCATACACGGCGAGAGCGAAGGCTCCCACGGTGGCCACAGCCATCAGGAAGTTCTCGTCGAACACCTGTCGGTTGAGTATCCCCCGAATGGCTTTCCAGAGGATGTCGTAGCCTATCACGAGGTATATAATAAGGTATGCGGCGAGTTTTGCCCATCCCGTCAAGGGTATGAATTGCACGGCGATGGTCATCGCCGTTGCGATGAGGATGCGTGTGAGCATCTTCTTTTGCTTCTTGTTCATCTGTATATCCTTTCCTCAAAGAACGCCCTGTGCCGGCATCCTTTGTACAATCGTTTTTCCGTCAGTTTTCTGTAATTATTCCATTTCGAAGTCGGGCTCCACTTTTTTCGCCGCCTTGAGCATCTCTGCCGTAACGGCCTCGGTGTCGGCGCCGTCTTCAAACTCCACCTTCATCTTCTGTGTCATAAAGTTCACCACCACTTCTTTCACTCCGTCGATTTTGCTGATGGCGGCTTCCACGAGGTTGGCGCAGTTGGCGCAGTCAACTTCTATTTTGAATGTTTTCTTCATTTCAATGTCCTTTCTTCTTTAATTTTCTCTTTCAGGGTGCAAAATTACGCATTTTCTTAAAAAAAAAGCAGATTTTGTAAGTAAACTTGCTTTTTGAAACGTATTATAATCAGAAATAGGTATTAAAAAAGATTGTTTTTCGGGATTTACACACAAAAAGATAAGTAATTAGTTTTTCATCATTTGGTTTTAAGTTAGTTTTAAGTTAGTTAGTAGTTTAAGTTTTTAGTTAGTCAGTTTTAAAGCAAGGACAGAGGGAAGTCGTGAGATTTCCCTCTGTTCATGTCGTGAGATTTCCCTCTGTCGTGTCATGAGCCCCGGCTGGGCCGGGTTTGTCTTGAAGTAAAGCCCTCGCAAGGAGCAGCCGTGCAAGATGCTGGCGGATAATTATCCGGGGAATTAACTCAATCGCAGGAAAAAAAGAATTTAAATTAAGCATTTGCGGCCTCACATTCGTATTCATTATATAATAAGTGAAACCAGCAAACGTTTTAATTGAAATGAGAAAGATAATTTTCAGTGTGGCATCGATGATGATGCTCTCTACCGCCGCCTGGGCCGTGGAAGAGGTGAGCGCCAACGAGTTGAGGAACGCCAAGGAGAGAGCCGCAAGGTATATCGACAAGGTGGGCCAAGACAGTATGTGGCTCGCCTCAAGACTGCAGATGTACTGGGCGACGAACGCATCCACCGTATATATAAATGGCGAGAGTTTCGACCACGCCGGAGGACCGAAAGCACCCTACCCTACAGTGAAATTCAACGGCACGAGAAGCACCGCCTCGGCATACAACCGTCCGAAGCTCGAAGACGTGATACCCTACGACGACGATGAGCAGAGCAGCGTTACTTTCATCAGCCGGAGCACCGGGAAAATGGAAAAGACACACCCCTCGAAAACAGGATGCAATATCGACGGACTGAACCGTGAAATCATCGGATATGCGAAGGCCGCGGCCGCCGTTTATGCCGCCGAGGGCGATGAGAAATACGCGTCGATGGCCGCCACCGTCCTCGACACTTACCTCAAAGGCATCGCAGGGAGAAACGGCATGCCGCAAGACCTCAACCACGGACATCAGCAGTCTATCGTGGGAATGGTTACTTTCGAGGTGATTCACGACGACGCCCTCTCCGACCTCGCCGAGATAAAACAGCGTATCACGCCATACATTCGCAAGCGCAAACTGCCCGAGGACATCTATGACGAGGCACTGAAGAAATGGGCCGACGTGATTATCGCCAACGGAGTGCCTCACAACAACTGGGACCTCTTCCAGGCTGAGCATATCTCCAACGCTGCCATGGCACTGAAAGACAATGCGGCATACGGCGACGGCAAGGGGAAGCAATACTATCTCGACTTCGTGATGCACGGCAACGGCATCAGACAATGGGGAATGACGAAACTCGCTGACTTCGGTTTCGACAACAACACCGGAGTATGGTATGAGTCGCCGGGATACAGCACCACCGTGCTCGCCGACTTCGCGAAATTCGCTGACAAGTTCGACAAGCAGACGGGCATCGACATGTTTCAGGAGATACCGCAACTGCGCAAAGGACTGATGACCGAGGCGCAATACCTCTACCCCAGCCGCATCATCTGCGGGTTCGGCGACACTCACCCCAGTCCCATAAACCGCAAAGGAATAGAGAAATATATCGAATATGCGAAGCGACACGGCAAGAGCGATGAGGTATCGGCATTCACAACCCTCAACGAAGCCCTCAAGCCCGAGGCGCCAGTGGAGGAGGTGGAGAGATATGTGAGCGGATGTTTCTACGCGCCCAACGTGTCGTGGCTCACGCAGCGCACAGGCATGGACGCCAAGCACGACCTGATGTTCTCGCTCAACGGAAGCCTCGGCAACCACCAGCACGCCAACGGCATCTCGCTCGAGATGTATGGCAAAGGCTATGTCCTCGCACCCGACGCGGGCATCGGCAGACATCTCTACAGCGGCCTTGACTACTCGGAATACTATTCGCAGATGCCGGCTCACAACACGGTGGTGGTGGATGGCGTGTCGAGCTACCCGGTGATGATGTCGCAGCACGCTTTTAAAGTTGACGGCTGCTACCCCGAGAGCGGAAAACTCGGGCAGTTTGAGGATGCCACATACGCGCAGGTGAGCTTCGTGGAGCCGGAAAGCCAGAGCGACCAGCAGCGAACCACGGGAATAGTGAAAACGAGCGACAAGGGAGGGTATTATGTCGATATTTTCCGAAGCCGCAAGAAAGAGGGAGGCGACAAGATGCACGACTATTTCTACCATAACATGGGGCAGCAAATGACGCTCACCGACAGCAAGGGAGGCTCCTTGGGGCTGCAACCCACCGATGAGCTGGCATTCGCCGGAGGGCACCTCTACGCCTACTCGTATATCTACGACAAGAAAAGCGCGACTACCGACAAGGACATCCGGGCGGTGTTTACCGTTAATTGCTCCAACGGCCGCCGCATAGACATGACGATGTGGATGCGAGGCAGCAAAGACCGTGAGATCTTCCAGGCCCTCTCGCCGGTGAACCTGGAATATGAGCGGATGAAAGACCAGCCGTATAAAATCGACGAGCAGCCGGTGCTGACATTCGTGGCACGACAGAAGGGCGAAGCCTGGACAAAGCCGTTCACCGCCATCTTCGAGCCCTCAGACAGCAATGAGCCGTCGGAAATAGAAAGCGTGGAGTTCTTCACCCCCAAAAGCTCCTCCGACTCCGCCACCGGCATCATCGTGCACCTCAAAAACGGCTCCACCGACCACATCTTCTCCGCACCCGAAGCCACTAAAATGACATACGGCAAAATCAGCGTCAATGCCGCATACGCCGTGTTCAGAGACGGAAAAAGAATTCTATAAATGACAATTGATGTATCTTGCCTTCTGAAAACGGCAGTAGGTTATCGCATTTAACATATCGAGTACTGATACTCTTTCAAGTTGTAAGATGTGTGACATACAGAAATAAGCGTCAATGCCGCATACGCCGTGTTCTGATACGGGAAAAGAATCCTCCGAGGCGTTATTTTTATAGTATTTGCAAAAAACAGACATTTTCAAGCAACAATTCAACCCTTCTTATATATTTTATTAAACTACCTTTGCAGCAGGAATAATAAACATTAAAAGCCGTATGATAAAAAATATGCTTATCAGCACCGCTATAGCGTGTGCCCTGTCAATGCCGAATGCTGCACAAGTGATGATGGACATCGATTTCAACAACCGTGGCCACAATCTCAACCCATATCAGTATGGCATTTTTTATGAAGAGATAAACCATGCCGGCGAGGGAGGCCTGTATGCCGAGATGGTACAAGACCGCTCTTTCGAAGGCCGGGAGGAAGACCACAAAGCATGGATGCCAGTAGGAAATGCCGACACAGCCATCGTAAATGCACCGTTACTAAATAAAGCCCAAAAACATTGTATGAGAATAAAAGTCAAAGACGGGCACAGCGGCATCTGCAACACAGGCTTCTGGGGTATGGCTTTTGAGAAAGGCACACAATACAAACTCTCTTTCTGGGCCACAGAAGGGAAATACAACGCACAGCTGCAAACGGCATCAGGCACAATTATCGCTTCTTCAACAGCAAAAGGCACAGAGGAAAAGGGAGAATGGCAAAAATTTGAGACTGTACTCACTGCCAACGACAGCTGCACAAACGGACGTCTATTGATTTCGTCATCGAAAACCGGCACCTATTATATAGATATGGTGTCGCTGATGCCTCCAACGTTCAACGGGCATAAAAACGGACTGCGCAAAGACTTGGCAGAGAGGTTGCGCAACCTACGCCCCACCTTTATGCGATTCCCCGGAGGATGCTACGTGGAAGGGGTATATTCATACGAAGAGGCATTCAGGTGGAAAACAACACTCGGGAAAATAGAAGACAGACCAGGGCACTACAATCAGAACTGGGGGTATTGGGTGAGCGACGGTATGGGATACGATGAGTTCTTACAACTCTGTGAGGATATCGGAGCAGCACCGATGTTTGTCGTCAACGTAGGTCTAGGACATGAGTATCAAATTCCTCTTGACTCCTTAGACTGGTATATCCAAGACGCCCTCGACGCCATAGAATACGCCAATGGCGATGCCACGACAAAATGGGGCGCCGTAAGGATACGCAACGGGCACCCAAAGCCGTATAACTTGAAATTTATAGAGATAGGCAACGAAAACTATCAGGCGAACCCAAAGATACACAGTCAGCAATATGCGGAAAGATACATTCGCTTTTATAAGGCGATAAAGGAGAAATACCCCGATATCATAACCATCGGAAATGTGGACGCATGGGGACACGACAACCCTGTGTGGCTCAACCTGCATCCTGTGGAAATCATTGACGAGCATTACTACCGCAGCCATTACTGGATGCGAAATAACTACACGAAATATGACAATCGCATGCGCAACTTCATAATTTATAATGGTGAGTATGCTGCCAATGGAGGTGGTAAGGGACTGGCACCGAGAGATATCAACGGAGCCATCGGAGAAGCCATTTATATGCTGGGAATGGAACGCAACAGCGACATCTGCAAAATGGCCAGCTTCGCACCTATATTTATGAACGTGAACAATCCAAGGTGGAAATACGACCTTATTTATTATAACTCCGCCCGACATTTTGTAACGCCGTCATACTACGTGCAGCAAATCTTTGCCACTAATGTGGGAGATTACAATCTTAATTGGACAGAAACAGGCAATGAAACAGAACTCGACACGGCGACTGCAAAAGAAGTTAGCGACAAAAGACTGGTGTATCAATCTGTTGCCGTGGACAAAGGCAAAAGACTGATATACGTGAAGACCGCCAATCCCAACAACAAGGACGCGACTGTGAAAATAAACTGGAAAAACATAAAGCCGCTGTCTGCTACCGTGGAATATATCAAGGCTAGCAGAGGAGAGGAGGCTAACTCTATGGAAGAACCGGAACATATATCGCCAAAGACAAAAAAGGTGGAAAGCACTGATTTGTTGCACGTTCCAGCGTATTCCGTATGCTTCTTCAAAATAAAATACTGACTTTCATCAGAAAAATGGTCATTGCAACAAAACGGATAATGTTTGCAACAAATAAGGGAGGCCGTTTGAAAAATTCGCCGTACCTTTGCAATCGAAAAAGAAGAAAAGACATAAATATATTTTTAGTTTTAAACGTGTTGTTAATTATATTATAAGGTATTATTTTAGTTAAGTTTTAGTTTAGTTGGTTTTAAGTATTTTTTTTTCATCTTTGTATTTAGTTAGTTTTAGTTTTTAGTGTTAATCATCAAGTTAGTTTTAAGTTAGTTTTAAGTTAGTCTAAGGTTAGTTTTTAGTTTTCAATTAGTGTTAGTAGAAATATTTTAGGGTAAAGATTGTTTTTCAGGAATAACATTTATTAAATTATAAGGCAAACAATATGAATAAGAACAAACGACCCATATTACTTATATCCTTAGCCCTCTATACTCTCTGCCTCCCGGCACAGGGTATAGAGAGAAAGGCTATCAGCAGCGACCTCTTCGGCATTTTTTTTGAAGACCTCAACTATTCAGCCGATGGTGGATTATATGCAGAGATGGTGCAAAACAGATCTTTTGAGTACTCACCCTCCGATGTTGATTTTAAGGTAAACAAGAACAATTCCTGGCACAATCTCACGGCATGGGATTTCAAAAAAGACAACAACGCATTGGCACGCCTGTCTATAGAGACCGCCAGCCCTATACATCCCAACAACCGACACTATATCGCAATCGAAGTGTCGTCGCCGGGAAGAGACGGATGCGGACTGGTAAACCACGGATACGACGGCATCAACGTGTGCAAGGGGGAAACTTACGACTTCTCTGCTTTCCTACGCACACAGGAAATGCCGGTAAAAATTAGGATTACAGACAAAGACAATAAAATCCTTGGAGAGACAACGTTCACTGCCAATGGTGGGCAATGGAAGAAATACGAGGCGACAATCACCGTCAACGACTCTTGCGACAACGCTGCACTACAGGTGTTGCTCATGAAAAAGGGAAAGGCTGATGTCGATATGGTTTCGCTCTTCCCGCAAAAGACATTCAAAAACCGCAAAAACGGTATGCGACGCGACCTTGCGGAAACCATAGCGGCACTAAAACCGGCGTTTATGCGATTCCCCGGAGGATGCCTCGCACACGGCGACGGAGTGGCAAACATCTACAGATGGAAAAATACCATCGGGCCTCTCGAGCAACGTAAGGAAGACTATAATATCTGGAGCTACCACCAAACGATGGGACTGGGATATTATGAGTATCTCGTCTTCTGTGAGGACATCGGCGCAAAACCACTGCCTGTGCTCGCCGCCGGCGTGAGCTGTCAAAACTCGGCAAGAAAGAAAGGCACAGGACAGGAGGCAATACCCATGGAAGAGATGGATGCATACGTGCAAGACGTGCTCGACCTCATAGAATATTGCAACGGAAACACCACAACGAAGTGGGGAGCAAAAAGAGCAGAGGCAGGACATCCCGCACCTTTCAACCTCGAATACATTGGCATTGGTAACGAGGACAAAATAACACCCGAGTTCGAGCAACGCTTTAAAATGATTTATGAGGCTGTGCACAATAAATATCCGAATATAAAAGTTATAGGAACAGCAGGATGGAACTCTGAGGGTGAAGACTGGGAAAAAGGTTGGAAAGTGGCCAAAGACCTCGACATACAACTCATCGACGAGCACTATTACAAACAGCCGCAGTGGTTTGTTGATAACAACAAGCGTTATGACAGTTACGACCGCAAAGGACCTAAAGTCTATATCGGCGAATATGCGTCAAGAGGCAACACCATATTCAATGCCATTGCAGAGGCGGCATATCTCACTGCTGTGGAACGCAACGGGGATGTCGTAGCTTTGGCATCCTACGCACCACTGCTGAGCCTCAACGGTCACACGCAATGGAAACCAGACCTCATTTATTATGACAAAAAACAGATTTATCCGTCTATAAATTACTATGTGCAACAATTATTCTCCGTAAATCACGGTGATTACTATTGGAGCGGAATAATAAGTGGAGCAGAGACAGTGAGCTGCGTGGAAGACTGCAAGACGGGAGATATTATATTAAAACTCGTCAACACGACAGACACAAGCAATACTGTCACCGCAGACTTAAGAAGTTTTAAACGTCTTGGAAAGAAAGCGACATTAACAGTTCTCAAGGGTGAGCGCGATGAAGTAAAAGCTCTGCCAGAGACAACGCAGACAAAAGTGAGCGGAATATTAACATACGAAATGCCCAAGTATTCACTCACCGTAATACGAATTCATAATAAGAAATGACATGATATGAGAAAGACAGCAGCATTGGTGTTTATATTTCTGCTACAGATATCAGCATTAGCAGCAGAGATAATAAAGCTCAAGCAGTTTACTGTCAACGACGGACTGCTTAGCAACTATACACACACAGTAATATCAATGCCCGACCGTCGCATTCTTGTGGCGGCCGACGGGTCTTTCTGTCTATACGACGGCAATACATTCACCACACTCAACACAGACAAGTCGAAAACCATACCGGTGAAAAGTTTCATTGGCACAGGATATTATTTCGACAAGCAAGACAGACTGTGGTTCCGCAACTACCACGAGCTCACAGCGATAGACGTGAAGACATACAAGTTCCTGCCTGTCAAGGAACTATTGAAAAACAGCGGGATAAAAGACGATTTGGAAACATTTTTCATCGATGAGGATGGCAATGCCTGGATGCTGACAACATCAGACGAACTATACTTATACGACTGGAAAAACAAAGCTGTAAAAATACTCACATTGCACTCTGACCTGCCAGAGGGAAACAGACCGACGATATGCGACCTCGTAGAACATCAGAACCTGCACTACATCTTCACCACAGACGGAATAATGAGGTGTTATGACGCAAAAAAGCAGGCTCTCATATATACCAAGCAACTCGAGGAGGCGACAAAAGGATACAGGCACAAAGCCGGGAAATGGGATGAACACAGTCTGCTGATAAGGTTTTTCAACGGGCTGGCATTATACGACACAAAAACAAAAGAGACAAAATTGGTTGTGGAAGAGCCAAATGTGTCTGATTGGACGACAACCCCGGATGGAAGTCTGTGGGTAGCAACAAGAAGCGGCATCTTCCATTTCGACAAAACGTTTCAAAAAAAAGAGCTTCTTGATGACCTGAGAAACGACGACGGCACAAAGATTGAAAACAATTGGATGAACATAACTACCGACTGGCAAGGAGGACTCTGGATGTGCTCTTTCAAAGACGGACTGTATTATCATAACGACAAACATAAACCATTGGCATACCAATATGCCAACAATGCCTCAAACTCCATTGGGGCACAGGTGATAAAAGCCGTATCGCCAAAAGACGACACCAGCTGCTATCTGCTTACAGAAGACGGTGTGTATATCTTCGACTATGCCACCAACAGCATGAGAACATTACACCCCAAACTGGCTCACGTGAAGTGCAAGACGGGCATGACCGACACAGAGGGAAAATTGTGGATAAGCAGTATTTACGAAGGTTTGCTCTGCTATGACCCGGCAACAGGCAACATAACAAACTACAGCGACGGCAAATATGAGGATGTGGCATTGAACTGCAACTTCTGCTATCAGATAAACAAAGATAAATACTTAGTGTGTACACACGGCAATAACTTCGGTATCTTATACAACAAGGAGAAGAAATTCTATAATATAAGCAAAAAGCATCCGCAGCTATATCAATACCGCAATCTTGTATGCGCCGTAGCCATTGGAGAGGGGTTCCTCGTGGGATCGCAAAACGGATATTTCTACTACGACCTGAAAAAGGACGAAATAGACACAGAGAGGTTTGCTGCACTCAACAACGACAACCACAGCAATAAATGCAACACTCTATTAATTGACGGACAAGGACGAATATGGGCTGGGACAGGCAACGGACTTCTTTGTTATGACGAGAAAACAAAAAAAATAAAAAGGTATGCGGAGGCAGAGGGGCTTTTAAACACGTGCATACAGGATATTTCTGAAGACGGAGCCGGAAATATGTGGATTGCAACAGGAAACAGTTTCGCACAGATAAAAAAGGGTACTGAATACGCAAACTACAGAGTGCGTAATAACTTCACTATGGCCAAATATGGAAATTTTATGGAGAGAAGTCATTATGTAACGCCCGAAGGAAGAGTGCTCTTAGGAAGTAATAAAGGACTTTTAGAACTTGAAACTTATCAGCCAGCCAATAACAAAGAAAAGTTGAAAACAGAACTTATGTCGATTATGGTCATGACACAGTTGGACGACAACACACCGGCAACATATCTCTCTGTTACTGAAAGGGTAAAAGACAATACTATTACCTTGGAATATGACGAGAACCACATCAGCATAAAAGTTTCTGCATTGGAATATTGCAATCCATTGCACGTGAATTACAGATATAAGTTAGAAGGTATCGACAACGACTGGATGGTAAACGTTAATGTCAATAGGGCTTTGTCGATGACTTACCACGCACTGCCACCGGGGAAATATACACTCAGGGTACAGACGTCTTTTTATAACTCCGATGCCACAAGCGAATACAACTTAGTGATACGCATAAAACAGCCGTGGTGGAACACCTGGCAGGCATGGCTCGCTTACATCCTCGCAGGAGCACTTCTACTGTGGTTCGTCATCAGCAACTACCTCAAACGGCGCGAAACGGCCAAGGATGCGGAGAAGCAGACACAGCTCAACGAGATGAAGTTGCGCTTCTTCACGAATATCTCACACGAGTTCCGCACACCACTAACACTGATTCTCACACCACTGCAGACACTCTTGGAGAGGGATGACATTCCAAAGGACGCCGCAGGAACACTCGATGTGATAAAACGGTCGGCACAGTCACTCAACACGCTCGTGACACAGCTCCTCGACTTCCGCACACTCACACAACACGGAGAGAGGCTGATGCCATCGGTGGTACAAACAAAGAGTCTCTTCGAAAATATTGAGCAACTATACCGACCCACAGCGGAAGAGAGAAATATCGACTTTACCGTAGATACCTCATCGGTGGGACAGACAACTTTCTGCCTCGATGTGGTGAAAGTGCAGAAAATAATCAACAACCTGCTCTCAAACGCTTTTAAATTCACACCCGACGGAGGAAAGATACAACTCTCTGCAACCACCGATAACGACAACCTCATAATAAAAGTGAGTGACAATGGTGTGGGGATAAGCTCCAAAGACATTCCACACATCTTCGACCGCTTCTATCAGGCAGGCACGGAGACACAAGGAAACAATAATATCAGTGGAAGCGGTGTGGGACTGAACATCGTAAAAGGATATACAGAACTCCACCAAGGAACGGTAAGCGTGGAGAGCGAAGAGGGAAAAGGGACTTTCTTTACCGTATCGTTGCCAAATCAGAAAATTCCCTACCCCATAGAAGAAGAGAAAATTGAAGAGGAGGAAATACCCGATGAAGAAAGAATGGACGAAAATGATGGCAACGACGACGAGGAGAAGAAAGAAGAAAAAGTGAAACTCCTTATCGTGGAGGACAACCGCGACTTCCGACAGTTTATGTACGACCAGCTCAAAGAACAGTATCACGTGTTCTGTGCCGCCGACGGAGAAGAGGGGCTCAGCACCGTGAGAGTGGCACATCCCGACATTATCATCAGCGACGTGATGATGCCCAAAATGGACGGATACCAGCTGTGCAAGGCTGTAAAGGAAGACATCAACCTGAGCCATATTCCCATTGTGCTGCTCACTGCAAAGCATAGCGACGAGAGCCGTGCCGAAGGATACCAGGCAGGAGCTGACAGTTATATCACTAAACCTTTCAATATGCAAGTGCTGCAAGCGTGCATACAGATGCTCATTGACCAAAGAAGGCAAAGACAGCAGGAATTTGACAAAGAGACGGAAGTGAACCCACAGAAAATCACCATAACACCCATTGACGAGAAATTCATCAAGAAAGCCATAAAATGTATGGAAGAACATATCAGCGATTCTGAATACGACGTGGTGGCATTCAGCAGCGACATGGCAATGGAACGCACCACCCTGTATCGCAAGATGACCGCCGTTGTGGGAAAAACGCCATTGCAGTTTATGCATTCCATACGTATGAAAAGAGCGGCAAAACTGCTCGCTACCAGAGAATACCCTGTAGCAGACGTGGCGGTGATGGTGGGATACAACTCCACTAAGTATTTCTCACAACATTTTAAGAAAGCCTACGGATGCTACCCCTCTAAATACAACGGGCAATAGGCGGAGGCACAACAAAACGACACATACCCAAAGGGGCTGAATCTCAATGGTTCAGCCCCTTTTCTAACCATTTGAACCTTAATTTTCATTTTGCAACAAAAAGGCATTCTGTTGCACAAAAAATGACCTTATAGATAATTTTTTCGCAATACCTTTGCAGCGTATTAAAAATTATTATTCACATTATTAACAAAAACAATAAAAAATGAAAAAGAAAATCTACATCATGCCCACAATGGGTATCAGCATCTGCAGCACAGGCAGCATTTGCACAGCCTCCGCAGGAGTATCGGGCAACGAAGGTCCCGACTACGACGGAGAGACGACAGGAGAAGACGAGTCGGACGTCAAAATTTTCAAAGGTGTATGGGATGACATCTGTGATGAATAACACAACAAGTAACATCTTTTATTTATAAACAAACTAATTTTTACACTATGGCAAATCTTAACAAAATCTTGAAAGCCTCTGCGGCGGCTGCCGCAATGGCATTCGCCACTAATGCCGGGGCGACAGTAGCACTGCCGGCAACAGAAACTATCACCTCCGGGCAAAGTTATTACATGTACAACATCGGTAAAGACGCATGGCTCACATACGGAAACTTCTATTCCGTAAGCGGACGCATGGAACTGTTGAAACAAACTACCGACTATCAGTTTACTATCACCACAGCATCAGCAGACACCTGCTATCTGCAGAATGTGGCGAAAGGCACATCACTCTATACATTCAATGACGGAACAGGACTTATCTTCGTTGACCACGGTAACAACACCGATGCAGGAACCACATTCGTTTTCACAAAAAGCAGAGACTATTACACTATTAATAACGTACTCGCCGGTGCAAGCACTTATATGGCAGCCACATCTATGTCGCAAGTTTCCTGCAACTACACTACAGACAATGACTATTCTCACTGGATTCTTGTCAGCACCGGCAACATCGATGTTACAGCAGCCAAAATAGAACTGTACAAGATGATACAGATTGCTTCAGAAGCCGGTGTGAGCACAACAGATGCAGAGACAGCATATAATAACAGCAGCGCAACAGCAGAGACCCTCGCTACAGCTCTCAGCACTCTGGAAACAAGCGTGTGGTCAGCCAAGACAAATGGAGCATCTGCAAGCGCCGGCAAAGACGTGAGCTATCTGCTCAGACAGTTTGAGAACGTAAACGGATGCACAGGCTTAAAAAATCAACTGACACAAGACGACCCCGTGGGATGGACTGTTACAAAAGCCAATGTGAATGAAGGCTGTGATGTCAACGCTCCCGGACTGGCAGAGTATTATGCTTCAAAGGCAAACGGCTCGTTCACGCTCAACTATA
>Ga0181612_167615_pt1 | contig 13634 bp, 5 predicted proteins | sample HoacroProtozoa21_FD_119630 | JGI IMG/M metagenome (GOLD analysis project Ga0181612, IMG submission 119630) | Hoatzin crop microbial communities from Cojedes, Venezuel. Combined Assembly of Gp0051906, Gp0051904, Gp0051908 | reverse complement strand
TAAACCCAGCTCCGGGCCTCCTGCACGTTCCGCATATTGAAATTTCTTGGTCTGGATGTGTTCACTGACTGTTCCCTTAATTCAGGGAATTGCCTTGTGGTGGCAGGCGCAGCCTGGTGCACGCAGTCCCCTGTGAAGTGCGCGGTGGCTGGATGCAGAGCTGGGAGCTGCCCTGGCGTGGACTGAGTGCCTGCTCCCACCACGGCTGCTGCCGCTGCGGGTTTCCCAGCAGGAAAGTTTGAGAAGCATTTTCTCGCTCACCTTCCCATTCAAACCCCATCCCTTTTTTTGTAGACCAGTTCTTTTCTGCTGTCCCTTTCAGGGTATTTTTCAGCCATTCCGTTTTGGGGCCTAGCAGACATCATCTGAAGCTTCAGTAGGGGGATGGGGGGGAAAATGTGGTTGTTAGGTTTCCTGGCTGGCTCCAGCGCCTGAATAGGCTGTTCGTTCAGCACATTGAAAAGAATAATTGCGTGCGTGGGCCTAGTTGCGAAGGGGCAGGCCTGGCTCATTTACTAGGCTATTTATAGCATGCTTTTCACCATCGTTTCTCCCATTAAAACTAGAATGTGGGTAAGGAACAAACACACAAGCGGGGCATGAACGTGGCTGGGAAGAACAAGTCTTTGATGAGATCCAAATGCTAATGGAGCATGTCCTGGGCCATTCATACAGGTCCGCTCTGGGGCGAAGGGTTTCTTTGCTGGGGAACCAGAGCTGCTGCCCTCTCTGCTGCTCGCCTCTCGGCCAGCCAGAGACGTCACAAGAAGGGACCATATTTCTGTAGCTCCATTTCTCACTGTCGTGTGCCATTTCCACTTTGACGCAGAGGGGGACAGTCCTAGACCTGCAGGGAGTCCATTTCTATTATTCACCTATCTGTTCTGCCCCTATGCTCTCCCCTGGGAGGATGTTGCTGACATTCCCTTCCACAGTGATTGCAATCCTGTGTGTATCACCCTTTCTCCCCTTGTTTTCCAGAGTGGGTCTTCGTGGGCCTGGTGATCCTGGGCACATTCCTGTTCTTCCTCCTGGTGGGGATCTGCTGGTGCCAGTGCTGCCCACACAGCTGCTGCTGTTACGTCCGCTGCCCCTGCTGTCCTGAGTCCTGCTGCTGCCCGCGGGCGCGTGAGTGACCCTGTCCGAGCCTCGTTCAAATCTTCTCCTGCACTGCTTCTGCTCCCTGGCAGAACAGGAAGAGAATCTGCTAATATTGCTTTCTTTGCCCTGAGCACTTTGCTTGACTAAAGAACTAGTTCTTAGGGGGTGAAGCAACTGACCTATTGCTCAATGGTTGAGTGCTCAAAATTAATTACAAATGTAATTCCCTGAGCCCTCCCTGCCTTAGCAGCTGTGCCTCCTTCTCCAAAGTGTCATGCTCCTCTTCCAAAGTTGTTGTCGTGTCAGTGAATGTTGCGGGTCAGAGGTGAGAGCATCCAGGGAGGTTTCCTCCTGGCAATGCAAAGCAGCTGCCCTCTACAACAGTGCAAAATCCTTGCAACCCGGCAAGTTTCCTGGTCAGGCTTAGGCAGATCTGTCAAGTTTCATGAGCCCCATCCTTGCTACTGGAGTCATCAGTTGTTTTTAAAGCTGAACTGCTGCTAAATTATGGCAGCGGTAACGCCGGCTGTAACAGTGTATGTCCTTCCGTTGCTGGGCATGTTGCAGTGCTCCTCTGACCCGACACGTGCATTTTTTTAACTCCTCTCAGTGCTCTTTGAGTCTTACAGAAATTTAGATTGGTCCTTGTTTCATTTGTCCACTTGTGTCCTGCTGTGTTGTCACCAATGTTGGTGACGTGCAGGTTTCAGCCGTGTGCTGTGTGGGTCTGTGGGAGGCTGGTGTGATGCTGACTGCTGTTCTTTTTCTTTTTCAGTGTATGTAGCAGGCAAGGCAGCAAAAGCTGGGTACCCTCCTGCAGTCTCCTCTATGCCAGGTCCATACTACATCCCCAGTGTTCCTGTAACTGGTGTCCCGTCTCCTGCTGTGCTGATGGATAAGTCGCACCCCCCTCCCTTAGCCCCGAGTGACTCCAGCGGAGGAAGCCAAAATGGTAATTTGCAGTGCCAGGCACAACATTCAGTTCTCTTACTGGGAGCAGAGCTGGGAAAGGGAGGAATGATTGTCACTGGTTGAATGGTATGAACAGAAGAAACACAGGGAAACTGTATTTTAATCCTGGCTCTGATAATGACATTTTCATCCCTTAGAGCTACATGGTCTTCTCTAGTGCCATCGGCACATCATTGCCAGTTTGAGGGTGTCTAATTTGGTCAGCAGGGAATGGGAAGCCAAGTTCGTGCCCTAGACCCCTCCCATTACTGCTGCAAACCCTGATTTGCAAGGGAGAAAAGGATGAAGATGACTTTAGGGGAGCAGAGACAGTGGCCATTTTCCCCTTAGAGCTGATGTCTTACAAGCTGCTCTCTGTCTGTAAACTGTTCTTCCTACCCTGTGCAGGGCACTGTTTGCCCTCTGGCAGCAGTTTTTGCTGCAATGTGTTTTACTGTCCCCGTGGCATTTTGGGCACAGGAATATGCTCCCTCGACATTTCTGCCCGAGAGCATTTGGGGCTGGAGCCCTCCCCTGCCTTACAGAAGTCAGTAGGTCACTTTTTTTGTTCAGCCTTTGCATTCGTGATGGGTGAATGATAAAAGGCTGCTAACTAGAAAGTTGTGGATCAGAGTATCGGTGTGATGACTCTGTCTTGGTGAGGATCACTTCTCCTGCTGCGAAGGAAGCTGCCATCAAGGAAGAAGAGGGTAGCTGCTCAGCCACATGCGAGCATTTCGGGATCAGAGTGGCTGTCTAAATTCAGACGTGCTGCAGCAGAAGGGCCTTTCACCAGTGTAGTCACCAAACTTATGCAGTGTGTTTCCCATTGATGCAGGCGCATGTCTGATTTCAAAGCACCACACTAATTATCAATTGTTAAATTTGCTCATGACAAAATGTTGATAAGACACTTCTGAAAAGATCAAGTAGTGTAATCAAATAATTAAGCTTTTGGGACAACCCTACACATCCTTCCGCTGCCACAGTCAGTATATTAACCTTTCTGGAATTAGAAAAAGTATATTCCTTCAACAATCATACTTTTTTTCCCCCCACTGAAATCAAAACAGAGCTCTGGAATGAAGCATTTTGAAATATGAAATAAATCAATCACTGATCCAAAGCAGGACGTATCCAATTCAAAAACCTTTGTCAGAAAATGATGAACGACAGCCCGGTGCTTTAATTTGTTTCTCCTGTGAAAAATGTCACTGCATATAGAGCATGGTATTGGCCATGGGAACTCAGGGGGTTTTTTAAGAGTCAGATCACAGCCCAATCTCTTCTCTGCTGTGCATAACTAGCGGAGCACAAATGCAGAATGAAAAACTGTGGATGCGTTTGGTAACCAAATTCAATGGCTCTTAGCATACCGTGTTCAGTACACAGAAAGATGCATTTACTGTATAATCCAAATCAGCTGGCTGGGCTTAATCCCTGAACTCAGGACTTGACAGGAAGTACTATGTGTTGCAAATGCAATGATTATTACAGAGTTTTAACTGTTGTGGCAAGACAACAGAGGTTCTTAAGCTTTTTCTGTTTCTGATTAATATTTTTTGCAGTAATATGGACAAACCCTTAGTCTGAATCATGCACCTGTTGTGCAGGGAGCTGTGCAAAAAGGGTATTACTTGAACTGTGGAGCTAAGGAAGGGTGATACCCTGCACCCTGTTCCTTTTCTCTTAAGGTCCTCCACAATGCCAGAATATCTCCTAATTACAGGCTGCAGAAGAGAAAACATTATGTGGCTGTTCCAAGCTACTTACTTGCTGGTTGGCCAGACAGCAGGCTAAACAAAACAGGTAGTGGTGGAGTTTATAATGAAGGCCTTTTTGCAGAAGGAGCACTAATTATGGTCTCTGTGTCCTCCACACAGCCAGCATAGGTCTGATTTGAAACTTGGTATCTTTGATACTTGAACCATTCTGTCAAGTTTATTTAAAAAAATGGGATCAGAAGTGCTAGGGGACAGAGACTGGAGGATTCTTTAATTCTGGCTGCCGGGCTAAGAGGGACATCCTTTGCCCTAGATTCTTTCTGTGCTTGTAAATGACCCCTGTGAGGTGGTCTAGCGAGCAAACTCAGGCATGAGGACATTTAGAAAATTTGTCTAGGGTTACATATAAGCCATGTGACAAAGCTCCAGTGAAGCCCAGGGACTCCATCCTAAACTTAGGGCTGAACAGGGAAAATGATAAACTTTCAGCTCTTATTTAGAAGAGTGTTGGTAACACGTAAGTTAACATGTCTGCTCTGTTTATTTCAAATGCAGTAATTACCTCGGAACTCTTGCATAGATTCCTTAAACAGTGTACATGGGGAAGCTTTTGATCCGAGAGCTGGAATCCTGAACTTTAATATGGAAAGTGTCTAAGTATAAGAAATCATTTACTTCCTAACCACACTTGTCTGAAAAAAAATAGTAGCGCTGTCCTTCCTGGGGAGGGAAACGGCTTACAGTTTTGGCTAACTTGGTTCCACCTACAGAAGAATAAAAAAAGTGTCCACATTTAAACACAAATTAAACATTAGAAATTTTTTAACTGTTCAGGAGGAAAAAGTTGGTCTAACAGGGAAGAATGTTCCATTCCCTTTGACTTCAATGAAAGGTTCTGGACAAATAAATGGTTAACGTCTCTGCATCTTCATTGCCTTATAATTAAGATAGGCGTAAAAATATTCAGACCTTATTAGAGGGTTATGGCAATTTACAGATGATGAAGGGCGTGAGGAGGAAGCAATAATATCTTTGGTTCTCACACGAAGGAATAATAAAGAGATTTAATAAGTTGAACATGCAATATCATTGCAAGAAGTGTTTAATAAGTAAACGCAGAGACAAAATATGCTTTATCTATAATGGAAAATACTTTTTATGAGCTCTTCACGGTCATCTTTGCAGATTTAATTCCTAAGTTAATTTCTAGATGCTTGCAGAATTAAGCAAGAAATTAATTTGCCTTTTGATACACAGCTGCAATAGCAAGTTGAGCATGAAGCTAGCGTGAAGCCTAGCTAATTCTCCATCAGTTCCAGGAGCTATAGATGTTGCCCGCATAGATACTTGGCACAGCCCTGCGTGAGTATTGGCTCTGGGGAGACAGTCTGGAAGCTGATTTTTCAGGTTGCCCAAAGGTCGTTAGTAGGTCAGAGTCATTCCCATCTGATGGTTGTTTTCTGGCCTGTGTATAAATGAGGTGGTAACTTAGCTGAGCTCCTAGTAGACACTTTAGAGGAAAGAATAGCTAGAGGCCTCTTTCCTAGCGAGGTACCGGACAAAGGTCAGCCATGATGGTGAGGTGAAGTGGAGGACTCGCCTTGCTGTTGCTCATGCAGCACAGCAGGAGTCATCGCTTCAGAGGCCAGTCAGTCCAGCCCTTCTTCATAGCAGCAGTCTTACTTCAGGAGACGTGATGGTCTTCTGCTTTGGAAGGCAGAGGCAGGGTTCCTTGTGTTCTGTAAATCACTATGTGCATTTGCGGTCATTGTGCACATATTTGTGGGGATAATAAAACACAGTGAAACTCCAGACTGCTGTCAGCTGAGGTATCTGGAGACACGGTGAAAGCAGGACCCTGATAGACCCGTACTATATTTTAACATCTAATACCTTTCCCAAGTACAGATACACAAGGTAATATTTCAAGATGTAGTTACTTACCTTACATGTGTACAGTAAAAACCCACAGTAAAGCACTTTCCTCCTGAAGCAATTTGCAGGATTATTACAGGAATCATTCTACCCATTTCTATGGCACAGCCATTTCTGAAGTAGAGCACGGTTATTTAATAGCGCACAGATACATGCACAGCAGTTTAGGACAGAAGGTGCCTAAGAATACCTCTGCCAAGTCCTTGTTCAGCCCACACAGTGCATACTATGCAACGTACTACCGAACCCATATGTTAGTAGCTTGATGTATCAGGGTGTGGGATAAAACAGAACAGGTTGGCTCAAAACCACCGTCCAAGTACTTAAATCGTGCCACAAGAGCAGTGCTCCTGCAACACTGCAGTCACTGTTCACACAGGGGAGCGTATTAACCCCATGCAAGGCAGACAGGTTCTGTTTTGTAGTGCGAAGTGAATTGTCCTCGCAACAGTTTTCTAATGAGCCTGCATTTGAGAGTTGTAGTCCTTTTTTTGTACTTAGACCTATGTTTCTGTCAATCTTCAACTAGCCCCAAGCTGAGCCCTTAAATAATGTTATATAAAAGCCTATTTTCTTCAAAGTTCTGATAAGTGGAGTTCTCTTCTTGCTGACTATAGACCTGCCTTGAGGTAGTCGGGCTGCTCGCAGGGTTAGCAGGTAAAGCGTGCATGGAGCCAGCCTGCCGGAGTTAGAGCTGCTGTGGCTCCAGGTGTGTAAGGGCTTTTTTTCTACACGCAGGAATGTGGAAAAGCCAAAAAGCTATCCAGACTTCCCCTGCAAATAGAGTAATCCCAGGAGTCGAGCACTTAATGTATGTGTAAGACATACCTTTTCTGTAAAATAAAGAATGTAAAGAATGTCAAAGCAGGCAGTTTCACAGTTACCCAGTGACCTGATTGGCCCCATCATTGGATTCAGTATAAATCTTACAGCAGGGGGATGTGCTTTGTGGGGCTTTCTGTGTTTCCTTCTGTATTCTTTGGAGCTTCGCCTACCACATGCTCGTCAACCTGTGTGAGCAGAATTCATAGGGATGGGAGGGTGGAGTGGTCCTGCAGAGTGACAGCTCCCAAATGCTCAGCCACCTGCTTCCCCTGCAGACTGGGAACTTAGAGCCCCTGCTGCATAGAGGAAGCCTGATCTGGGACTGCTTCTCCCGTACCATGACGAATCTTTCCTGTAGTGCTGAGGAAGGGGAAATGAGTGCTACTTTTCTCTCTGCCATCCTCTGTGGGAGGTGGAATCACTCTGTGGCAGTGACACCACTTGATGCATTTGGTTGTACAGATTGGGCATTTCCAAACCATTTTTGCTGTTACTGCAAACTTCATAAATGATGCAGCTGCTCACAACTTCTCATCCCACGTTACAGACAAATTTCTTCTGAAGCAAGGACTGACTCACTCTGTTTTGGAAGACACAGCCTACCTGCCTGCAGACGTGAACTCAACTATAGAAGCAATATTGTCAGAAAGTCTCCCTGGATTTAAATATATTTTCCTCTAATACTTTTCTTTTCTCCCTAGCAGTGCGCAAAGGGTACAGGATCCAGACTGACAAGGAAAGGGACTCCATGAAAGTGCTGTACTATGTCGAGAAAGAACTGGCTCAGTTTGACCCAGCTAGGAGGATGAGAGAACGATGTGAGGAACAAGCATGGTTTGATATCCCCCACCCCCACCTGAAAAAGGCTTTGCAAATTCATAGTTAAATATTCACTGGCTTTGCTTTAGAGCCAGCCTCTAGGATATGATGTCCAGGATATGGTACTTGGGGCAGATAAAGTCTAGATTTTAGGCATCCACAGTTGTGTTCTGATTTTAAAGGTCTGCTGCTTACCTAATCATCCTTAATTAGAAGAAACAAGGTGTGGGAGACTTAAATGCTCGTGAAAATTGTCTGCTTGGATAATCAAACTTTTGGATCATCAACATCTGAAAAGCAAAGTCCACACTCAAGCATTCTGCAGCCTGTGGTGTGATAACAGCTGGGATACTGTTCTTACAGTTTCCTTATGTCTTACAGTGTGGTGCCTGTAAATTCCTAGCATGGCAAAATAGGAGAGGGATGATTTTACTGAAGCATGTTTTGTGGGCTGCAGTGACCACAGTGTGGTTTGGAGAGGCTGTTGCCCTGAAGAAGGAGCAGGGACTATAAGAAAGATTCAAGACACCAGGGGATTCTCAGGTTTTGTGATGCTGGTCAACATAAGATCAGAGGTTGTACGCGCATCAGTATTGACAGCTCGGCAGGCAGACAGCTTCAAGTGAAGGGGAGGAGGGTGGTGAATCGGGACGTGATACAAACTCAGAACTGAGCTTCTGTGGGGAGCTCCTCACTGTCTTCCAGTAGCCTCTTGCGAGCTGTATTTCCCTAAATAAAGGCAGATCTTTAACGGGTGTCAGAATACAAACCCAGGTGAGGATCTTTCTGCATTAGGAGGCAGAGGTGCAGTGGTGGGACAAAGTGTGTGCATGAGGAGAGCTTGCGGTGCTGCTCTTTGTCCCGTAGCTGTTCTGTGCAGAGGACAGCAGCAGGGTGGGGGCTCGGTTCCTCCCAGCAGCACCCGACTCATGCAGAGCTAACCCACATTAGGCTCATTTGTAGAGGCTCATTTAAAACAGACACATGAGATCCTGCAAATCAATGAAGGTAAGGGCTTTAGGGAATGACACTACATCAAAGCTCTGTACAGATTAGGCATAACTAACAAATTATATGTTCTTCTAAAACAGTCATTGCTGAGCACACTTTATTCTCCACCCACAAGATTTACTATAAAAAGACCTCTCCAGATTGGTATGTCAGGCCTCCAGATGTCAGTGTGCTTGACAGGGTAGAGACTGACAGTGATTCAGACAGTCTCTTACTTTTTTCTTAATCATTTTTTGAGGGGGTTGTTTTTGTTTTAGCTGGGAAAGTCAGGCCAAATCCAGAGCCAGCCTGTCTCACACCAGGAAAGGGGGGGGAGGTGGCACAACTGCTGTGATGATGTTCCACCAAGTGCGGTGCCCACCTCACGAGGACGGAGAGCTCACGAGTTACTGAAGCAGGGCTGAGGGGGAGCTTTCTGCACGAAGGCTGGACTCAGTTTATCTGAACACAGGCGTCTGATGCCATTTGCGATACTCTTAGGATATCCCACCTGGCTGCCCGCTACCAGTTCAGAAGACCTGTAGGTCTAGCAGCAGCTCTATGTCCAATCTGAGCCCCAGGAGTCTTGGGCAAGATCAGTCAAGGGTTTGGAGAAGGGCCTTGGATTCCATTTTGATTCCTTTATAATGGAGGGCAGCTCAGCTTCTTTCTGTAAAAGCTGCAGCTAGGCTTACCACAGCCTTCCTGTCCTCTCCTCCCCTCTCACACATACTATTGGGAGATGCCTGTCTCATTTCTTCCCTGCAACCTCCCCTGCAGATAACAACACGATCTCTGAACTCAGCTCTTTGCATGAGGAGGACTTGAACTTCCGTCAGCCCTACCGCCAGGCGCGAAGGAAACCTCTGCCTCCAGCGGGGGACCTGGACAGCGATGCTGAGTACTGGGCAGGAGTGATGGGCGGGGGCAGCACCTCGAGATCGCAGGCTGTCTCCGATTACAGAGATGAGCGGGACAGTTTCCGGCACAGGTGAGGAGTGCTGTGCTGGGAGGCAGCTTTATATGGCAAAGTCGTAAAGAAAGGAGAAGGGACAGATGGACTGGTAGCTCTTCTCCATTTTCTGCTGCTGTGGTTCTGCTTAGCAGGGCAGTGGCATTAGAGAGAAACATGAAAACTGGAGATGTCATTAAATGAGGTCAGAATGAGTCTGATTCCCACAAGTCTGCTGAAGACTACCCAGCTGGGCAAAGCTAGGTACCAGCCCCATTCCAGGTGGGATGTAAAAATGAGATCAGTAGGAAGCCAAGCCACCCTTCCCAAAGTGCTCTCTTGAGATTTGTACCTGGTCCCTCCAGCACTTCTCAGTGCTGGTGCGCTTACTAGGAGTCACACCCTGGTGCTTTGGTGCAGCAAGAGCCGTACTCCAGGCCTAAAGGACTGGCACTCTGGTGCCTAGAAGAGAAGACATCACATCCTTCCCTTGCATACCAGCAGCCCAGTCTCTCAAAAGCAGTGGCAGGGATTTCCTTCCCTCAGCAGTGGGCTATTGTGCTAGTTCACTCCCTTAAACCTGCTTCAGAATTGCGCTCCTGGGAGTTCTGTAGCCAGGTTCTTGGGTTCTTCCAGCAGGACATACACATACAAGCTTTAGTGCCAAGGAGAAGCAAGCCCAGCCCTGCATACTGGAGGACAAGGGAGGTGCACTCTGGGGTTGGTCTTAGGTAACATTAGGCATGTAGAGTCCAAGCTATCTGCACTAAGGTGCCTTTGCAGTCAGCAGAGAGAAGCAGGGATTTGGAGGATGTGACACATCTCTTCCTACAGAAGATGATAAAAACAGGTCAGATGATTCATGCCCCCAGAGTGCCTGTTTCGCTCCATTGTCTGCGAAGGCAGCCGAGGGGATGAGTGCAGCTGAATCCTGCCCTCTGATGCTACCTCTTTCCTCCTCCAGCCAGCAGAGATCCAAGTCCGAGATGTTGTCCCGTAAGAGTTTCTCTGTGGGAGTGCCGGCCGTCTCTATGGACGAGCTGGCAGCCTTTGCGGAGTCCTACAGCCAGCGGACCCGGCGGGCAGACAGCCAGGAAACGCGGTGTTTCGAGCGCTCAGAGTCGCACGGTGGCCGCGGCGGAGGGCTGCCCCACCAGGATAGCTCCATGGAGGAGTATTACACCAAGCGTAGCAGAGGGAACCGAGAGCCGCTGACGGACTCGGATCGGGGCTGGTCGTACAGCCCACCCCGGAGACGGGCCCACGAGGAGAAGCACCTGCCCAGGCTGGTGAGCCGGACGCCCGGAGGGAGCCAGAAATACGATCACTCCTACCTCAGCAGCGTCTTGGAGAGGAAGTCCCGGAGCTACGATGAGAGCGGTGACCATAGTGAAACCCCCTCAAAGCTGAGCTCACAGCCCAGCCAGAGAGGAGCGGGAACATACTACGCCTGGTCACCACCCTCCACCTACAAAGCCGAGAAGTCGCAGCAGCAGCCGCAGCAGCCGCCACCACCGCCGCAGCAGGATGAAGGGGAGGACAGCCTGCCCCCCTACAGCGAAAGGGAGCTGAGCCGAGGCCCTTCGTACAGGGCCAGGGAGCAGGCCTACCTCAACGCCTCCGACAAGAAGAGGAAAAAGGACCCCAAGAAAACGGTGGGGCCATGTCTGGTGTTCCTGATCCAAACGGGCTGAGCGGGGAGCCACCAGGCAGGGGTTACTAACCAGAGTTCAGGGGCAGGGGAACTCTCCGGGAGGGTATAGCCTGCGAGTGTGGGGAACCCCAGATCAGGGCAGCCACTGTGGGCGTAGGAGGCCAGCTCCTACACAGGACTCTGTGATGGAGGGGAGAGGCGGAGGTGGCTGGGACTGGGGAGGTAAGGGATTTTTTTAGCATCTGTGGCCTGGTGATCCAAGGAAGTGGGAGTTTATCTAGGGAGGATCATGGTAGGGAAGGGAACTTATCCAGGGCTTACAGAAACTACAGGGCACTGCTTTGGCCCTGATCCTTGTTCAGGAAGGGCTGAGAGGTTCTGTTCTTCTGGACTGGGACACGGCTAGTAGCAAGGCCTGGTGTGAGAGACCTCAGGTCTTTCTGAAAGGGGTGAGATGACAGACTCCTGTGGGTGCATGCCCATGAGCATGTGTATGGGCTATGCATGCGAAAGGCGTTCCTTGCTCAGGATACCAGCAAGTGCAAAACATCCTGCCGCAGTCTGACCAGGAGTGATGAGTGTGTGGTTGTTGGGGAAGGGGAGCTGGCTGAAGCCTGTTGTGTGGTGGAGACCTCGTCACTAGAGCTGCTTGGCTGTTAGGCCTGAGCTGAAGTGGCATGTGTGAGAGAGGAAAGGCGTGGGAGCAGACAAGGCTGTTGCTATTTGGTTGTGTCTCTGTCAAAGCTACATCTGCCTCTTTGTCCGTTCCGTGGGTGCGTCCCTGTTGACATTTCTCTTCTCTCTTTCAGAACGATTTCCCAACGAGGATGTCCCTCGTGGTTTGAAGTTGTTGTGGACATGTCAGGTTGATGGGCTGGATACTGTGAGGTGACTGTGGTGGAAAAGATGCAGAGCAAGAAGCAAGACAGGCCTCCATGAACCTTTGCAGCCATCGCCATGGACTCTTTGTTTGAATTGTTTGTTTCTTCGAGGGAGTAGAAGCTATCGTAAGAGATGGAGTCCCATGAACAGCGCTCGATCTCAGAGGCTCTGGGAGTCTGCCAGGAAAATGAGGCCAGGGCTGTCTTTGGCACCCTTCTTTCCAGTGCCCTCCATTCTGCACTGGAAGGCAGTCACATCCCTGCTGTCCCTGTAGCCCTGAACTACAAGCGAGGCTACCTTTGTGCCTCTTGCCATGTCTGATGTGCAGAGAGAGGCCTGTGTGCATACCTCTTGCTCTCTCTGTCTCCTCAGTTTTCTGTTTGGATTAAATATTGTCTCCATACTCAGAGCCTTTTCTGTATCATCCCCGTGCTGGGAGGAGGCCTGGTTCTTACAGCTGCAGACTGCCTCCAGCTGATCAGGCCCCAAAATCCTGAAAGAAAATCTGCATCCTTTCAGACACTATAGAAAAGGACTGATGAGGTGTCACTTTGGCAAGGGCTGAACAGAGAGAGTGAGAGACAATTATGTTCAATATATTTAGTTCTGTTCATTGTGTGATGAGAGTTGCAGGTGAGATTGATGTATTGTTTTGAAAGTGGATCAAAGTAGCTTTTATTGTGATGAGAGCATGATGTGTTTTTTCCCCCATCCCCAACTGTGATTTGTTTTCATACAGTTGCATTTTCTTGCAGCTGAGCTGTGACCCTGGCGTGCATCAAGCTAGAATATCTGCTCCACCATATCATAAGCAGTGCTCTAGCCTTGCTGGCGCTCTGCTTCCAGCACCACCAGACATCTCTGCCCAATGAGTGGCCTTTTTGTTTTCAAGAAGCAAAAAGGGAAAAGTCTCAGTGAGAGGGCAGCTGCAGATCTTCATTCTGTGCTACTGGTATTACTCCTTTCTGGTCATTGTTCCCAGACATTGAAGAGAGCTATAACAGCAGTGGAGAAAGAACTAACACTGTGGATCAACACAAGCTTTGAAAGTCACCTTTTTCACTTACAACCATTTCATTCGCTTCAGTTGTGACATGGTTTCAGTAGCTGTTGTCTGAGGAACAGCTGAATTTAGAAGTGAGTGCTTCACACCATCTGGAAGCCTGACGTTCAGGTTTTCATAGGGTATAATGCAGTCATTTCTTTAATTTTTGGCTGTTAAAATCATGATGTGAAGGAAGATGATGGGAACATTTTGAAGTCCAGCATCTTGATCCCTATTAGGCCTAGAAACAACTTAGTGCGCTATTGTGTTATGGACATCGTTAGCCTCTGAAATGCCATCTCTGTTGTTTCTCTGGAAATCTGGGGAGCTGTCTGACGTCAGGTGCTCACTCTGTCAGTGAGCACGAGATTTATTAATATCACTGCAGTTCTCCATAAAAAAGACAGATTCATTTCTGTGTTACTCCTTTGCTGTATTAGTTCACCCGGAATGGTCAGGGGAGAGGAAGGATAATCTCCATAGGTTTGATGACAGTGCAGTTTTCATGCTAGAAGGTTAACTGATGAAAGGGTGGCTTTCTTCTCCTCCCAAGCTTCTCTAGTGACGAATGTGGTTTTGGAAATCCCAGTCCTGAGTAATCTTGGCCAGAGAAGGACTAGCTTGCAGGGGCATAAAGTCATGAAGTCACAGAATGGTTTGGGCAGGAAGGGGCCTTTAAAGGTCATTTCCACCCCCCTGCTGTGGGCAGGGACACCTTCCACTAGACCAGGTTGCTCAAAGCCCCATCCAGCCTGG
>Ga0181612_139200_pt1 | contig 13634 bp, 6 predicted proteins | sample HoacroProtozoa21_FD_119630 | JGI IMG/M metagenome (GOLD analysis project Ga0181612, IMG submission 119630) | Hoatzin crop microbial communities from Cojedes, Venezuel. Combined Assembly of Gp0051906, Gp0051904, Gp0051908 | reverse complement strand
TTTTTTTCCCTTTTTTTCCCCCTCTCCCCACTTTTTTTAATAGAAGCTATAAAAGCACAGTAGCATAGGGACAATGCAGGCAACTTTGTACTAGAGACTGCCAGCACAAAAAGAGAGGGATGGGGGACACAAATTTTGTTATGAAAATGAGCATGCGAGTAAAATACAGGTTCAAACTGTGTGTTTGCTTGGGAAAGATTATGATCTAAACTTGACATAAACTGTAGCGAGCAACCAGAGAACTGCCATATGGAGGAATAGCAGCTGTGCATTATTAAGATCATACAGTTAACAGTTTATAAATTTCTACTGAGCAGTGTCTGCAATTCAGCAGCAGAAAAAGTGTCCTTCATGGGGAGGCTTGAGTGAGAAGAGGATGGTGAGACAGTTTTGAATAGACATTGCATGTGCAAAAGGGATAGGTTGGGGAAAAACTGCCTGGAGTGGGAAGGGAGGCATAAATCCAGGTGTAAACAAAACTAGTTTGTTACTCGAAGATGAAGTAACTGGTGGAACTGACTACACCAGATACTCTCAACATCTCACAGAACAAATGACCAAAGGAAGGTCAAAGTGTCACTAACCTTTTGTTGTTTAAAAAAAAAAAATTAAAAAAAATTGAAAATGAATACAACTGTTATCTGCAGTTCTTTTCACTGCGTAGAGCAGATGTCAGCAATGCTCGAGTACATTGTTACACACCATTTTTTCTGTCCCAAATTAGAGTTTAAGTGTGAAAAAAGACATCATGCATAATCCAAGCTCAGCTGTTTCTCAAAGAAGCGAGATGCTACCATGATATTCATGGCATGTTGCCGCTACATCAGTAGCTAGAAGTATCTCCTCAGACTACAGAGGTCACTGGCAAACCTTAGCAGGGAGCTGCTCCCTCTCAGGAGACCGGAGCTGCCAAATCTCAGCCTTATTACACACTATTCAAAATCAGCCCAGTTACCACCTTTGTCCTACAGCTGTAAGTGGCTGACACCCATTTGAGGGTGACCTGGTCAGCTTTATGGGAACAATTTACCTGTCCATACAGGAGAAGCTAATAAAGAGTATATTCAGCTTCCAAATCTCTACAAGGATCCTTCCTGAATTGAGTGCTGGGTTTTTTTGACATCAACTCAGTGATAAGCAAAGAATTGGCTTTGGTAATGGCAGAAGATAGCAGGCATTAAACAGGGAAATCTGAAGAGGTAAAAGGGGAAAGTAACAATTACGAAGTTATTGGAGCCTGTATGCCCAAAATAAAGAAGGGCTGGCTGCTTTTGTTTTATATAAAAGAAGCCTCGCCCACCACCATAATGAAGCACAGGGTGAACAATGAGGAGAATATCTTATGGAAGGGGAAGAGAATGACAGAGGGAAAAAATAATCAAGTACACAGAAAGGAACAATTAGTATCCCACAATCTAGCTTGTTTAGAGAAGTGTTGTATTTGGTTCTCTGTTTATGGCTCCATAGAGGAGAAATCCCTGAAATTCTGTTCCATTTGAAGGAGCTGGGCAAAATGCTGTTGCTGTGGAGTTTGAGTACTTCAAGTAAATCATCATTATTGATACTTTGAATATTTCATGTGGTTACACAAAGAGAACATTGTGTTAGATAGGTTCCTGTGTCACTTCATCAGGTCTGCTGTGTTATTGTTGTAAAATCACAAGCTATTTTTTCATTCAGCTGAAACCTATGTGAACAGGCCTTTACTTGTGTACAAAATAATTATAAATTCTCCTGCGTTCACAGGTTTTGAATGCAGTCTGAGTCCAAGAAGTATGAAGAAGAGACACCTTCTCTGCATTGGGGGATGGATCCTGTATTTTCTGCATTTGCAAGACTCTATATTAAAGATATAAAAGAAATGAGAGAATCTAAACAAGTGCCAGGTATGTACTTATGTGTGCTGATTATGATGCACACAGAATTATAACTGATTTATGTTGTGCTCTCTATCAAGGGGTTGCAGAGAGCTTCACGAACACCAGTAATTTTCCATGCCTCTAAGATAAATGACATTAGTATATTTAACAGTTCTAAGAACAACAGGTTGTAGTGAAATATGTGTGAAAAATGTGTTTGTTCTAATGGCTTTTCTTCCTCTCACATACATATATATATAGAGAGAGAGAGAGGGAGCTACCTTTTACATTAAGGTAACGTGTTTCTTCTGTGTGGTGGTGCTTGTTATAATCTGATAAAATTAATTCTAAAAATGCAGTCTTTTCTGGCCATATGTGTTATATCTTTCGACATTTGAGAAGGATTTTATGTGTTACCTCATTGTTGCAAAATTTTGACAGTTGATGACATTGCTGTGTGTCACAAATGCATTGTATGTGTTTTGCTTTTTCCTCTGGATATTAATATATTATAAACCAGATACAGGTTCTGCGGTTTTGTCTCCTTAATTTCTAGATATGATAGATATATGACATTCTTCATACATTTGAACAACTTTACTGTAAATTCTGGAATCTGTGCTGAGTCTTATACCGCACCTTTAATTTCCTAACAATTGTTGAAAATTGTATGCTTTGCAGTCTGTTTCCTGCTGGTCTTCAGCCAATATCACCCACATGTGTACATTGTCTAAAGCAACACGGGTCTGACCTTGAATTTCTGTTTTCACTACAAAGACTTCAAATAGACTGCAGTATGTTTTCTACTGTAGAAGTGTTCATTACACCACACTGAAGCTTGACAAGATGCAAGATTATCAGGGAGGAACCGAAGGAACTTCGAATTAATGAGGAAAAGCAGTAAACCCTAAGCAGAGTGTGTGTTTTAGGTTTGCTTTTGGTGCTTTTTTTGCTTTGTTTGTTTTTGTTTTTCTTTTTTTTTTTTTGCTCCACAGAGACAAGGTACATCTGTTTGGCTCTTGGAATATGCTCTGCCTTGTAGGTTTTGTTGTTATTGTTTATTTTTCTTTTAACAGCAAGGATAACAGCAGTGCTATTGCAGAAATGAAGGACTGACCTTTTTTTGCTCTTCTCACAACCATTTTTATGTATGTGGGGACTTCATGAACTGCAAAGCCCAGTGTATATACCTCTTTGTTATTTAACATGATGCGAGATTTTTGTCTTAAATCCATTGCAAGAATTAGGCTGTAGTCTGCTGTTGATGTTTGTACTAGAGTCAGTAGTATTTAGAGGCCTTTTTAAAGTGCGCAGTCTTATAGTAGTACTGGTGTAGCTAATGCATCTGGTAAAAACTGTTCCTACTTCAATTAGAGACACTTCAATTGCAAAAAAAATACAGGAACAATTCAATGTCAGCAGAATAGGATTGGAGTTTGGAGTTGGACGTTAGTACATACACATGCAAAAATATATTCAGAAGAATTAAACTTGTTAATATCAACAAACATTTCACAAGAGCAGGAACAGTCCTAGAAAGTACAATCCTGTTCTCTTTTCACCTCTAAATTACCTGAATTTCCCTTCTCACTTCCCTTCCTGTTCTTTTACTGAAGTGCATTGTCTTCTGCTTCAGGAACTCGTTCAGGTATTTTATTACTTTTTTTTTTTCTTAAGATGATCCTAAGGAAGTGGTATATGTCATGTCAAGATATCAGCCTTTAAAACTGGTGCATGTGAGCTTTCGCCGCTTCCTGTGCATCTGGTGTTTTGCACAACTGAGCTTGCTTGCAATCCTGTATAATGTTCTAAATAAAACTTTAAAGAATAAAATGAAATGTCATAGAACAACATCCTAGATTTTATTTTCTTCATTCTCCTGGTCTTACGTATATACCAAACCAGACATCTTTCAGTGTATCTTATTTATTGGCAACAAATGATAGCACAACAGAAACACTAAATAAATGTCTTTCAGGGAAGGAAGAAGTTAGGTGTTCGCTGTCAATGTTTCCTGCCTTTAATGGGTTTGTTAAAGACCAGTTGAATCTAAGCATAGGATTGGCTATAAATCAGTCATTAAGTAATGGTAATTAAGAATGAATGAGTGCAAAACAAAGAGTGGTAACTAGGAGGAATGGAAAGAAACACAGACTGAATGTCAGGAAAAACATCCTTAGAATGACATCCGCTAAACCGTAGAGCAGCCTTCACAGGAAAAAGGTGGGATGCCCTTCACTGGGATTGTTTATATCCTGACTGTACAGATTGCCAGGAATTTACTGTACGGAATGGTGTTGCATTGGCCCTGAGGAAATGGACTGAATGACCTAATAAGTTTTTTCTTTCCATTTTTAAGTATTAAGATTTGATGCCACAATGACTAATCCATTAAAACAACACAGAGGAAAGCGGTAAACCTGGCCAATTACTCTGCTGCTATAAATGGTGACAAGCAGGCTGGAAAACCTCCCAGATAAAAACAGCAATTGTGTTGTCTTAGAGGCCTTGAAATGAGAGTGGGTGTCAAACTCTGTTGTAACACATAATCACATCATGGAAATGAGCTTTTCGCAGAGTTATCATGCCCCACTGCATTGTGACAGCTTATCAACAAGCAAGGGAAGCTACAAATAGCGTAAAAGGAGGTAATAATAATTAAAGCAATGGCAAACAGCTTAGTGTTCAGTAGTGCTGGTAAAGACATGACCAGAACTTGCCCTAGAGAGCTCTGTGTCTATAGCTCCCTACACCGCTGCTGTGGCTTCCTGTTGTGGTAACAGCCGATTAATGTATGTGTTATTTACTGGGTTACTGGGAGCTTGACTGAATGTGCCTGAGCATAGCTTCAAATGTTTAGTATATTTTTATTGCTACCAATAGGAACATAATTTGAACAAATAAGCTGTCAGGAGAAACAATTTACACCTTGAAGTCGTCAAGTTCAACAACTTTTAATAACGTAAATATAACTTCATCTTTCAAATTAATTCAGTTAATTTCTCGGACAGTAAGGGTGGAGTTCTATGTGAGTTTATGGGGAGAACCTGTTCTATCTGGTCTCTGTCGTTTGCCAAAACTGAGCTTACTAACTGGGAAATAAACATGGTAACATGTTCTTTGTTTGCACAGGCAAGAGCTTGGAGTCTCTGCTCCACAGACTTAACCTGAAACTCACTCAGACCTTGTTTTTTAGAGATTTTGTAAGGTTTCATGAATAATTATATACACTGAGACCATCTCCATTGAGAGTTTCTATAGCTGTGTTTGTTGGTGTCCTGGTAAATGGAATGAGAGAAAAGTGGACAGACCTGCTAAACATTCCCTACATGAGACCTGACCAGTGACTACATGATTAGTATAGCCAGCTCTAAGATGACAGTGACAGATGCGTTCTCAGAACATTGCAGTGGATTTTTATGAGCAAAACCTCTGTTTATGAGCTGCTTGGCTGATCACCTGTGATTTCTTCTGAAAGTTTGGGGTTTTTGTCTGTCTTATGTGAAAAAAGTTAATTCCAGGCGCGTTTAAGGCTGCCAGCTATGCAGGACAATTATTTTTGGATTTTGGTTTTGATTTTTTTTTTTTAATATGGAAAATTTTTCTGACTCCTTTGCTGCAACGTTTCTTTTTCCCTTTGTAAGAATAAGAATTGCCACAGTATCTGGAGCCAACTCTTCCCTTCTGAGTCCCTTGAGTTATCTAGTTTTTAAAAGACAGTTTTTGAACATCGCAGATAGCATATTTCAGTAAAGCAGCAGTATTCAAAAACTGAAGAAAATGTATGGACTGAAAATTAGCCAGCCCAGGATATATCTGGAGCTTATTGCCCTGTTATCCTCCTGCTAGTGGACTGTGAAGCTTCAGCATATAACATTTACATCGGTGTTTGTTAACAACATCTGTCACTCTTGAAAGGGATTACAGCATGTGGCAACCTCAGTACCGTCAAAGCCCACTGGGCTCTGATTCCTCACTGTTTCCTGGACGTGTTTTTACGCATTATTCAAGTCATCTTTATAGAAGCACAAAAATAGCTTTGAGGTGATGTTTTTAGAAAGTGTTATTTCAGAAACTGAAGTTCAGGATGCTGTCCACGATGACTGCACAGTGTACTCCGCAATCTGAGAGGGTTCTTTCTCTCCCACCAACCCCCATGGCTCCTGTTCTTTTAGAAATGAAAGACAGAATTATGTTAGTTTTCCTTTTGGAGACTCTGCCTTAATCGGGAACAGCTGCGTTGTGAGCAGCTCAAACTGCTTCCATTGTGTTCTGTTATTTATTCTGAAGCCTGATGAAGATGTTAAAAAAAAAACCCACCAAAAAACAAAAAAACCCAACAAAACAGCAACAAACAAACAAAAAAAACCTGAAAAAGCTTCTAATGCCTGCAGCGAACAAACTGTTCTTCAGATCCAAATGTGCAAGAAAACAAGAGGTTAATAAAGTTCTGACACCCTACAAAAACACGCTTTTGGTATCCTAGGTAGAGCTGATAGTTCTTCCTGCTAGTGTTCCCAGTCCTCTCTGATCCAGGGGATTTTTTTTCACGTGACTAGACCTTGTATGATTTAAGATATATTAAATATGTAAAAAGGTATGTTTTTTACTGACAAATGTGACTATGTAGGATGAGGTGTTGAAAGAAATAGTTACACTTACCAAGAAAGTTCTGTGTTCTAGGTATATTCTTTTATAATGGACATCCAGTAAGACAGGTGGATGTTGTCGGGATGGTGGTTCAAACGAAGGAGCGAGAAGCCTTTTATAATTATGGAGGTAAGAAAATTTTCTTTCTTCTTTCATTTAGCAGCCTTCTAATCTTAGTTACTTTTAGAACTTAAAGGTTGCCTTACTTGATCATTGTCTTTTCTTGATATAACTGTTCTGTTATCCTAATACAGCGTATATATGCAGCTCAGATTACTTAGCAAATTTAGGGATGCTACTGTTTACCTCCACTTCAAAAGCAGAGAAACAAGTAGTTAAAACAGAATAACTGATTCATTTGGGGTCAACTAGCAAATCTTCGTTTTGGTTGTTGCTTTGCCGCTGGACTCTGCCATCTTCCTCTCATATATGTGTGTGTATATATATATATATGCACAGTTCTTTTGGTCAGTTATAAACGGATTTAAGAGTCCTGCAAATGGGAAGTCTCTTCTTCCTTACCTGGACCTTAGAAATCCCTGCTGACTTTTTGTATGTTTTGTCGTAATGTGGTGCCAGCTTTTAATAGCAGTCAGGAGTTTGTTTATATTTAGATGTGTAAGAGTCTTAGCAAATCTAACTCAAGCATCATAGTACCAGTCCTTGCCAACACCAGCTGGGAGTTGTCTCCTCGCTATTGCTTTTGCCAATACTGAGACTATTTTATTAACATGAAAACATCTGATTGTCATTTTGTTCAGCTGTCTTTTTCATCTGGAGAAAAAGCAAAGTGGAGTAGTGGTGATGTGGCAAGTTTCAAAAGGTGGGGGAGGTCATCTCACAGTAGGAAGGGGGAGCCAAGTGCATAGATCCTTTTGAAGCACTTGAAGGACTCATGTCCAGTGTCTTCCTCTGCCATGGGTTTCCACCTGATGGAGGTAAGTCATGCACCGCCCCTTCTTACCCAATTCCCTTGCTTATGAAATGGAGTCAGCAGCAATTCCCTGACTCACGGGAGTGTTGTGAAGATACAGTTCACAACTTAACCAGGTCCCAGCTTCCACACCTGCAGTTGCATCATGCTGCTACAGAGTAGCATTAACTGCTGTGGGTATAGCATACCCTGCACTGGGTGCGGCTGCTCAGAGTTGACTCTGCTTTGCAGAAACGTCCACGCAAGTTTCTTGGAGTGGGTGTTTTCTAGATTTTTTTAAGTCTAGTTTCTGGATGTTTGTTATGGCCCTGCCATTACGCTGTATAACGAATTGGCAGTAAATATTTTGAAGCACAAGTTTCTCTGGCACTTGAAGTAGCACAGGCTAAACAAGCACCTAAGTTTAGAGGCGGAGATGTAATTGATGATGTAATGAAGTGTTGAAACATAAATTGAAGGTCAGCTCTTACTCTTTTATTGCATTGGTATGTAAATGCAGTTATTTCATGAGAAGAGAGGAAGACAGAATCAAAATAACCAAGGCAAAAACAATTCTACGGGCCAGGGTTTCCCATGCTGCTCTCAGTATTAGTTCGGGTGTAAAGTTGTTGGAAATGTTTGGCTGGGGCAGAAAATGGAGCAATAGAAATAAAAAGAAGCTGCAGAGTAGTGGAATTAAGGCCTTCGTTTTAGATCAGCCGACCTTTAAGTACAGCTCTCAGTGAGCCTGGCTTCCTGCTGTCCTTTCCAATCCAGCTCCACGCTTTGTTCCAGCAGTTCCTGGTTTGAGCTTTCAGGCCACCTGCCAGGGTGCCCCTCCCCAGCCTGCCCTCCCCTTCAGGCAGGCTGACTCTGCCAGCCTAAAATTGTAACTTCTTAGACAGTTTCCTGCTTGTAACTGCTTGCATCTCTCAGTTCGACAGACTCGGGTTGGTGAGTCACAGGGCAGGCGTTGCGTCAGTTGGAGCGCTGCACGCTGCTCAGTACTTGCTCGCTTTCCTTCTACTTAAAAGTGACTTACAAAGCAATTCCCCCTTTTTACTTTTTCTCTGATAGAGGACTGAAATGTCTTTGTGTCACTGCCACTCTCTCTCCCCCTCATTTTCTATCTGTCTACTTCAGAACACACACCGCTTTTTTGAAGAGAATCTTAGGTCCTCTCTCTGCTGAAAACCATACAGCCTGAACTGGTGATAAAATAGTATTTGTAAAAGAGAATGAATTGACTCTTTCCTAACTAAAAAAAAAATATTAAAATTACATGTTTTGTAAAACCTGATTATGACATTTTGATTTGACTGTTTTTTGCTATTATTAGGAGCAATTAGGAGAAGGATATCTAATATAAGTGTAGCTTTGAACAAGCTCATATTTTAGCTAATGCACCTTCCTGACCTCTTTTTTTTTTTTCTTCCTTTCCTTCTTAACAAAACCAAACATCATGTGTGCTTTTCCTTATACTCCAGAACTGTTTTGAAAGGCTGAAAGGCACTTGCCTTAAAAACAAACAAACAAAATCTCAGTAGGCTCATGCAGGCCCTGTAAGAACCATATCCTTTTTGTTACAAAGAAATAAAAATGAACACAATTATCTCACTTACCAGGTAGCTTTGAGAGTGCTACCCCTCAAAAAGTTAATGTAAGAGTCAAGAAAAAAAAACCCAAACCAAAACAGAAAAACCCCCAAAACAAACCCACAAAACCCAAACAAACAGAAGTTTAAACACAAGGAGTTGAGGAAGGGTGGCACAGGGAGCACAGAAAGTTTTCAAAAGCTTGTAGACCCCTTAAGTGCATTTAAAATAGATTAACATTCTCCTGTCTAATTAGAGTACAATTGCAAGACTTCTCATTCATCAGTGGTTCAGGAGGTATTTGTCTTCTTGCTCAAAGCTTTTGTTTGTGAACTGGGAAAGCTTTGTTCTGGAGTCTTGCTCTGCTACCAGATTCCCTGTGTGGTCAAGAACAGTTCAATCTCTCCAGGACTCCATTTGCAGCTGTTACATTAGTGAGGGTTTGTCTGGCTTCCTGATCCTTAAGTCTTGTTTGTTTTGTTTCTAAGCCCTATTTAGGAAGTGTATCTGTTGCAGTTGGTGCAACAGAGCCAGTCGCAAGCTGGAACATCTAGAAGCTGCAGTAATGTAATAGTAAAGTGTCATCTGCCTTGTTTCTTATTGCCATTGCTGTCTTGTATGAATGCCTTTGCATGGTATGGGAGGACTCTGACTCCTAATAAAATAGTTACTTTTTGTCTATACTAATGAGAGGAAATCTGACCAACTGGATCATTGTCTGTGCTCTGCTACAAAATTAAAACTGCTGAAATAGCTGCAGAGACAGCAGCTCAAAAGGAGGATAGCAATGAGGTGATCACACTTCTGTGATGGAATTTGGAATTGCCTGCATCTTATAAATGCTGTATTGTTATTATGAATGTACAGCTAAGCCACTGGGAAACAGGAAGGCAAGACAATGATTTGAAATTGGACCCCCCAAATAGGGAGACTGTTTTAAAACATGTGAGACAATGCAAAGGCATGTTACTTTGATGCTGTGATTCCCAGAGGAAACAACTGCAGGTACCAATCTGTACCTTCCTGGTAAACATTGCTGTTACTTTTGTAGTCATGGATGTGGTTTAAGGAGCAGAAGAAAACTGGAGATTCCAATTTGTGAAGAATGGAGGCTCGGTCTTGGAGATGGCTACATTCAAGGAGCAAGGTGCTTGGAGCGTTAGCTGGACTGGAAGTGTGATCCTTGCTGTGGTTTGACAGACATTTAGTGCCTTTTTATTTAGAGAGAGTTTGTTGGACATGCCATCCTTATACAGTCTCTTGATATGCAGAACAATTGATTCTTCTGATAGTTTTTTAGGGTTTTTTGGATTTTGTCTTTTTCTGCTGTTCTTGACAACGCAGTGCCTGGGGCAGAAATCACAAAACTTTTTTTGATTAGATACTAGCAAAACAGGAAAAGCTAGACAACTCCCTTGCTCAGGAGAAGGTGTTAAGCTTTTTTAGCAACGGAAGTGGCTTGCATGTCACCAGTACGTATGCTTTAAGTTGGGAATTCCTGGCCTAGAGCATAACCACAAGCACTTGCTGTCCTCTGTCCTTCCTGGCTAGAGCAGCTGCCTTTCTGCTCTAATGGAACATCCTCTTGTACAGGAGAGACCAGCAGACTTTGTGCACAATATTAGCATGGAAATCGATGCAGCTGGAGGTGGCAGCACTCCTAATTTATTCACATGACTCTACTCCTCCAATGTTGAAGTGTTGTTTTCCTACTGTTACAGTAATGCTTCTGTGTTTTGTGCCTGGTTTCGTATTTTAATTTTTCTGGCTTTAGCTTTCAACACTGATGTTTTTTCTGAGACTAGTAGCCAATACTGAAGCCTCATAATCTAAATTAGTGGTTGATCTTTTTTTGAGAATATACATGTTACTTTGCTCGCTACGCACATAAGCATGGTATCTGATGCTGAGCTACTTCTCATGACTGAAACGACTGTGGAGATTATTTCAGAGGTGTAAGTAGGGACTGAGCACCTGCTTTCCCTTTCAGACTGGTTGGAGCAAGATACCTTTGGCAGTCGCATCCTATATATCTGTGTATCTTCACTTCTTGCAACATCACTACCTGCTTTCTTACTCTCTAATTCTTGCAAATTTTTTTACAGTGGATGATAGTACAGGAGTTATAAATTGTGTCTGCTGGAAAAATCCCATGGTAGCAGAGACATCTTTATCAGGTAATTTATCAAATAAATAATTCTTCTTTTAAGTGTACATTTTTGCTTGTGTCTGTCTTATGTAATTTGGTAAATGATCAAACTTACAGAAGAGCCAATTCAGCTATTTAATTTTAAACCATGACATCCTACAGCCTGGGCCATTTTCAGAGTTTCATATTACTTGGTCTTGTGTCCAATGGTCATGCAAAGAAAACCACTGCATTATGACCTGTCTTGCCTTTTCCTTATCTGAGTAATATAGTATTTCACTTCTATGCTGTGACATTGTTCAGAGAATCCACTGCTCATGGTTCTTTTTGTGACTTCATCTAGTGAGGAACTAGGCTGGAAAACTGCCACATACCACAGCTTCTGTTTCCAAAGTCAATCCATTGACCCAGCAGCCTGGTCTGTGTTCCCCACCCTTGTGATACAATGGTTTCAGGACTCGTCTTCTCTTCTTTGTTTCCATTCGTATTCTCCTGCTCATGCTTATGCTGTCAGTGATGAACTCAAAAGTAGCTGAACACACAGTGGGATGATGCCAGCAGTCTTTTACGATTTGGGAAAGTTCTAAATGTGCAGAAATTGTGCATTTGAAATTAATCTATTATTGCACTCGATAACAGAAGAACTCAGCCAGTGTCTGGCTTTCTCTTTGCTTTTTCTCCCACTGTCTCATAGATCAAAGTATGGAGTACTTTCTACTTCGGACCTTCTTGACAGCTCATGTAGTAGATTGACAGCCCTGATATGGAACTGATCAAATACTACTGACATAAATGTTACTAGTGCCATCTGCCAGTGTTGGGGTTACACACACACAGAATGGGGAAAGGAAGCTTGGAGTAAAAGCTAAAAACTCTGTTGTCCGTGGAACAAGCCCATTTATACAGACAGACAATTTGTACTTACTTTTATTTAACAATCATAAGACAAGTGGTATAAACAATCACAACTGGAACTGGAGTCTAGAAGACAGCTCTTACTTTTCGAGAGGTGATATTGTGGCACAGCTTTCCAAAAAAATAATGGGCACCCACAATCAAAGCAGTTTTTTATGAGAAACTTAAATTCGTTAAAGGAATTGCATGAAATACTGCTTGAAATAGAATGAGGTCCCAGAATACTCGTTTCAGCCTTCTGTTCTTATTTTTGATGTACATCAGTAGTGCTTGAATGGGCACTGTATTATTAACAGAAATCAATTCATTTGTACCTGTTAAAGAAAACAGCTGCTAGGGGGCACAGGAAGCTTTCTGCCAGCCTTTTGTAATTGTGATCAGGGATACTTGGTTCATTAATCAGTTTTTAAGTTATGAAGAATTTACTCTCTTGCAAAAATGTGTTACGTAAACGTGAAGTTCTGTCAAGTTGTATTCACTTCAGTGTAGACACCAAATTACATCACATGAATACTTTGGCCCCACCTCAGATGACTCGTTCTTCTTTTATGTAAAAAGTCTAGCTGACCTTTCTTTCCCCCTCTCATCCGTCTGAGCATGACAAAATCAAAAACTTACAAAACCCATTTCAAAATAAGATTTCAATTTTGCAGCCCATCTATGACATTTTCAGTGGTAAATCAGTATCTCCTCCCTTTTACACGTTCCCCAGGTGAACTATTTAAATAAATATAATGCTGTAAACTAACTTTGTCACCCAAAAGTTTTGCTACCCAGGACACCTGGGACCTTACCCCTTATTACTAAAAAAGACTCCTGTGATGCTTAGGTGTTTGGATGAACACAAAAGGACAGTACTCTTGGCCTTGACACTTGACCTCCTTTCCCCCACTTCTTACAGGTCATCTAAGCACACCCAGCAGTCTCACTGTGCTTAAACAGATGAAGAAACTCCAAGAAATGGTGGGCCAGAAAACCAAGCTGGAGATCGGGGATGTTGTCAGGGTCAGAGGTCACATCCGAACCTACAGGCAACAGAGAGAGATTCAGGCTTCATGTTTCTGTGAGTGTTGTGGATCTGTGACTTCTGTAACTTAGTTGTCTGAATTCGTGAGAAGACCTAAGCTGCATGTAATTCATTGAATCATTTCCACTTTATTTTCTGGCATCTCATTTTTCTAAAGAGGTTTTAATCTGTGTGTCTTTATTTCAGTTTTAACTGTGTAAGGTTAGAAAACACACTACTTAATGTGTGGGATTAGATTGCCTGTAAATGAGGTATTCCTGGAAAAATCTATAAAAGATTACTAGCATGCATACAAGAATGCGATGCAGGTGCTGTGGTTGGGTGTCTGTGAGAGTGACTTGCTCTTCAGTGTCTTTATGTTGACGTAGAACATCCAAAGCCCATGGGAAGGGTCTTGGTGACCTTTTGTGTCACACTTCACCAAAAGTGTTAGCTGCTTTGGAGGAATGGTTGCTCTTTGTCGCAGCCTGTATAATCCATTCCGTGGGCAGACATCAGCATATGGGCACACTGTCCCACTGAAGCC